>LSQX01349984.1_pt1 | contig 12571 bp, 14 predicted proteins | sample 654561 | NCBI WGS metagenome assembly LSQX01 (sample SAMN04489861, study PRJNA283612) | anaerobic digester metagenome | isolation source: 4 biogas reactors fed with cattle manure at either 37C or 55C with and... | place: Denmark: Kongens Lyngby | collected 2014 | reverse complement strand
ATAGACGGCAGGACCGGGTGGTCATGCTCAAGGGAGAAGCAGAATCCGGTTCTGCCTTTTTAGTGTTTTAACTACATTTCACACAGGGAAATAGGGGGAGAAGTCGGTAAGCATGTCTTCATTGGTCAAAGTATTTATAGTTGCCTTCTTCTTAGTTATAGCTCTTCGAAAGCGTATTAGCCTGGGTATTGCCATGTTGCTCTCATCGGTATTCCTGGGGCTTTTGTTTCACATGAAACCTTTCGATATTGTCTCTGCAATGGTGAAATCAGTATTGGAAGTGGATTCCTTAAAGATAATCGCTGCTCTGGTATCTGTAATGGTCCTCGAAGGCATCTTGCGGGAAACCGGTTTTCTTAAAGATATAACAGGTTCCCTGCGCGCCATATTACCTGATCAGCGATTAGTAGCAGCCCTTTTACCGGCGTTCATAGGCCTCCTGCCGTCTGCTGGAGGTGCTTTGTTTTCCGCTCCCCTTGTGGACGAAGTCACAAGCGATCTGCCTCTTTCACCGGAAAAGAAGAGTTTCATAAATTACTGGTTCAGACATCCTATGGAACTGATAATCCCCATCTATCCTTCGATGATAGTCACTTCGCAGGTCCTTGGTTTGCCTGTGTGGAGATATTTTCGTCTGACGTTTCCCTACTTCCTTATTACGATTGTCTCAGGCGCGGTTGTGGTATTTCGCAGGTGTCCCCGTAGGAGTTCCGATGTCCGGGAGGATTATGCTCCCACACGTTCAGATTGGATTTCTCTGGCAAGAGGGTTGGCTCCTATTGCATTCGTAGTCATTGCGACTGTCCTGTTTAAGATTGACATAGCCGTTGCCGTTGGTATTGTAATCTTGGCGAGCACCCTGTATGCTCGCGTTCCCGCAAGGTATCTTGCAGAGCTACTCAAAGAAGCAGCTACCAGCAATATCATGCCTATGATATGCGGGGTTATGGCTTTCAAAGGGCTTCTTGAAGTTTCCGGCGCTGTGCAAGGCCTTTCAGAATCCTTTGAGATCCTTGGGGTTTCCGACGTGATCGTAGCATTTGCACTGCCGCTGCTTGTCGGGATTCTCACCGGGTACGGGCCGGCTGTTTCAGGGGTTGCAATGCCTGTCATTGCCGGCCTCAGCGTGTCCGTGGGATCTGCCGGACTTGACTTCAGGCTTATCTCTCTGGCTATAATCAGTAGCTATGCCGGGCTTATGAATTCCCCTGCGCACCTTTGCTTGCCTGTTACAGTAGGACATTTCAAGGCGGACCTTGGACGTGTTTTGCAGCTTGTGGCAATCGCTTCAATTCCCAGTGTGTTAATTGCCTTGGTTCGTGCTGTGATCTAGCAGCGGGCTTTGACCCAGAGAAAAATTGGGTTAATTAGGCTTCTCAAAACTTCGGCGAACTTGCTTAAGATAGTTGACACCCCGGGAAGATAGGCGTAAGATGTAATTGATAATGATTATCAATTAGATCGTTTAGATTCTAAGTATTAGATTCTAAGTATCAGATTCTGGATACCGGGTTCTGTATTCAAGTAGAGGGAGGGGGCGGCCATGGACGGAGCAACAGTATCTTTAGTAGATGTGCATGAAGGAGAACAAGTGTGCGTTGTTGATATCTTAGGAGGATGTGGACTGGCATCACGTCTGGAAGCTTTGGGAATACGTCCGGGAACTAACATAATCAAAAGAAGTGAGATGTTCATGAAGGGGCCTGTCACTGTAGAAGCGCACGGCACCCAGGTTGCCATAGGTTACGGAATGGCATCAAAGATCCTGGTGCGTCCGGTTGGCAAGAAGCCGAATAAACCGTCCGGTAAAAACGGAGACATACGACAGGACATCACAGCGTGACAATGGCAATAGTTGTCGTAAGGAGCGTTCGGCCATGAGAATACTATTGATGGGAAATCCAAATGTCGGGAAAAGCGCTGTGTTTTCACGTCTCACCGGAACTCAGGTCATTATCTCAAATTACAGCGGAACAACTGTGGAATTTACAAAAGGTTCCACTGTTCTTAGGGCAGGTGAGACTGCAGAAGTCATAGACGTTCCCGGGACATACAGCCTTGAGGCTACGTCTAAAGCTGAAGAAGTAGCTGTAGACATGCTGGATGGCATGTTGGACGAGGGAGACATCGTTGTCAACGTTGTTGATGCGACGCATCTCGAGCGCAACCTCTATCTAACCCTTCAGCTTTTGGAACGAAACGTTCCTGTCGTGGTAGCCCTTAACCTTTGGGATGAAACAAAACATAAGGGCATAAGCATCAATGTGGACCGGCTCCAGGAGATCCTGGGTGTGCCTGTTATACCTACCAGCGCACTGACGGGTGAAGGTATTGATGTTCTGGTGAATAGGATTTCTGAGGTCGCGAAAGATGCATCCGGGAAGAGGAAGCTGTCCGGCGATGGGAAGCGTCCGGGTGCACGCTCTGCAGATGAACGCTGGGCTGAGATCGGCAGGATCTTAGCGGAAGTACAAAAGATCACCCACAGGCATCACACCTTACTTGACAGGCTGGAAGATGCAAGCATCCAACCGGTTACCGGGTTGATAATAGCTATACTCGTCCTGTACTTGTCCTTTAAAACCGTGAGGCTTATCGGCGAAGGCTTGATAGATTTTGTATTCGATCCCATGTTCGAAGGACTTCTCAGGCCCGTTGTAACCCGACTAAGCGTAGCCTTAGGGTCAGAGGGGTTCTTCCATGACCTCCTCATTGGGCGCGTGATAAACGGGGAAATAGATTTCGAGGCATCTATGGGGCTCCTTAGCACAGGGCTTTATGTCCCCATTACCATGGTGCTGCCTTATGTGTTTGCGTTCTACGTCGTCCTCAGCGTATTGGAGGACGTCGGATACTTGCCGAGACTCGCGGTACTTGTAGATAACATCATGCATGCCCTTGGTATGCATGGGTACGCCATTGTCCCGACGATCTTAGGTTTTGGATGTAATGTCCCTGCTGCGCTGGGTACCAGAATTCTAGAGAGCAGGCGCGAGAAGTTCATATGCGCTACCATGCTTTCCATCGGAATCCCGTGCATGGCTCAGACCGCTGTGGTAATCGCACTTATAGGTAGATATGGATGGCAGTATCTTGCAATAATCTATGGGGTCCTCTTTGCTCTGTGGCTTATCACAGGTTTAGTGCTAAATGCTATAATGCCTGGTTCAAGCCCTCCGCTTCTCATGGAAATCCCTCCATATAGATTGCCGCACCCCAGGGTTCTGGGGAAGAAAGTATGGATGCGGATTCGCGTTTTCCTATCTGACGCCATCCCTTACGTGCTTTTGGGCGTCCTGTTTGTGAACATTCTACATGTGTCCGGAATTATTGACGTGTTAGGCCGGATCTTCGCTCCAATCCTTGGAGGACTGCTGGGTCTACCGTCTGAAGCCATTGTTGCCTTGATTATGGGCTTCTTGAGGAAGGACGTAGCTGTCGGAATGCTAAGCCCCCTTGGGCTTTCCGTAAGACAGCTGGTAGTAGCAGTGATAGTGCTTACTGCCTATTTCCCGTGTGCAGCTACTTACGTTGTGCTCCTTAAGGAGCTTGGAGCCGTAGATATGCTGAAATCTGCATCGATAGCGCTTATTGCTGCTTTCGGCGCAGGTGCACTCACGAACATTGTGATGTCAAGAACGGTTCCTGTAGCTTACATCTTCGTCGGCATTTTCTTGCTTATTGCAGTTGTTATACTGGTTACACGGGCCCTGAAGACTACGAAGCTGAAGTATTCAGAGGCTCAGTCTGAAGATGGGAAATCAGCCTCAGCGATGTAAACATAGGTGCTCTTAAGAGAGCGGATTTCAGGCAGCAACCTCCCTGTGGAAGCAGTGACTTCTCGTTTGCCGGGGTGTGCCTTGCGCACATCTTGGTTCCGCGAGAGGTCGCTGTTTGTGTTTATGCACAGTGAAATAGGCTGTTAGCACGAAGGATATTTTGCGCGGCTGCCGCCGATGAGCTTCGGTCGGGTTCTGGCAAGAGTCAGATGGGCATGGCCGATGGAGTCTATGTCAAGGCGCACAGGCACTGCTACCCTCTTAAGATGCATTCCTATGAAGGTATCTCCGATATCTATCCCTGCATGGGCGGAAATGCTCTCTACTACGATCGGGTTGCCAAATCGTCTCATAGCTGCAGCTGCCAGCGCTCCGCCTGCATCTTCATGGGGTATTACAGTAACTTCTTCGAGCCCGTACCGGTCTTTGCATTCCTTTTCCACAACCAGGGCGCGGTTCAAGTGTTCGCAGCACTGAACAGCCAGGTATATGCCGTGCTCTTCTGCGACAGGCAGGAGCCCGTCCATAATCGCTTCCGCTAAGTCTATGTTAGATGAGGATCCGATCCTCTTGCCCATGACTTCGCTGGTGCTGCACCCGATAACTACTATCATGCCGGGCTCTAACCTTGCTTGGTTCAACAATCCGGTGAGTGCATGCTTGGCTTGGGCAGTCAAGGAGGCTAACTCCATCTCCGGCATCTCCTTTCACACGGCGTTTGAAGGGGATCGCATTGACATTGCGTTAGCTCTTAGGCTTCCATTCATGCTCTAAGATAGCATACAGAAGAGAGTCGCGCCACTTGTTGCTGATCCGTTTATTCTCCCTGAGCCTTCCTTCCAACTGCATGCCGACTTTTTCAAGGACTCTGGCTGATGCAACGTTATCCGTGTCGCACGTGGCAAAGATCCTGTGCAGCGCGAGCTCTTTGAATCCGAACGCAAGGAGTCTCTTGGCTACTTCTGTAGCGTAGCCTTTTCCCCATGAGTCCTTGCGAAGGCAGTAACCGATAAATGCTTCACGGCTGTGAGGGCTCGTAATATAAAGGCCGCATCCTCCGATTAGGCAGTTGTCGGGTTTCGTGACTATCGCCAGATCAAAGTGCCTGCGAGGTTTATCTTTCTGAAAGGAAATAGCCATGCGGATAAAATCTCTGCTCTCATCAATAGTGTTGGGGCCCCATTCCATGAACCTTGTGACTTCAGGATCAGAGGCGTACCTGTGGACTCCCGACAGATCTGACATTTTGAAATCGCGCAGGATCAGCCGGTCACTGGTTAATAGCACACTTGACACTTTTGGATGCCTCCTCTTGCCGGCTTGTGTTTCTATAATTGTAAGAGAAAAATGAAGAAATTAGAAGGAGGAATTAAGAGGAACAGCTCTCTACAAAGAAAGCTTCAGTAATGAATATAGCTTTCTTATCATAAGTATTGTATAGTGCTTGATACAAATCCATCACACAGGTTATAATAACCTCTGCAATCCAAAACATCCGAGGTGACTGAAGTTGAAGTTACACGGCCCTGATGAGCCGGTCTACACAATTGGTGTAGCTGCTCGATTGCTCGGAGTCAGCCCGCAGACTCTGAGGGCAATTGAGCGTGAGGGTTTGCTGGAACCCTACCGGACTGAGGCCAATATCAGGTTGTATTCTGAAAATGACCTGTTGCTTCTACGACGGATACGCAATCTGATCTCTGAAGAAGGCGTTAACCTCGCGGGAGTTAAGATAATCCTCGAAATGGAGGCAAGGATGGGCAAGATGACCATCAAGTATCGCGAGGTTAGCCAAGCTGCCGACAAGGACTCTCGGGATCCTGAAGATGATAAAAACCGTACCAGGCCCTGAGGAGATTCATATCATTGTATTCTTAAATGACTAGAGTGATGGAAGGAGAGAATTTCAATGGGGAAAGTTGTTGGTATTGACCTTGGAACAACAAACTCAGCGATCGCCGTAATTGAAGGCGGAAATCCCACTGTAATCGTAAATCAGGAAGGTTCGCGGTTAACCCCGTCAGTAGTAGGTTTTAGCAAAAACGGTGAACGGCTCGTAGGACAGCTCGCCCGGAGACAGGCTGTGCTAAATCCTGAAAACACCGTTTACTCTATAAAGCGTTTCATGGGACGCCGTTACGACGAAATCAGAGATGAGCGCGAGCGGGTTCCCTATAAAGTAGTCTCCGGCCCGAACAACGGGGTAAGGTTTGACGTTCCGGCTACAGACAAGGCCTATACTCCGGAAGAGATCTCAGCAATGGTCCTGCAGAAGCTAAAACAGGATGCTGAAAAATACTTGGGTGAACCCGTTACCCAGGCTGTTATCACTGTTCCTGCATATTTCAATGACTCTCAAAGGCAAGCCACCAAGGACGCAGGGCGTATAGCCGGGCTTGAAGTGCTCAGGATCGTAAATGAGCCTACAGCTGCTGCGTTAGCTTACGGCCTTGATAAGAAAACCAACGAAATAATCCTTGTGTGGGACTTAGGAGGCGGGACGTTTGACGTCTCCATACTGGAAGTCGGAGATGGCGTGTTTGAAGTCAAGTCAACTGCCGGCGATACCCACCTTGGCGGAGATGATTATGACCAGAGGATTGTAGATTATATCGCAAGTGAATTCATGCGCGAGCAGGGTATCGATTTGAAGCAGGACCGTCAAGCATTGCAGAGATTGATTGAAGCTGCTGAGAAGGCGAAGATAGAACTGTCCCAGGTTGTTGAAACCTCCATCAGCCTGCCTTTCATCACTGCGGATCATACCGGTCCGAAACACTTGGAAATGAAGCTTACCAGAGCCAAGTTCGAAGAACTCACTGCTGACCTTACAGAAAGGTGCAAAGGGCCGTTCAGGCAGGCACTTGCTGATGCAAAGCTCTCTGTTGAAGATATCGATGAGATCGTGTTGGTAGGCGGTGCAACCCGCATGCCTGTTATCCAGAACCTCGTTAAGAGCCTGACCGGTAAGGAACCTAACAGAGGCGTAAACCCGGATGAGGTCGTAGCTGTCGGTGCAGCTATTCAAGGGGGGGTCCTTGCCGGAGAGGTAAAGGATATTGTCCTTCTGGACGTAACCCCTCTTTCCCTGGGTATTGAGACCCTTGGTGGTGTGTTCACGAAGCTTATCGAAAGGAACACGACAATACCTACACGTAAGAGTCAGGTTTTTACTACTGCTGCAGACGGTCAGACTTCAGTTGACATACACGTACTTCAAGGGGAGCGTGAATTCGCACGGGATAACAGGACGCTTGGAAGGTTCACGCTGCATGGAATTCCTCCTGCGCCTCGTGGAATTCCGCAGATCGAGGTGACCTTTGATATTGACGCAAACGGAATAGTCAATGTGACAGCCAAAGACCTAGGCACAGGAAAAGAGCAGCGTATCACAATCACCGCCACAACTCAGCTGTCCAAAGACGAAGTCGAAAGGCTGGTCAAAGAAGCAGAACAAGCTGCGGAAGAAGACAAGAAGCGCCGCGAGGAAGTTGAGTTGAAGAATGCCGCCGATACCTTGGTCTATACAACAGAGAAAACCCTGAAAGAACACGGAGACAAAATCCCGCAGGATGTTAAACAGAAGATAGAGTCAGAACTGGAAAGGCTCAAAAAGGCCATTTCCGACAATGACATGGAGTCCATAAAGAGGTTCATGGATGAAGTACGAGAAGCTTCATATAAGATGTCCGAGGAGCTGTACAAAGCTCAGCAGGCATCTTCTGGCGCAGGGCCTTCCGGTGGGTTCGGGCAAGACAGTGGAGCAGAGTCGGGTGGCGCCGGATCTCAACGCGAAGATGACACTGTCATTGATGCTGAGTTCAAAGATGTAGATTGATGCTGGAGCTATATATGAATAATAGGCGGTGGTTGCGTGAAGTCCGAAAACGGCAAATATAAGGCTTGTACTCGCGATATGGAAACAGAATGCCATGTGCCTTCTGAGGATGTGGATAATGCCTGTGAGGCGGGGGCTGAGGGTGATGCTGCTGAAAAAACCGCCCCCGGCAGCACAGTGGCAGAAGGGACTGCGGCACAAGAAGATCTAGAGAGGAAACTGGCGGAGGCTGAAGCCAAAGCCCAAGAGAACTGGAACATGTATCTGCGGGCCTTGGCTGACCTGGAGAATTACCGCCGCAGGACCGCAAGGGATCTGGCGTTTCATATCCGGTCAGGCAAGAAAGACCTGATTCTCAAGCTNNCTAACCGTAGTTGACGACATGGAGCGCGCTTTGGCTGCAGAGGCTGATTACGAAGCCTTGCACCAAGGCGTTGAGATAATCATGAGAAAACTCCTGGATGTCCTGGCTGCCGAAGGGGTGGCGCCTATTGAGGCGGTAGGGCAGCCTTTCGATCCCAGGTTCCACGAGGCTGTGGCTGCCTGTGACGATCCGGAAGTGGATACGGACACGGTTGTGGAGGAGTTCCGGCGAGGGTACACTTACGAAGATGAAGTCATCAGGGCTACAATGGCACGTGTGGCGAGGCCTTCCAGGAGTTGACGGCAGCTCCTCCTTGGAAGTGACCATGCGTTGGAAGCTTGTGTTGCTTCGTATTGAATACAGATGATATGATGCATGTAAAGAGTCCGAGGAGGTGTGGTATCCTATGGCCAACATGGAGAGGTATCCTGAGATCCAGACCGGAGGAAGAATACTGATGGGCCCTGGGCCCAGCAATGTACATCCGCGGGTGCTTCGCGCTCTTTCAGCGCCGGTCCTTGGCCATCTTGACAAGGAATTCCTAGAGATAATGAACCGGACAAAGGAATTGTTGGCCAAGACTTTTATGACAACCAATGAGTTTACCATTCCCATATCAGGTACAGGAAGCGCCGGCATGGAAACTGCTCTCGTGAACTTCATCGAGCCCGGAGATAAGGTCCTAATATGCATAAACGGGCTCTTTGGAGAGAGAATGGCTGATATAGTCCGGCGGTGCGGCGGTGATCTTGAAGTTATCCAGGGAGAATGGGGTAAGATCATTGAACCTGAGGAAGTGGAAAAAGCGCTCAAACAGCGTCCTGCCGATTTAGTAGGCATTGTCCATGCTGAGACATCCACCGGAGTGCTGCAGCCTATAAAGCCTGTTGCGGAGATCGCCAGGAAGCATGGGGCACTTCTTGTGGTGGATGCAGTCACTTCCCTTGGCGGCACACCTGTTAAAGTTGATGAAGACGGAATGGATGTCGTCTATAGCGGCACCCAGAAGTGCTTATCTTGTCCTCCCGGGCTGGCTCCTATCACTGTAAACAAGCGCGCAGAGGAGCGGCTTGCTTCTCGCAAGGCCAAGGTGCAAAGCTGGTATCTTGACATAACCATGCTTCGCAGCTACTGGGGGAAAGAACGGTTCTACCATCATACCGCGCCTGTAAACATGATCTATGCTCTCTATGAGAGCCTGCGCATTATCCACGAAGAAGGGCTTGAAGCCAGGTTTGCCAGGCACGTTCTACATAGCAATGCGCTAAAAGCCGGCCTTCATGCTATGGGTTTGAAGCTGTTTGCTCAGGATGGTTACCAAGCTCCAATGCTGAATTCAGTTGAAATCCCTGAAGGGGTGGACGATCTCGGTGTGCGGAATTACCTGGTCACCAATTACGGACTGGAGATAGGCGGAGGCCTCGGACCGATTAAAGGGCGTATATGGCGGGTCGGACTTATGGGCCATTCTTGCACCCGTGAAAACGTCATGCTTGTTCTTGCCGGGCTGGAGGAAGCCCTCAGTGCCCAGGGATTTAAAGTGGAGAAAGGAGCAGGGGTTTCCGCTGCGAGAGAGGCATACAAGTAAAGCAAGCCCCGTCTTATTGGACGAGGCTCGTTGTTTGTTCTTTGAGCTGTCTTCTATTTGTAGTCCTTTCCATTCCCTGATGCGATAATGGTCTCGTTCTCGTATTTTTCCTAAGGCTACCTCCGTCCTGTAGAGCCGGCCGCTGAATCTCCCCTTGGGGTAGACGGCAACTCATCAACCTCTCGCAATCCTGCCTGGCAGAACGGAATGAAGATAAGCTGAGCAATGCGGTCTCCTTCCCGAATCCTCCTCGGCTTCAATGTCAGATTCACTGCAACTGCAAACATCTGGCCGACATATCCTGAGTCTACCGTCCCCGGGAGTATGAAAATCCCTTCAGCATTTAGGCTGGACCTACCGCAAATGCGGCCGAATACTCCTTCCGGAATGCTCGCTTTTATGTTGAGCGGTATCTTTCTCGGGACGAGGGGCCAAAGGATCGTAGAACAAAGGGCATACATGTCATACCCTGCATCAGATGGATACTTCTTAAAGGCCATGGGATATCTTTCGGTAATCCTAACAGCGTCTATTTGCACGGTAAAACCACCTTAAACTACTCGCTCTTAGTTGCTACGCCCAATGATCTAATCAGGAACCAAGGGGATGAGTATTCCCCGTATACCCACTCAGTCTGTTTGCTAATTGCTTCTATGTCGTCTAAAGCCTCCAATGCGTTTCCTGCTACCATTGTGTTCTTGACTCGCCCTACGATCTTGCCTTTTTCTACCTTGAACCCCAGGTGAACATTGATGGAGAATTCTCCGCTCAGAATATTGCCTTGACCTGCGCCGATAGTCTGGTCGACTATGATTCCCCGATCTATGCTTGCAATGATATCTACAAGATCCGTATCTCCGGGCGTAATAATTAGATTTGTAGTTGCAGGAGTTGGAGGGCCTTCGAAGTTGTCCCCGGAGCGCGCCTCCCTGAATCCATTGCCGGTGCTACTGGTTCCGGCGAGCCCTGCAGTCTGAAGATCGTAGTAGAAGTTTCTTACTACTCCTTCTTCAATGAGCGGTGTTCTCTGCGTTGGAACGCCTTCCCCATCTATGGGCAAACTGGAGACAGCCCAGTCGAAGGTAGCATCGTCGTATATGGAAAGCCGAGAATCAAAGGCCTTAAGACCCATCTTTTCCGCTAACGGAGATGCTCCTTGGTAGACTGTCTTGCCGTTGAGCCCGGCTCTGATAGACAGGAGAAGAGTCATGAAACCCCTGGGAGTAAAGAGAACAGGCATTTGACCTGTGTCAGTAGGCACAATCTTTTTCGCAAGTTTCAATGTTTCTAAGATGTCTTCTGCAAGGGCACGGAAGTCTAGGCCACTGCGACATGAGCCTATGCCTCGATAAACCATGAGTATGTCATTACCGTCAATAGCTGTTGCCGCAAGTCCGCAGAAGAGCCCTGTTTTTCGGTAGGAGCCTCCACCGCCGTTGGAGTTAACGATTGAGACTTCCTCGATATAGCGGCTGAGATTAATATCGCAGCGGATCTCAGGATCGTACGCAGTTATGATGCTTATCATGTTCTTGCCGATATCTACAAGTTCATCGGCTTTTATCTCCACAACGGACGGGTCATATATTTGAGGGGCCGGCAGTGCAGCATCGTCAGGTGAGCCGCTTTTGCCTGGAAAGTCAAACTTCGCTGCATCGCCGATCTCTGATGATTCTACAGCCATCCTGACGAGGTCGTCTTCGCCGGAATCAGTTGTCACTGTAGATGCAGCCAGGCCAATGCGGCCTCGCCTGATTATTCGCAGGGCGCGTCCGGTGGTCCTCTTGGTCTCCAAGAGCTTCAATTTGTTTGCCTCGAACGCTACGGGAACCTCTTCACTTGTAATAGAGTATACCTCAGCTGCGTCAGCTGATTTCGTAGCCTTCTTAAGCAAGCTTTCCATCGCTACCTACCTCCTACAACGACATTTCTAATCCTTATGTGTGGGCTACCGTCAGAGACAGGTAGCGGCCATTGTCCGCCTTTCCCACAGCCTCCGGTTCCGCCCCCTGAGATCTTGAGATCATTTCCTATGGCTTCGATGTTCTTCAGCGTGTCAAAGACGTTTCCGGTCAACACCACGTCGCGGACACGTTCTGCGATTTTTCCCTTACGGATCATAAACGCTTCTCTTGAGCTGAAAGTGAACATTTCCATAGTAGTTTGCCCGCCGTATGCGTCGATTGCATAAATGCCTTCATCTATGTCGGAAATCATGTCTTCAAACCGCGACGTGCCGTTCTCGATGTAAGTGTTGGTCATTCGCACGATGGGACGGTGCCGGTAATCCATTGCCCGGGCGTTGCCTGTCGGTGCTTCGTTCAGCTTTCCTGCAGTCTCCCGAGAATGGAGCCTTCCCACGAGAATTCCGTCTTTTATCAGATAGGTTTTGGTTGAAGGGACTCCCTCATCATCGTATTTGTATGATCCTCTCTCCCCTGGGAGGGCAGCTGAATCTACGATGTTAAGGATAGGCGCGCCGAACTCCCTACCCAGCACCATAATTTCGCGCATCCTTTCGTCTTCGTAGATGAAGTCAGATTCGCTCAAGTGGCCGAAGGCTTCATGGACAAAGACTCCAGCAAGCCCCGGGTCGAGAATTACAGTATACTGACCGCCTTTTACAGGCTTTGCGTCAAGGCATTCCACTGCCCGCCTTGCTACACTCTCTACATCTTCATGCAGCCCTTCTACTGACTGAAATCCTGTTATTCCGCCGGCAGTCGTGAACATCTGCTGTACATTGTCACCGTCTTTTGCGTATGTAGTAAAAGAGGCACCGACATCGCAGTGCTGTTGTTCTATGAAAGTGCCTTCTGAGGTGGCAAAGTACTTCTTAGTGTACCTGTCTACATATGCTACGCCGGTCGTCTGCACCTTTGGGCTGTAGCCAAGCATGATGTTGTTGTATTCCTCGAGGAGGGCTTTTTTGTCCGCTAGCCTGATTTCCCTTGGGTCCTTGATAAGCTACGGCATAACGAGGTCTACCACCGGTTCTACGG
>LSQX01285156.1_pt2 | contig 12573 bp, 8 predicted proteins | sample 654561 | NCBI WGS metagenome assembly LSQX01 (sample SAMN04489861, study PRJNA283612) | anaerobic digester metagenome | isolation source: 4 biogas reactors fed with cattle manure at either 37C or 55C with and... | place: Denmark: Kongens Lyngby | collected 2014 | reverse complement strand
AGCGGAAATATTTCTGACAACTTTGAAGCCGGTTCCATACTTTGCCGTATATATCTCTGCAATTGAGCTGCTAACGGTGTATGCATATTTTATATGGGGAAGCATCATCTTTTCCAACAGTTCCCAGATACCTTTTACAAACTTTCTGTTTATCAGCTCAGGAACCTCTGTAAAATATTCATGGCTGTCGTATATCAAAGGTTTACCCTTTAGTTTGGATATTAAAAAATTGGCCGGCAGGGTATCCAGATCATTTGCCAGCAACAGATCAAATTTATTAACCAAAAGAAAGATAAAAAGCCTGAGGTTATAAGATGCATAAAATAAAAACCCCTTATTAAACGGCAGTTTGAACCGGTTTGTTTTATATTCACGTGGTGCTAATTTCAGTTTGCCGGGAATTTTTCTGCCTGTGAGCAATATATCAAAACCCGATTCATGCAGTGCCGTGCATACCTTATGCACCCTGTTGTCAGAAACAAGATCGGTGGTGACCGATACAATAATTCTTTTTTTTACAACCGGCTTCAAACTGGTTTAAATTCTATTTTAATATAAAAATATTTTAAAGAGGTAAAATTAGCAATAAAAGACAATTTGAACCTGTTTGTTAGTAATTTGTTAGTTTAATTACTGAGAGGCTGCGTTAATCGGGGTCCCAATTTATTAACTTGTTATTGATTGATTTTAATAATGGCACATGATCATAGTCATATTTACAATTCTCACCGTAAGGCATTTGCAATAGGGATAGTATTGAATATTCTGTTTGTGGGAGTTGAGGTTGCATTTGGGATTATTTCCAACTCTTCAGCTCTTCTTGCCGATGCCGGGCACAATGCCAGCGACATACTCGGGCTTGCTCTTGCATGGACTGCATCACGGCTTGCCATGATGAGGCCGAGGGGTAAATATACTTATGGTTTGCGCAAGACTACAATACTAACTGCCATTTTAAATGCTTTTCTTCTGTTTGCCGCTGTTGCAGCCATTGCATGGGACTCATTCGAAAAATTGCAGGACCCCAGTCCGGTGGCAGGAGGGCAGGTAATGATTGTAGCCGGAATAGGAGTTGTTGTAAACTCTTTTACAGCTCTTCTTTTTTTGAAAGGGCAGAAGCACGATCTCAATATCAGAGGGGCATTTCTTCATATGATTGCCGATGCAGCTGTCTCTTTGGGAGTAGTTATGGCAGGGCTTTTTATTAATATCACGGGCAGGTTCTGGATCGATCCGCTGATGAGTTTTATTATTATTGCAGTAGTATTGTACAGTGCATGGGGGCTTTTTATTGATTCTGTAAACCTTGCTCTTGATGCTGTTCCCAAAAATATTGATATAGAGGAGGTCAGGGAGTTTATTAAATTACAGCCGGGTGTTGAAAGCTTGCACGACCTGCATATTTGGGCAATAAGCACTACCCAGTCTGCTCTTACTGTTCATCTTGTAATGCCTGAAGGGAGCAGCGATAATTTTATCTCCATGATGCAGGAGGAGCTTAAAAAGCGTTTTAATATCGGTCATACTACATTTCAAATTGAAAGAGGCAATCTCCGGAAGGGGTGTGGTGCCGGCTGCTAAATCAGATTTTATCGATGCCGCTTACTTTCACATTTTTATCTATTTTTTTTACAAGCCCCTGTAACACATTTCCCGGCCCTATTTCAATAAATGATGTAGCACCGTCACTTATCATATTTTGTACTGTTTGTGTCCATCTTACAGGAGATGTTAGTTGTAAAATAAGATTTTTTCTGATCTGTTCGGGGTCTGTCACAGGTTTTGCACTTACATTTTGATAAACCGGGCAAAATGGTTTTTTAAAGGTAACCGACTTGATTGCATTTTCCAATTCATCTCCTGCAGGCTCCATAAAGGGAGAGTGGAATGCCCCGCTTACAGGAAGCTTAATTACTCTTTTTGCCCCTTTGGCGGAGAGGATTTTGCACGCCCGGTCAATCCCTTCCACTGATCCGGAAATTACAAGTTGCCCCGGACAGTTATAATTTGCAGCTACGACACTATCTTCAACAGCTTCACACACCTCTTCGACAATATGGTCGTCAAGTCCTATTACCGCTGCCATGGCAGAAGGTTTTATTCTGCAAGCTTTTTGCATGGCAGCAGCACGTTTTGATACCAATGTAAGGCCATCTTCGAAAGAGAGGGAGCCGCTTACCGTGAGGGCAGAAAATTCACCTAATGAATGACCTGCTGCCATTCCGGGAGATAACCTGTCAAATGTGCCGGCAAGAAGCACCGAGTGTAAAAAGATTGCCGGCTGAGTAACTTTTGTCTCTTTAAGCTCCCCGGCTGTTCCTTCAAACATAATCTCCGCAATGTTGAACCCAAGGATGCCGGCGGCAATATCAAACTGTTTTTTGGCTTCAGCTGATTTTTTATAAAGATCTTTACCCATACCGGGGTATTGTGCCCCCTGTCCGGGAAAAATATATGCTTGCATATCAATAATTTATTTAACAGGCAGCTCAAACCAGAATTTAGCTCCTTCGCCTTTGCGGCCTGTGCTCTCTAATCCAACCCTGCCTTCTAATTTATCTACTATACGTTTAACAATTGAAAGCCCAAGCCCGTATCCATGTGCCTTCTCAGGGGCAAGCCTGGAATATTTTTTAAAAAGTTTTGTTTGCTCCTCTTTAGCTATGCCGTTGCCATTGTCTTTTATCCAGTATTTTACAAAACCTCCTTCAGGAAGGTCGGCCCCAACTTCAATTAAAGGGGGTGTGCCTCCATATTTTATGGCATTGCTTAAGTAATTTGCCCAAACTTCTTCAACCCATGGTGCATGGCCTATTGACTGCGGCCAGATATCGGGTGAAATTATTTTTGCCTGATACTCTTTTATCATCGATGAAAGCTGGCTTTTTGCTTCACGAAAAATTGAATCCATTACCAGCAGCTTTTTGTCTATTTTTTCATTTCTCACTGTAGCAAGAAGAAGCAGTTCTTCAGTAATGTGCATTGCTTTTTCGGCCGCACTTTTAACTAAGTCAGACATTTCAATTAAAAAACTTGCATCAGTCTGATCTGAAAGACTCTCTTTAATTACTTCACTGGAAGAGTAAATTGAACCAAGTGAGTTACGCAGGTCATGAGCAATTGTGTGAGCAAAGGCATTCAGGTCGTCAATCAATTTTCCCCGCTGCTCAATCTCCTCAAGCAGCTGTTTGTTAGTCTCCATGATTTTTTTCTCCCCTTGCTTCAGAGAGGTGATATCATAAATTTGAATGAGCTGTCCGGATAATGCTCTTTTATTGTGCCATAAAGGGAAAATGTGTACCTGGTAATGTTTTTTGATTTTTTCGAAGCTTATTTCAATATTTTGCGGCTCGGCCTCCATCTCTTCAGTGGCTTTTATAAGTGACTCATAACCGGCAAATACCTCTTTGAAAGGCTTTTTAATAACATTTTCTTTACTTAGGTTTAGTATATTCAACAATGCCGGATTGTGGTCTTCAATAATCCCATTTGAATTTATCACCACAACTCCATTTTTCATTGTGTCGATAAGCTTATTTCTTGCCAGCGGGACCAGTTCGAACATCCCGAAATTCAATACACCTGCCGAAATAATAATTGTTGAAAAAACAAACAACACAGGAGTGAAGTCAAATCCCTGAACCGGTGTCAGTCCGGTGACATACATTGTGTTTCCCACCAATGGGAACAGTGTGGCCAGCAGTAAAATAACCACTTGTATTTTATAAGATCCCGTAAAATCGTTAACAGAGCGCAACAGGTTATATACACCCAATGTAATAAGCACTAAAGAGTAGGTCCAAAAGAGCCAAAACCAAATGCCGTATTTATAAATAACTATATTTTTCTCCGGATGAAAAAATATCTCTGTCCACAAAAGTTGGTGGAAGTCATTTGTAATTGCCAATAGCAGAGTGCTTGCAGGAAAAATTGATAGCAGTACTATTTCGCATAATCTGATATTTTCTGCACGCCGGCTGAATGCTTTGGTGAAAAAGAAATAGAAAACAGGTATAAATGAAATGCCGCAATAGGAGAATTTGGACCAGAATATTTTACTTTCAAGCTCTGTCGACATAAATTCCATACCATAGGCAAATGCCCATACAGCTGCACCGGAAACAATGAAGATAAGATATTTAACTTCCGGAGCAATTCTGTATTTATAAATAACTATAATTGTTGAAAGAGCAGCAAAAACAGTAAAAAAATGAATAATGCTTGCTTTTGGGATATCTTCAAGCAATATATAGCTAAATATATCTGACATAGATTTTTCGAATGTGAATTTTAGTATTTTTTAACAAATTTACAGTACTTTAAATATAATTAGAATTTTGAAACTACAATTCAATTAGTATAGAGATATTTATAACATAAGATTAATATAATTATCTTTTAAAGCACCATATTTGAGTGTTATAAAATCTTAATTTTCTTCAAATGTATTTTGGAATAAGGACTTATCCAAATTATTTTTAAAAAACCTGTTATTATGACTATTGTGCAACAGGGATTTATTAATCAAAATTATTAATTTTGAAGTATTGATTAATAATGGAGGCATTGTCTTGAGATTACAAATTATATTATTACTCTTTTTACTCAGCCTCGGCTCTTTTGCACAAGAGCTTCCGGTGCCTGTCATTTTTGAAAAAGACTCTCTTTTTTCAGATACGCTGCCTCAATATATTTATAACAATCCGTTTTTTACCGGAGTTCCTTCATTTAACCAATTGGTACCTCTGCCGCTGGCAGATTTCAGCATTGACACGGGGCTGGCAAAAAGATATCACTATTTTGTTTCCGGCATTAATTATTACCGGTTAGCCACAGGTGGTTTGTTATCTTTTTATCCGGGACCTCTTTTTTCGCCTTTTATAAGAGACGGTTCTGTTTTCAGTGGTGCCGATTATAAAATAGGCAATAAATTATTACTGGGAGGTTTCAGTTACGGAGGCAATTCAATATTTTCCGCTCCATTTCCAAACAGGGGTGTCAACAGTTATGACTTTCGCGGCTCTACACTGTTTATGGAGTATAATATTTCAAAAAATTTTAAAATCGGAACCAGCGTCACCGTAACCCGGAGCCCCGGATTTTAGCGTAAATGAAAGCTGTTTTTTATTTGATATTACTATGCTAATTGTATATAAAGCTTCGGCAGGTTCAGGTAAAACATTTAATCTTGTTTTTGAATATCTTAAACTGATTGTGGGTAATCCCTTAAACTACCGGCATATTTTAGCTGTCACCTTTACCAATAAAGCAGCTAATGAGATGAAGATAAGAATTCTCAATCAGCTTTTTTTACTTTCAGATCAGAGGGAATCCCCATATATGGAGATGCTTCAGGATTTTTTAAAACTTGATGCAGACAAAATCAGAAAGAGGGCAGGAGAGGTACTGAAAAATATTCTACATGATTACGGCAGATTTTCTGTTAACACCATTGATTCATTTACCCAGCGCATTATCAGGGCTTTCAATCGTGAAACCGGGGTTTCTCCCCAATATACTCTTGGAATGGAAGATGATCCCATTCTCAGGGAAGCAACAGACAGATTGTTGTCGCGTATAGGTACCGATAACCATTTGCGTAAATGGTTGGTTGAGTTCAGTAAAGAGAAGATCAGGGATAGCTATAGTCATAAGATTGAAAACGATATAAGAAGCCTTGGTAATGAGCTCTTTAAAGAGAAGTTTCAAATATTTTTTCCTGAAGGTAAAGATTCCGGGTATACTCGTAATAATCTTGAGGGATTGCGTAAGGAGTTGCAGAGGGAGATTAAGCTTTTTGATAAAGAGCTGAGAGGGAAAGGGAAAAAAGGTGTTGATATTATTGCTGCGGGAGGATTTATTACAGACGATTTTTCCGGTAAAAGCAGGGGAATTGCCAATATGTTTGTTAAGTTGGAAGCAGGGGAGTTGCCTGAAATAACAAAGAGTGTAAAAGCTTGTGCGGAAGATTCCGAACGATGGTATACCGTAACAAGCAAAAAGAAAAGAGAGATTTTTAATATTGTTGAAACGCGCCTAAGGCCATTGCTTTTGGAAATTTTAAAGTATCGTGAAGATAATGAAGCAAAGTATCTTGCTGCCAAAGAGGTGTTGAGCAATATAAGAGTACTGGGAATATTGGCTGACCTGAGAGAGGAGATTAAAAATATTTTACATGAAAAGGGAATTTTACAAATTTCAGATTCCAATCTTCTGTTAAGCAAGATTATAGGTGATACCGATACACCGTTTATTTATGAAAAAACAGGCAATTGGTTTAAGCATTTTATTCTTGATGAGTTTCAGGACACCTCTGCCCTTCAGTGGAATAACTTTAAACCACTTGTGGCTAATGCCTTGGCTGAAGGAAACTCTGCATTGGTAGCAGGAGATGTTAAGCAGTCGATTTACCGGTGGCGCAACAGTAACTGGAATATTCTTGCTTTCAGAATAAATTCTGATTTTCCAAATTTTCCTCCTGTGGAGATCCCCCTTGATAAAAATTGGAGGAGCAGGAAAAATATCATTGATTTTAATAATTCGCTAACCGGTCATCTTAAGCAACTGTTCGGGGAGTACCTGTTTAGTGAACCGGAAGAGGAAAAATATAAAAAAAGATTTGCTCATATATACAGTAATTTTATTCAACAGCCGGGGAGCAGTTCGAATGAGATCAGCGGTATGGTTGAAGTAAGGTTATTACCTGATGAAGATTTTTACGAAAGCTCTGTTGATATCTTGATTGAACAGGTGAAATATTTGCAGGATCAGGGTATTGAGGCTTCAGATACAGCTATTCTTATCAGAAGAAATGAAGAAGGCCGCCGGATTATTGAAAGATTTCTGGCTCTTTCAGGAGAGCCGGGGAGTGATAAATATAATTTTTCGATTATTTCCGGGGAGTCGCTGTTTCTTTCTGTCTCCAAAGGAGTTAATATGGTAATGCTCACCATAAGCCTGTTGATTGACCCTGACGATAAGATAACCCAAACGGCGCTTCTCCATTTTTGGCTTTCATGGCTCAGGCCGCAATTGAAAAAGTCAGGTTCTTTTTTGAAAGCCGGAAATGTGAATGAAAAATATAGAGATGAAGATATCACCGCAGAGAATACCGGTACTCTTTTTGATTTAGAGCTTGGCGCAATAATTGGCGGACTGAAGGATAAGCTGTTATTTTTGTCGCCCGGTGAAATTGTGGCTGAAGTATGTAACTCTTTGGGGCTTTTTTCTTTGAAGTCTGAAATACCGTTTATACAAACCCTTATTGATAAGGTTTCCGAAGATAAGACAACATTTTCAAATGATATGTCTAACCTGTTGTTATGGTGGAACGAAGAAGGATATAAAGTTTCTGTTAATATCAGCCGGGATATGGATGCAATAAGATTGCTTACTGTCCATAAAGCTAAAGGGTTAGAGTTTGATGCAGTTTTGCTGCCTTTTTTCAACTGGGATACCTCATGGCCTTTCAACAAGGCGCCGGTACTTTGGTGTCACACCGCTATCAGCCCGTTTAACCGCTTCCCATTGGTACCGGTTAAAGCAGGGAAAAAACTTTTAAAAACAGTGTTCAGTAATGATTATATTGAAGAGAAAGCCCAAAGCCATATTGATAACCTTAACTTAGTTTATGTAGCATTTACCCGTGCCAAGTCGGCTCTTTTTGTTAATTGCAAAGATCCTTGTGAAAAGAGGGATCGAAGCGAGCTGCCCGGACGGGCATCTTCATTTAATTCCCTTTTGGTATGTGCGCTCGACAGGATGGCCAAAGAAAGCAGGTATGCAGGTTGTTGGGATGAGGAAGAGGTTCTGTTCCGGTTTGGTACTCTCCCTTTGCCGGCAGGTAAAAGTGAGGCGGCAGAGCCCGGATGGCCGGAGAAATATCATTATTATGATTACCGGGAAAGAATCCGCCTGAGGATGGATAGTGAAGATTTTATAGTTGATGAGGGAGTAAACAGATCTGCAAAAAACAGGGGAAAACTGATTCATGATATTCTTGCAGGTGTTGAGCAGCCGGACGATTTTAAACTATCCTGCAATATGGCACTTGCAGAGGGGAAAATTAATGAAGATGAGCGGAAACGGTTAATTGCCATATTTGAGGAAGGATTGGCCAATCCTTTGATAAAAGATTGGTTCAGCGGTAATTATGAAGTATTGAATGAAAGAAACCTGCTTACCGGGAAGGAGATACTAAGGCCTGACCGAATAATGATAAAGGGGAGAAAAGTAACTGTTGTTGATTATAAGTGGGGAGAAAAAATGGGTAAAAAGTATTCCGGGCAGATAAGCCGCTATGCCATCACTTTAAAAAAGTGCGGTTTTGAACAGGTTGATGGATATATTTGGTATCTCAATCTTAATGAAGTGGATAAAGTGGGCGTATGGTAAAAAAGGCTCAGTAACGGGACTAATCAAATATTTTATAATTTTGCATCATATTTTTATATTATGATTCAAAGAATACAATCTTTATTTATTTTTATTGCAGCAATGCTGACAGCATTAATGCTGAAAACCAAATTTGCTGAAATTGCATCGGGTGGAGATTATTTTATCTTTAGCGCCAAAGGTATAGCCGGCGGTGAAGAGGTGATTTTTAACGGATTGCCGATAACGATTTTTATAGGGCTGATCACAATCTTGCACCTTGTAGTAATATTTCTATATAAAAAACGTATTCTTCAGATAAGGCTGCTTACATTTACCATTATCCTGCTTATCGGCCTGATCGGTTTGATGTTTTATTTTTTATATGCCGGATTTGACAGGATTAATGTAATATTTAAAATTCCCATGGTCATGCCTCTTGTGGCAGCATTATTTGACTATCTGGCTATCAGGGCGATTGGTAAAGATGAAGCTCTGATACGCAGCATAGACAGGATAAGATAATTATATTATTTTAATTGGAATTTACTTTTTTTGATTGAGATAATAATTTATTTTTTCTTTTAAAATATCGTAGGGGACAGGCTTTGACAGATAATCATCGCTTCCCGACTGAATAGCCTTTTCCTTATCTCCCTTCATAGCATATGCCGTTTGAATTATAACCGGCAAATCCGGGAACTCTGCTTTAATTATTTTGGTAGCTTCAAAGCCGTTCATTTCCGGCATACGTACATCCATTAAAACTAAATCGGCATGATTTTTACGAAGAAAATCGATACCATCGGGAGCAAAATCAAAATTTATCATTTCATACCCAATCAAAGAAACAACATTTTTAAGATATTCAATACTTGCAGGGTCATCTTCAAAAGAGACAACTCTTTTTTTATCCGCAGCCTCTTTTATATTGATGTCATCATTTTGCACCGGTAAAGTTTTCTGTTTTTCTTCCCGGAAAATTTGATCAGAACTATTTTCAAATAATCGCCGGGGGATCGATATGAAAAAAGTAGATCCTTTTCCGGGGATTGATTTCAGCCATATTTTTCCTTCAAGGCGTTCAACGATCCCTGAAACTATGGCTAATCCTAAGCCGTTGCCTTTGCTGGGCCCCGAATAGCCTTCATCTATTTGTCTGAAAGGATTAAAAATTATTTTTGCTTCCTTTTTTGTAATTCCTATTCCTGTATCTTCAACAAAAATCTCAACATTGTCTTCTGAACATCCATGGCTGCAGCCAAACCTGATATGACCCGATTCCGTAAATTTAAATGCATTATCAAGTAAATTCCGAAGGATTTGAAAAATGCGGTTTTTATCAGAATTTATAAATTTACAATCAGTATAATTACAATAAGCTACACCAAAATCAATTATATTTAGTTTTTCCTCTTTTTCTTTTTTTAATATCTGGAATAGTTCGTCAAATAGTGAATTTATATTGAAAAGTGAGTAGTTAATTTTAATTTGATTTGACTGAATAAGTGAAATGTCAATAATATCATCAATAATAGCTGTTAACCTGCGGCCCGATTTTTCAATAATTTCACCAAAATAATTTAGTTTTTCGCCTGAAATTTTATCAGAAACAATAATATTTGAAAAACCAAGAATAGCATTTAAGGGTGTTCGGATTTCATGACTCATATTAGCTAAAAAGAGCGATTTGAGCTTGTCACTTTCTTCTGCTTTCTGTTTGGCTTCTTTAAGTTCGTCCATTATTTTTTTTCGAAGGGTAATGTCATGCCCAACACCAATCAATCCTTCTACTTCTCCTTTTTCATTTTTTAAAGGTATTTTGGTTGTTAAAAGCCAGCGAGGCGGATTTCCCGGGAGTTTTTCTTCCCGTTTTACTATCTTTTCTCCATTTTCAATAACTCTTTTGTCATCTTTATGAAATTTTTTGGCAAATTTCCGGGGAAAAATATCAAAGTCTGTTTTGCCTATGATTTCATCAGCCGAATTTGCTCCGCAATTTTTAATATCCGCTTCATTGGTAATAACTTTACGGTAATCATTATCTTTTAAATAGATGGCATCGGGTAGATTTTGAATCATGGTGTTCAATAGATTATTAGCATTGGCCAGCTCAATCTCCATTTTTTTACTTTGAGTAATATCCTGCACCGTTCCTCTTAACATGAATCCTTTATATGTTTTCACCTTATCGGGTTTACAAATAATTTCAATCCATTTTTCTTTTTTATTTTTTAGTATAATGTGAAACTGTCCGCTAAATGGTGCTCCTGTTTTTATTGAATTGTAAAAATCTGTTCTAAATCTATTTAACTGTTCTGACTGGCATTGCCTATTGTTGAAAAAATCCTGCAAATTTTGAGATGTTTTTGCATCTTTTGATTCAAAAATATTTAAAACTTGTTCAGACCATTGGATTTCATTATTTTCAGGGTTATATTTCCAGTTTCCGATATTGGCAATATGCTGTGCCAGGCTTAAATCGTGGTAACTTTCCAATAATGTATTCCTTGACCTTACCTTATCGGTGATATCCTTGCTTATTCCAAAAACCTTGTTTTTTTCTTTGTCAAATTTAGCTGAAGCTTTAATGTCTCTTATCTGACCATCATTGTTTCTTTTGATTTTTACTTGAATATTGAAAGGTTCATTAAAGAGAATTAAATTATTTAATGATTTATCAATAAGTTCGTAATATTCAGGAAGCGCAAATTTTCTGATCTCTTTTACAGGAATAGTATCATTTTCCACATTGATTTTATAAATTTTTTGAAATCCTTTAGTTATTTTAATTGATTTTGTTTGCAGGTCTAACTCCCAGGCGCCTAAATAGGCTAATTTTTCTGCCTGTTCCATTATCAGGTTAAAGTTTCTTCTCTCGTAAACATTGGCAATTTCATTTGAAATGTCAGTAAAAGCAGCAGCTATATAATTTTCTTTCAGGTTTTTTGCCGTAACCTTAAAAAATTTATTTGTTTCGCCGTTTTTTCCCTGCACTACAAATTCGGATTCCGGGAAAGGATTTGACAATATTTGCAATAAGCATCTGCCGGTAATTTCTTTATATCCCGCCTCCTTAATAAATACTTCTTCCAATGTAGGCGTTTCAGAATTTTTAATTGCAGGATCATTGGTTTGAACAATAGTTTGATTTTTTGAATCAATAATATAATGGCGGATCGGAAGAGTGTTTAAAATACATTTATAATCCATACTTCCTTAATTTAAGATAAATTATGCTTAATCAGAAATTCTGTATTTTATTTAAATCCATAAAAGAGCAAAGTAAAGGTAACTGTTTTTTTAAAAACAGACTAATTTTAAAGCAACAAATTGTCTTTATTATATATATGCATATATGTATATATTAAAATTAATTGTTATTATATGGTATCATATGGCCTTTTGTATATGATTTTAATCATACTCGTTTTATGCGATCAAAATAAATAGTTTTCAATTGTATATGTAAATACTTGTATCTTTTTCTTTTGCCGGGAAATAGATGATTTAACTTATTTCGAATTACTTTTCGTACCGGTTTATAGATTTTAAAGGGAAGCCCAGATCCTTGCCAACGAATGTCCCGGAGCTTTCAGGCTAAGGTCCAGAAAATATCCCCATGGAGTTTGTGCAGTGCTGTAACCGCCATTTTGAAGTCTTGCTTCCGCCAGATCAAAAAGCTTTTTTGTATATTCTGCCGAAGCTTTTGAATCAGAGAGATGTGCAAATGAGTGGAGAACTATTTTTTTACAGTTATTTTTACGGGCAGTCCATTTCAAGTGGTTTACCAATTTTTTTTCCCTGCTTTTCACCTCAAACTCTTCATCGCTCTCCTCTACCTGTATAAATGCAAGTATACAGTCAGTGAATTCTTTACCTGAAGTAACCTCTTCTGCTTTCTCAAGATTTTTTCGGGCAGGAGAATAACCAAACTCATCGGCATACATTACCAAAACCTTCATACCAAACTTTTTTTATTTGAAAACAAATTAATCAAAAAATTATTAAAATTGAGCTTTTGAATTTAAAGAGTATGATTAACATTAAATATTAACTTTGGCAAAAAGTAGGATTATATGCGCTGGCTCTTTCTGGCATCAATAATAATTTTATCGGTTTTAAGCTCTTCCGGACAGATTTCCCGGGGTGGCATACCTTTAAAGATACCCGTACTTAAAAGCAAAGGCATACCTGTGG
>LSQX01135771.1_pt1 | contig 12573 bp, 11 predicted proteins | sample 654561 | NCBI WGS metagenome assembly LSQX01 (sample SAMN04489861, study PRJNA283612) | anaerobic digester metagenome | isolation source: 4 biogas reactors fed with cattle manure at either 37C or 55C with and... | place: Denmark: Kongens Lyngby | collected 2014 | reverse complement strand
CTATCCAGCTGAGCTATCAGGACAAGCAGAAGAGCATATATATTATACATCATTTCTCCATTTTTGTAAAGCCAGAAAATTTTTATTTTATAATAAAAAAATATGAGAAAACCTCATATTTGCGTCAGCCATTTGAAACGATTGTACCTTGCGATCGCTTCCAGATCCACATAATCGTCAAGGCCTTTTAAATGCGTGTAAATCTTTTCGATTTCCGAAATCGGAAAAGGGAATTTAATGAAGAAATCGGCTCCTTGGGAAAAGCATTCCTGAATGTATTTATAATTATAATTCCGGGCAGTGATGATGATTTTTAAATGGTGGTTGTTGGGATTCGACCTGATGATTTTAAGTAAATCAAGCCCGCAGATTCTGTTTGAACCCAAGTCAAGAATTACTAGTTTATATTTTTTGTTCTTAATTTTCTTTAAAGCAAGCAGAACATCGCAAACAAGTTCTGTCTCAAACAGATCGCTTTTATAATCCGCGGCCAATTCCTCGCATCCTCTTCTCAAAACAAACAAAACCTTATCCATATTTCCTCCTTGCAATTTTATTATTATCCGCAGAGGATTTTTTATTCTTTTGAATATAAACGAAGAAACCTTTCATATAATGAACTAGAAAGAAGGTGAAGAATGCTTGTAATATTGGACCCCGGCCACGGAGGTTGGGATCCCGGGGGCGGAACAAACGAGCTTTGGAAAGAAAAAGATCTGAACTTAAAAATATCGCAGTATCAGAACCGGCGCTTCCGGGATTTGGGAATCCCCTCCAGATTGTCTCGGGAAGGGGACGAAACGCTCACTCCCCAGGAAAGGGTCGCCAGAATCAATTCCATGCTCACTGATAATACGATTTTGATATCGAATCACATCAATGTCAGTGGCAGCAAGGGCGCAGAAGTGATTTATTCAATTGATAATTCCCCGCTCCTTGCGCAGATGATTGCGGAAGAGATAAGGAAGACGGGGCAGACCATCAGGAATGTCTATACGAGAACAAATGCCATGGGCCAGGATTATTATTTCATCCTCCGGGATACGTTTGCGGACGAATCGGTTTTGATCGAATACGGGTTTGCGGATAACATCGACGACAAGCAGAGGTTATATTACAATTGGCAGGCGCTGGCGGAAGCAGTCGTGAGAGCAGTCGCTAATTATCTGGAATTTCCTTATTCCATGCCCTTCTACACCATCCATGTGGTCCGGCCGGGCGAATCGCTTTATACAATCGCGCGGGATTATAACATCACCTTCGACAAACTCATCCGCGACAACGGCCTTACCTCCGACGAACTCGCGGTCGGCCAGGAACTATTCATATATCTTTGATGAAAAAAGCCTTTTTCCTGCTCGCCTTTATTTTCCTCATCGGCTCTGCCTTTTTCCTCAATCCTGCCGCATTCATGGCGGACATCGTTGCGACTCTGGAAGTTTGGCTTTTCAAAGTCTATCCTTCAATCTTTACCTTTTATATTCTGGCAGCCCTCTTAATCAACACGAAACTGATCAACGCGATCATTCATCTTTTCCGGGCTTTGTTTAAACATTTGCGTTTTAAAAGCGAAAATTCCCTGCGATTATTCATCACGAGCATCTTCGTCGGGAACCCAGCAAGCGCCTCGCTCATATGCGAGGCTTTAAAAAGAGAGGAGATGGGAAAAGACGAAGCAGAGGATTTATTAAAGTGCTCCGCCTTTTTAAACCCCTTTTTCATCGTATCTTTCCTTACCTCTCTTCATATAAAATATGCCCTTTTGATTATTTTCGTGCATGTGTTTTCTAACTTCGCAATCGCCCTTGCCGTCAACAGAAAAAACCCACAAACACTAATCAAACCCTCGAGAATTACTTTTTCCTTATCGGAAATCATGACCTCTGTCCAGAACGTCATCCGGTTGCTATTGTTGATATCGGGAATTATGGTTTTCGCCAACATCCTCAGGTATTCGCTGTTGTCCTTTTTAAACCTCCTGTCATTGGATCACCGGGCACTGCATTTGTTGATTGCGAACATGGAAATATCGCTCGCTTTGCACACGCTGGTAAATTCCGGTCTTCCTTTCTTTTTGATCCTCCTCCTCTTCTCCATATCTTCATCCTTCGCGGGCGTCTCGATTCACCTCCAGGTTTATTCGGTGATCAGAGAAGAGAAGTTATCCTATAAAATATTCCTCATCCATCGCCTATTGCAGGCTCTGCTCTCCGGATTTCTTTTTCTGATGCTTTGGCCCCTGACATAAAAAAGGACCATTCAGGTCCTTATTTCAAAGATCGTAAGTTCGCTTTTTTTATAATCATACTTTTTTACAATCTTCAGTTTCGCGCTTTCCTTTGCTTCGAAATTTTCCTTCAGGTATTGGCAGACGATGTAGGTCCCGGCCTTCACCATTTTGTTTTCAATTAAATAGGCAATGATTTCACCAATGACCTTCATCCGGAAGGGGGGATCCGAAAAAACATAATCAAAAATGACGCCTTCGTTCTTCAGAAGCGTAAGCGCGGCACGGAAATCCATCCGCAAAAGCCTCACATTTTCTTCTTCGCCCAAGGCCTCAACGTTTTTTTGGATGACACGGAATGCCTCCCGGGACTGATCAACGACATAACTGAACTCGCAACCACGGCTTAAGGCTTCCAGGCTCAGAGCGCCGCTTCCGCCAAAGAGATCAAGGACGATGCCTCCCTGAAAATAGGGGCCCAGGACATTGAAGACGGCTTCCTTTTTGGCGTCCAGCATTGGCCTGGTGTTCATTCCGGGCAAGGTTTCCAAACGCCTTGATCTATGTTTACCAGCTATTATTCTCATAAAAAAACCTCAAAAAATTTATTAAATTTATGAATAGGAATTGTAAAAAGTGACCATAATATAGGTGCAAGCAAAGAAGCTTGCGTGAAGAATCCCCTATTCTTCTATCATACTTCTCCTCTCCCTTTCACATATATCAATTTCAAAAAATAGAGTTTGATTTATTCAAACTCTGTTTTTCTTTTTAAAAGATTATGCCGTCATCATCTTCGTCGCTAAGTTCGTGTTCAATGTAGTAATAATCGTCCTTCTCGCAATGATGGATATTGTAAATGTGATTGTCGATGACGACACGAGGATATTGCATGCCTCTTTCTTCAAAAGTGCGGTGATGCATGATAATCGTGTTCCCGAGATCGGGTTTTCCTCCCAATTCAAGGGGACACAAGTATGTGATGACCCATCCGACTTGGTTTTTCACCTGATAATCGCTTCTTTTGATCTTCTTGCCCGTAAAATCATAAGCATATTCTTTATCTCCGAATTCATGTTCCCAAATTTCAAGCGCTTCATCATATTTTATCATAGTGATGGAACCATGCTCCTTTCATCGTTTTTATTTTACCACTAATCGGGAATTAATACAACCATCATTTGAAATACTTGGATTTCGTTTTTGCTTTCCTATTGAAAGGCACGAATATCTCCAGATGGTTATGAAGATTTTCGATCCGGATTGTTCCCTTCGGACCCTCTTCGCCGTCAACCGTCCAACAAGGTTCGCCTTCCGTTTCGATTACGAAAGAACTTGCCCTGTAGAAATCCAATAGGCGCCTTTTTCTGACTCTCATGAGACCGTATAAGAAGAGGCGGAGGACATTGAAAATCCCCCTGCGAAAACCCTTCTTCACAACCACGATGTCAAAATTTCCGTCATTTAAGTGCCCGTGCTTATGGAAGGGGATGCCGGCGACGCTGATGGAATTCAAGACCAAAAACAAGGGCGTTTCCGTTTCAATCGTTTCCTCGCCTATTTTCAGTTTGATCTTTGCAAGATGGGGATTCAAAAAATCCTTTATTCCGTCCAAAAAATAAGCCAATCTCCCAAAAATCTTTTTTACGTCATGCTTCGTGCGGTAACTTGAGCCCGTGAAAGTTCCGGTCGCGACCACGTACATGAAATACCTGCCATTGACTTTGCCGACATCATGGTATGTTTTGTTTCCTTCGGTAATGATTCTCAGCGCCTTTTTCACATTCCTCGGAATCTTTAAGTTCTTGGCAATGTCGTTCACGGTTCCGGAAGGAATGTATCCAAGAACGGGGCGCTCCGGTTCGGAAGCGACCCCGCAGGCGATGTTGTTGAAGGTGCCGTCGCCCCCTGAAAAAACCAAGGCATCATACTTCCCGCAGGCAGCCCTGGCGGCATTGATGGTATCCTCTTGCGACTTGGTTTCATACAAATCGACTCGATCATAAATGCTTTCCAGAGTTTCTTTGATATAACTCAGCCATTTGATAATCTTACCCTTGCCGCTTTTCGGGTTATAAATAAAAATGCAATTCATATGTCTCCCCAAATAATTATATATCATTTTCCATAATAATACAACTCCGGAAATTTAAGCAAAAAAGGTCCCGTCGGGACCTTTAATTGATTAATTTCTCAATTCCTTCGTTGATGAACTGATTTTTATAGAGATTGTAGTATTCTCCTTTCAGTTCCAACAATTGCCTGTGGTTTCCTTGTTCAAGAATCCTCCCATTCTTGATAACCAAAATCTGATCGGCATCAATGATGGTAGAGAGGCGATGCGCGACAATGAAGGTCGTTCTTCCCTGCATCAGCTTAAGCAGCACTTCCTGGACAGTCTTTTCGGTTTTGGTGTCAATCGAGGAAGTTGCTTCGTCCAAGATCAGAATTCTCGGATTAGCTATCAAAGCCCTTGCGAAGGAAATGAGTTGCCTTTGGCCGACCGACAATTTCGCTCCGCCTTCCCCGACCATGGTGTTATAACCTTCGGGCAGGTCTTTTACAAAATCATCAACGCCAACGGCCTTCGCGGCTTCAATCACTTCTTCATCGGTCGCATCCAAACGCCCGTAACGGATGTTTTCCATAATCGTGCCGTTAAACAAATGCGGCGTCTGCAAAACGTAACCCAGGTTGGAATGGAGCCAACCAATCGAGCGCTCACGGTAATCCCTGCCGTCAATCAGAATCCTGCCGGAAACCGGCTCATAGAAGCGGCAGATCAAATTCACGATCGTTGTTTTCCCGGAACCCGTTTCTCCGACCAGGGCGACCGACGTCCCTTTCTTGACACGGAGATTGAAGTTTTCGAGAACGACTTCTCCCTCCTGGTATTTGAAAGTGACGTCCTGAAATTCAATGTCGCCTTCAAGTGATTCCCAATTATCCTTTTTCGGAGAGAGCAGCGTTCCGTATTTTTCTACAACCTCCCGGGAGTCAGTGATGTCTGGCTCGGTTTCAATCAAGGAAAATATTCTTTCCGCAGAAGCCTGGGCTTGCTGCAGTTCCGCAAGTATCCGCGCAAGCTGCATCACCGGATCAAAGAACTGCATGGTGTAGGAGACGAAAAGGTAGAGCGTCGCTATCTGGAAACCAAAGAGCGCATTGACGATGAAACCGCCGCCGACGCGGAGAACCAGGGCGACCCCGACGAAGGACAAAAAGAGAATGGTCGGAAAAAAGAGCGAAGAGAACAGGACGGCTCTGATTGAGTTTTTCCTCATGTCGGTGCAGAGAGCTTCAAAATTAGAGTTTTTGTCCTCCTCGATGACCAGGGTTTTGGTCGTCTTGATGCCCATGATTCCCTCATTGAAGGAAGCGGTAATTTTGGAATTAATCTTTCTCACTTTCCGGTAGGAATTGAGGATCTTCTTCCTGAAAAAGATGCTCGCCACGACCAGTAAGGGCAGGAGGGCGGTGATGATGAGAGCCAGGCGCCAGTTCACGATGTACATGACAATCAAAATTCCCAGCATCGTGAAACAGCTCCAGACCATGTCGACCAAACCCCAGGAAATGATCCCGGCCAGTCTGCGTGAATCCGAAGTCAGGCGCGCCATTATCCAGCCCGCGGGTGTTCTGTCATAATACGAGAAGGGAAGCAGCTGCAGTTTCTTGAAAGCCTCGTCGCGCAGGTCATACCCCACTTCGATTTCCAGATGCCCCGCAGTGCGGATGAAACCGTAAACCGTGATGAGATAACCGACAGAAATCCCCACATAACTGAGAATGAAGAGGTTGGTTTTTGAAAAGTCTGGGGAATCGGAAAAGAAGGTCTTAATGGCATAGGAGTTCGCCAAAGGGTAAACAATGTCCAAAAGAGCAAGGCCCACCACGAAGAAGAGCATGATGAAGAGGTATTTCTTCCGTTTGAAGACAAGCTTCATAATCTTTTTCCAAATTCCGAAACTGAATTTCTCGCTCGTGTAATCATGTTCTTCAAAATTACTCATTGTCTTCCTCCCCTTCGACCAACTTAATGAACTCACTTTCCAAGGCTCCCTGAATGTCCCAGAGATGCTTGTAGAGCCCTTCTTTTTGAGCGAGCTCTTCATGCGTGCCGATTTCGGAAACGCGCCCGTTTTCCAAAACAATGATTTTGTCGGCTTCTTTCGCCGTCGTGATTCTGTGCGTGATGATGATCGAAGTCAATTCGTTGTTGGTTTCTTTCAAAGCGTTTCTGATTGCAAGATCGGTCGTCGTGTCGACCGCACTCAAAGAGTCGTCAAAGAGAACCACGGGCTTATCCAAGAGCAGCATTCTCGCAATCGCGATTCTTTGCTTTTGGCCCCCGGACAAAGTCACGCCCTTTTCTCCGACGAGCGTGTCATATCCTTTTTCAAAACCGATAATGTCATTATGAATGGCAGCGGTCTTCGCGACCTGATAGACCCTGTCCGGGCCGATGTTTCGGAAACCGATTCTGATGTTTTCATAGACGGTTGTGGCATACAGGAAAGGATCTTGGAGAATGACGCCGATTTTGCTGCGGATCCAACGTTTAGATATCTTCTTCAGTTCCACGCCGTCAATCAAAATGCTTCCCGATTGATATTCAAGGAGTCTGACCAACAAATTCGCAATCGTTGATTTTCCGCTTCCGGTTTTCCCGATGATGGCAACCGTTTCGCCTGGATTTATTTTAAAGCTTACGTCCTCAAGCAAATTTACTTCGCTGTCCGGGAAACGGAAGGAAACATTTTTAAATTCGATTGCGCCGGTGACTTCCGGCGTCTCCGTGCCGTCATCCCCATATTCGTCCGGAAGCGAAAGCACTTCTTCGATTCTGTTGCTGGCAACAACGGCTTTTCCGAAATCGCCGATGATTCTTCCCAAGCCGCGGATCGGCCAGACAAGCATGCCGATGTACATCAGGCAGGCGATGATGTCCCCGGCTGACAGCGCCCCCGTCCTCACGAGATATATCGCAACGGATATCGTGAGCGTATATTGGAGAAAGGTTACGAAATCGCTCAAACCCCAATAAAGCGCCATCGAGTTCGACAGGTGGCGGTTCTCATCCGCAAACTTCCTATTTTCTTTTCTGAACTTATTGATTTCAAAAGCTTCGTTCGCAAAAGCCTTCACAACCCTGGCGCCGTTGACATTTTCCTGGATCACGGTCGTCATCTGCGCTTCCAATTCCTCAACCAGTTCAAATTTTTTCCTGATGTACCGAAAATAAATTATCGATGCCGTCAAAGTGATCGGTGCGACCGCCATGGTGACGAGCATGATTGTCCGGTTGATAAGAGCCATTTGCACGGCACCGAAGGTAAAGGAGCCGATGATGTATAAGAGCTGCGGAAGCTGTGCGCTCAAAAATGTTTTGACCGTGTCATTGTCGGATGTGCACCGTTGGATCAAATCCCCGGTGTCGGCATTGTTATGGTATGTGTACGACAAATTCTGTATGTGCTTAAACATGCTGATGCGCATGTCAAAGGCAACACCCTCTGCAAATTTCCCCCTGATGAATCCGTTGAGAAACATGAATATTCCCCTGAACAGTTGGTAGATGACGAGGCTTACCCCGACAATCACCACTGCCGTCAACTGGTCTTCAAAGGAATCGAAAAATGAAACTAAAAAAGAAGGGAGATTAATTCTTCCTTCCGTTAAATTGCCTTCAAAGACGACGTCAACAATATATTTTATGAATTGGGGAACATAGGAATACAGCAACGGATTCCAAACGGAGAGAAACAAAGTTGCGAGGAGTTCGGGCAAATGCGGCTTTGCCCATTTCATCAGGTTGCTTAATCCCTTTTTCCTCATTTTAATTTCTTCTCCTATTGATGCTTATCGCATTCCTCAAAATATTCAGTTAATAGAATTGACCAATTGGAATAATAATCCTCTTCGAAATCTTTTAGGCTGCTGATGTAGGGTGCGACGCTTTCGCCCTCGTCGCTTACCCAGTACATGAGCGTCGGGAGAGTGAGTTCCTGACTGGAACGGCCTTTAATGTCCTCAATTTCAAGCGAGGACAATTCTGAGGATCTCAGATAATAAATTGTGTCAATTCCGTATTCTTTTGCAAGCTTGTTGACGGTATAGACAAACTGCTCTGCTTGTTGCAATTCTCCGGAACCGATATAAAGTTGAAAAGTTTCGTTGTTTTCAATTTTTTCAATCAATTTTCCATATGTTATCGAAACAAAAACATGGTCATTGCTTTCCAGACTGTCGTATTCTTTGTTGATCCTGGCTTTGTCTCCGCCCCAGGGGATGTTAAAAAGAATGACGACCATGATTGCAAGGAAAGCAAGCGCCGCCACAATCAGCGTTAATTTCTTTTCATCAAACTCTCTCTTTTTTTCGCTCATTTTCCGCCTCCAAATTACACCTTTATTATTATAGCACAACCGCCTTTCTTATGCAATAATTTCTTTCCTTTTACGACACAACGCTAGACCCGCAAAATAAAAAAGCAAAAGCATTATGCTTTTGAAGAAACTTATTTTATCGTGGGTCGATAGTTTTTATTGAATAAACGCCGATATTCCGTGGGCGTCATGTTCATGTTCTGTTTGAAAACTTCAGAAAATCTATTCGGTGTCAAAAATCCGCTTTTCAAACTGATTTCCGTCATTGACAAATTCGTGCTCTCTAACAAAAGCTTTGCAATTGAAAGCCTTGCTTTAATGAGATATTTATAGGGAGGAACGCCGAAACACTTTTTAAAGGTTCTGATGTAATGGTAGCGGCTCATGTTGCATAGGGAAGCGAGCTCATCGATTGAAACATCTTGGCTGACATTATTGTTAATGTAATCGGCGGTTTCTTTGACGGTCTTGATGTAATGGTATTCGCTCCGGGCTTGGTTACGTGCGCCGCTGCCTGCAATCAGCAGTTCCGCGGCAATCAGAGCAGAAATATTTCTTATGCACTCCCCATTGGCAGGATTGGAAGTGACCTCATCCTTAAACAGGTGCATCAGATTGTTCAGTTTGTGGGATAGATCAAATTCCAAAAGAAAACCGCACATGTTGTAACCCGTCTTTGCCATCATTCCTTCAAAAAATTCTTTAGAAATCAGAATCGAAATATAGGAAACCTCGGACAATTCCGCCGCGATGCCATGTTCCACAAAACTCGGAATCGAATAAATCTTCCCGCATTCCCCATAATGCAGCGCCCCGTTCAGGGATAGATGGGGGAGCGGGGTGATGGGAAGTAAAAACTCATATTCCGAATGGGCATGGGAAAAAGCGGAAAGGACATTTTCCCTTCCAAATTTGTAAATCCTGATCCTCAAATCTTCTGCCCCAAACTGTAAACATGAGTTTTTTTCCTGCTCAAACTTCATGTTTTCCCAAAGCCCTTCCGATTACAATTTTATTATACTTTACATTTGTACATCTGTAAATAAAAAACAAGAAAAAAATGGGGAAAATGAAGCAATATTCTGATAATGTAGCACTTTTCTTAATGAGAAAAAAGCGGTATGATGCTATAATTCCTTGAAAACTTATGGAGGTGTTTATGAAAAGAATACTATTGGTCATAATCCTGGGTTTGGTTTTGGCAGGCTGCAACTTTTTCTCCGGCGGAAAGGATGATTACACCGAACTTTTCGACAACATCGAAGATGCCGGGGAGTTGAGAGATAGTTTCTATGAAGCGGTCGATGAAAAAATTGATGACGACGGCCAGAGTCTGACTTTCGCAGCGGATTTGTTCATGGTCAGCACCGCCGACCTTTCCGCAAGCCTCTACCTTGCGGTCGTTGAGCTATATCTGGTGACGCCGAAACTGAGCACTGTCGACATCGAAAAGAAGGGTGACACTTACACATTTTCCGATGAAGATGAAAACGAACAGGTGAAAGTAAAATTTGATCAGAAAACAAATTCATATTCATTGGAAGTGTCCAAAGACGGAACCGTGACTCTGGTATCCGAAATGACAAAGTTGGGCAAGAATCATTTTGCCTACCAAATTTACACGGATTCCAACGGAAAAAAATGCGTCTATCAGATGCTCCTCATGGGAGAGGACGGCAAGCTCAGCGTGGACGAAGAAGCAACAAAGATACCGTCCACGATTTACAAAGCCAAATCCGTTCCGAAATCCTTTGCAACTTCCGGAACCAGGGTATACATCCTTGATAAGGGAGAATTCTCTTTTGAAGGCTCGCTTTCCGAACAAAAAACCGTGACCAATTTCACCATCGTTTCCGGATTGAAACAGCAGTATGAACTGAACGAGGAAATTTTCTTAACCGGCATCAAAATCCGCATCACCTGCAGCGACGGGAGCACCGAAGAAATTTACGTGACTTCCTCCATGGTAGTCGGAACCGTTCCCGACACCTCTTCAACCGGAACAAAAACGCTGAAGTTGAAATACGGCGGGATCCAAAAAAGCTTTACGTTTGAGGTTGTAGAAGATGGGGAGAACGGGAACGGAGAGAACGGGAATGGAGAAAACGGAGAAGAGACTGCTTCAAAAAAATTGCAACAGTCATTCTTGAGTTTCTCCGGCACATTTGCATCAGGAACTCCAAGTTTCCTGGGTAGCCTTGCGAATGCGGCTTTTAGCGAAAGCGATCCGCAAAAATTATTGTTCTACGAAGAATTCAGCAACGCTTCCTTCTCCCTCTGGAGCAACATCACTCTCCTTTTGGAAGGAATCTCCGTGATTACCGCCCATGAAGCTGGAACGCTTGATGCGCTCTTCCCCGATCCGGCCAACAACTACGGAAAAACCGCTTACGTCACTTACAATGAAGAAACGCAAACCTTTGCAATCGGTTATTGGAATACAAAGGGTCTTTACACATATTGGTTCGAACAGGAAATTTCCTATGACGAGGCGACCGATTCCCTGCGGGCAGTTGCAAAATGCGGAGTCGATGAAGAACAATTAATCCGCGGTTACACAGAATACAAAAAAATCGTAGATGGAAATTATGCCGCCAACCTCTATTTCCCTGTCGACGAAAATGATGACGAGGGGCTTTACACAAATTACGAGTTTCGCTTTACCCAAACGGAAGGTGTGATCAGCCAAAATCTCTGGGCGGATCCCCCGGCAACGCTTTACAGAACCACCGCAGATTTGTCCGATTACGGCAAACAGGGAGACAAAACCATGACCTTGGTAGACGGGACGCTCACTTTTGTGGACAGACTGACCTGCCAATCGGAAATTTTCTGGAAATCCTTCATGGGGGAGGATGGGGAATACGAAGGAAGCTTGGAACAAAGCTTCCTTCAGCGGATGGCTGATGCCGCGGAAGCAAGTGGAGGATGGTTTGACGAATCCTTATTCACTCTCACATATTCCGCCCTGAACGATTATCTTTGGTTGCTTGCTGATTATGAAAAGAAGGTTCTTGATCTTAATCAATTCGATAAATTCACCTTCACCATGGAAAATGATTCGAAAACAATCATTACAGAAGAATATGGCGAGGAAACCACTTTTGTTTTCCGTTACAAATCAGACAAGATCAGCCAACAGCTCTCCCTCATAGTCACGTTCTCAGACGGAGCCAAAATGGTGGCGGAACTTGTAAGGAACGGAAGCAGGTTCTATATTCAGCTGGCGCAGGGTTTGCCCAATGAATATGATACCTATCGGGCGGCATACCACGACAACAACAACATGTATTGCGCTTATTCGTTTTTAAAAAAATTTGTCTCGATCTATGGTGAATCGCTTGAGGGGTATGCAGAAACTGGCGATTATGTGCATAAGATCGAAAACGGCGTGTATAGTTTTGTGGAAAAATAAATATGGAAAACAAAAAACGGCATCTTCGGATGCCGTTTATATATATATCAAAACGCATGCGCGCTTTGTTCAAATGGTGACCCGTACGGGATTCGAACCCGTGCATGCATGCGTGAAAGGCATGTGAGTTAAACCGCTTCTCCAACGGGCCCTAATGACTGGCGCCCCCGATAGGACTCGAACCTATGACCCCATGATTAACAGTCATGTGCTCTAACCAGCTGAGCTACGGAGGCGCATTAAAAGATGGAAAGAAAGCTTGGCAACTACCTACTTTCGCGAGAGTCACCCCTCACTATCATCGGCGTTGAAATGCTTAACTTCTGTGTTCGGGATGGGAACAGGTGTTTCCATTTCGCCATCGTCACCAAACTTCTCTTTCAAAATTGAATAGTAATTTGCAATTAAGGTTAAGTCCTCGACCTATTAGTACCAGTCCGCTTAAGGCATCACTGACCTTACACCTCCGGCCTGTCTACCTCATCTTCTATGAGGGGTCTTACCAGCTGAGCGCTGTGGGAGATCTCGTCTTGAGGTGGGCT
>LSQX01220013.1_pt1 | contig 12574 bp, 9 predicted proteins | sample 654561 | NCBI WGS metagenome assembly LSQX01 (sample SAMN04489861, study PRJNA283612) | anaerobic digester metagenome | isolation source: 4 biogas reactors fed with cattle manure at either 37C or 55C with and... | place: Denmark: Kongens Lyngby | collected 2014 | reverse complement strand
TCCTCTTATCGTTACAGTTGTCTCACCTCCCATAATTAGAGCACATGGTTTTTCACAAACAAACATACCTTCTTTAATACGTTTTATCTGCTTATATAACATATCTGATGCGTCACGCGCCTCTCCACCCAGGGAATCGGTTAGAAGATGTGTGTCATACCCCATTTCATTGGCTTTGTTAATAGCGTATTTGCATAGTTCCCTTACACTCCCCGTAACAAGAGTCTTAACATTGTCTAATTTTTTGGGCATTTCACTTTGAATTGATTGGAGAGTTACATCTGGGATTGTCAGGTTATATCGCTTTATAATGGATTTAACATTCTCTGCGTTCGAAACATCTACTATCGCAGGCCCCGATGCGATACTGGACAAATCATCCCCAACAACGTCTGACAGTATAATCTGATAGATTGACGCTGGCTTGCAATGCTCAGCAAAACGTCCACCTTTTACTAATGAGAATCGTTTTCTTATGGCATTAACCTCATTAATCTTAGCCCCGGACTCAAGAAGCTGCTTATTTAGCCTTACTATCTCATCAATTGGTATTCTGGAGAGCGGTGCTTCAAATAATGCAGAACCTCCACCAGATACCAAAAAAAGTACGCAGTCAGCCGAGGTAAGGCTTTCTGTGATTTCAAGCACGTATTTAGTACCCAGAATTGTATTCTCATCCGAAATTGGGTGACCCGCCTCGAATATTTGCAGCTTGCCTATTGGGCCTTGTGAATGGCCGTATTTTGTAATTACAGCTCCGGATATTTCTCTGTCACTTAATGAAGTGACAGCTGCATGTGCCATTCTCCAAGCTGCTTTCCCTATTGCGACAAGTATTATCTTTTGGGGAAGTTTCCACGTACTTAAAGCTTTTTCTACTGCTGAATCAGGTAAAGAGTTTCGAACTGCGTAATTGAAAATTTCTAAAGCATCTGATCTAAGATTATTAACGTGCATAACGACACCTCACATATATTAAGAAATATCACTCTTGTCCAAGATAGAAAAATAAATAAGTAAAGCCTCCGAAATAGGAATATTATTTTGTTGTGCCAAAAAAACCTTAATCAGAATACGAGGCAGAACCATGATAAAGTGCATGAGTCTGTTTGGTCAAATAATATCTGAAATTTAACTATCTCCTATAAGTTTCGGTCAAACAGATAGTCTTGACATAATGAAACTGGAGTAGTGATTACCAACCCATTTATAATCCTTTTTTCAACCCATTATAATTCTCATTTATTTCATCCACAATTCTTACTCTCCGCTAGTTCTTTCACACAACATACTTTTTTTAGATGTTCTATTACAGACTCTGTGCATTTCTTAATTGCAGATCATAAACTGCTGTGGGGTGGAAAAGTTCAGTTATAATATACACATGCATCAGTTTGTCCTGCTTAAAAAAGGAGGCGGTTACAATGACGATACTGGCAGCTGTAATGGTTCCACATCCGCCGTTGATCGTTCCGGAGGTTGGCAAAGGCGAGGAACTAAAAATCAAAGACACAATAGCAGGCTTTACAAAGGCGATGGATCTAGTAGCCGGACTTAAGCCTGAAACAGTAGTTATACTTTCCCCCCACACCACGATGTATTCAGACTATTTTCATATTTCACCGGGAAAATCGGCATCCGGCGACCTTGGTAATTTTGGAGCGAAAGATGTCAGATTTGAAGTGGACTACGACTCTGAATTCGTTTTAGAGCTTGAAACAAGAGCCCACATAGATGACCTAGAAGCCGGCACACAGGGAGAACGTGAAAAGAAACTGGATCACGCGACAACGGTCCCTCTATACTTCCTGAGGAAAGCATACGGCGGAGAAATCCCGTGCAAAATAGTAAGGATTGGACTTTCTGGCATGCCTCTTAGTGAACACTACAGGCTAGGGACTCTTATCAAAAAGACTGCGGAAGAGCTTGGAAGAGCTGTCTGCGTAGTTGCGAGCGGTGATCTTTCACATGTTCTGAAAGAAGACGGCCCTTACGGCTATAAAGCTGAAGGTCCTGAGTATGACAAGAAGATAATGGATGTTATGTCTAGAGCAGCTTTTGGAGAACTTCTTGAGTTTACAGATGATTTCTGCAATAAAGCAGCTGAGTGCGGACACAGATCATTCACTATAATGGCCGGCTGTTTTGACGGTGTCTCCGTTAAACCTGAGATGCTCTCGTACGAGGGAACTTTCGGTGTGGGCTACGGAGTCTGTACCTTTCTACCGAGAGATCCTGACTCAACGAGAAGTTTCCTTTCATCTCACAAAATAAAAAACGAAGAAAAAATGGATCAATTAAAAAAACATGAAAGCCCCTATGTACATTTGGCCAGAGAAACTGTCGAAAGATATATCTCGGCAGGAAAGAGGATCCCTGTTACCGAAGGTCTGCCAGAAGAAGCTCTCAGTAAAAGAGCAGGTACATTCGTAACATTGAAAAAATTCGGTCAGCTAAGGGGCTGTATTGGCACAATATCTCCAACTGCAGCCAATATCGCAGAAGAGATAATCCAGAATGCGATAAGCGCCGCTGTAAGAGATCCGAGGTTCCCACCTGTCACAACCTCAGAACTGAAAGACCTCGTCTACAGCGTAGATGTTCTCGGTGATACTGAAGACATAGGATCACCGGATCAGCTGGATGTAAAAAAATATGGCGTGATAGTGTCAAGCGGACACAAACGCGGGCTGCTTTTACCCAACCTTGACGGAATAGATACCGTTGAGGAGCAGATCTCTATCGCAATGCAGAAAGCGGGTATCAGAAAAGGTGAAAAGACCTCACTGCAGCGTTTTGAAGTGGTAAGGCACTACTGATATGAGATGCGTCGTATGCCCCCACCTCTGTGAGCTAAACGAGGGTCAGACCGGGCTTTGCCGGGCCAGAAGGAACGAGAAAGGAAAGGTCGTTTCGATAAATTACGGTAAAATCACATCTATCGGACTTGATCCCATTGAGAAAAAACCCCTCGCAAAATTCTATCCAGGAAGCATGATCCTCTCTGTCGGTTCTTTCGGCTGCAACATGGACTGCCCATTCTGTCAGAACTACTCTATTTCAACTGCTTCAGAAGAGAGCGTGAGTACCAAATATCTCTCCCCTTCCGAGCTGGCTCACATGGCCGAGGAACTGAAAAATAAAGGGAATGTCGGTGTGGCCTTCACTTACAATGAACCAATGATAGGATTCGAATATGTAAGGGATACTTCTGTAGAGACAAAAAAACTGGGAATGAAAAACGTAGTCGTAACTAGTGGTTCTGTTTTTCTACCTATACTTGAAGAAGTACTGCCTTTCATCGACGCCTTCAATATCGACCTTAAAAGTTTTTCAGAAGAACAGTATAAAAAACTGGGTGGAGATCTTAAAACTGTACAGAATTTTATAACCTGCGCAGCAAAAAAATCTCATGTCGAAATAACGACCTTGATAGTTCCCGGGATGAATGATACCGAAAAAGAGATGGAGGATCTCTCAAGCTGGCTGAGCGCTGTGGACAAAGCAATCCCACTACACATCACAAGGTTTTTTCCCAACAGAAAAATGTCTGACTGCGCGGCTACTAATATAGGTATCTTAAGAAATCTATACGATATTGCTAAAAAGAACCTAGATAATGTTTTTATTGGAAACGTATAGACAGTCTGTATAATTCGAACTGTTAGTACTTATATCTTTGCAGAAACGAGCTGTAAAGATTCTATTTCATCGCAAAAATTGTGTGTGAAATACCTTGGAATTTCATTAATCGGCATTTGCGGAATAAGCCACATAAGCTTTGTGACAATCGCTTCAAATCCCATATCAAGGGCGCTTATTGCTCCGGTTTTCAAAGTTTTCTGACCAACATCGTATGCCAGAAGGTCAACGCCGCCCTCAGGGCACTGAGTCGTTATTACAGAGAGGATACCAGAATCGACAGCTCTTTTAAGTCCGGGTAAAAGATTCTCTCCAATGTAGGGCAGTCCTCCCAGACCAAAACATTCAACAACTATAGCCTTTGGGCGCATATCAATAATCCTGTCAAAATAATCTGTTCTAAAACCGGGAAAAAGCTTTATGGGCATAACTTCGTTTGAGAATTGAATATCATCAGCTGAGGTTCCCGCCTTGCAAAGTGTCTCTCTGTCAATGAAGGGGGTTTTCAAAATGGAGACTTTTTTCTTTTCGGAGAGGCCAAGTTCATCGTAGTAAACTGACTTGAATGCATCGAGCCTCTTACCTGACATTTTTTTTGCTCTTGGTCCGTGGATAAGCCTGCCAGCAAACGCAACAGCAACTCCTGACTGTTTTTTTGCCAGAAGAGCTTCCATAAACCTGAAGGCATCTTCAAGATTTTTCGCAGCGTCTGTTCCTGGATCGGATATTGGTATCATTGATCCGGTAAGTATTATCGGTTTTTCGATATCCCTCATCAGATAAGAGAGGGCTGATGATGTGTATGCCATCGTGTCAGTCCCATGGGTCACTATATAACCGTCATAGGAAGTGTTTCTTCTTATACATCTTATTATTGACACCCAGTCTGACGGATTTATGTTGGAGCTGTCTTTTGAAAAAACATCGACTATATCTATATCGGCTATTTTGTAAATTCCCGGCACCTGAGCGGCCAGGGTCTCTCCCAAGTCGACCGGAAGGAGGCCCTCAGCACTTTTTCCGGAGGCTATCGTACCGCCTGTAGATATCAGCAAGATTTTCATTTGTTTACACTCCTTCAGGAGGCCCGTGTGATTTTTTTAAATACTATTCAACACTTAAAGTTTACATTTTCTTCTTTAACAATGTCAAATACTTACCTAAAATATGTGGGCCGATTTTTATCTGCCTAGTATATAAAAAAAGACGCCCCATATTCAAAGGGCGTCCCTGTCTTAAATTCAATTCAACATCAATCAGCAAGTCGAAGTGGGAATAAAATCAGGCATTTTAAAACCTTCGAGAAGCTCGTGCATCAGGTCCTTTACTTTCATTATAGATGTGACCTTTGACACGTTGCTCCCGCAGAAGAAAAGCCCATTTTCCCAGTCACCCTTATATGCGTTGACAAGAGCATCGGCGATGCAGAAAGTTTCATGTTTTGTCCTGCATAGACAGTGAGTGAGACAAGGCGTCTTGCAGGGAGTTCTTTCCTGAATACCCGCGAGGAAGCGTTTAACCATAGGACTGTTTATAGCGCGTCCGGGAAGCCCGCAGGGACTGTCTATGAGGACTACATCTTCCTCTTTGGCATCAATGTATGCCTGTTTGTACCTGTCAGAAGAATCTCCCTCTACCGTAGCGGCAAATCTCGTCCCGAGTTGGACTCCTCTTGCTCCCATCGAGAAAGCCTCTGATATATCGTTGCTGTCCCATATGCCGCCTGCAGCTATTATAGGAATGTCTAATTCTTTTTCCTTGAGATACTCGAAAAGTGCAGGCACCACAACCTTAAGCGCAAGTTCAGGGTTAGAGACTTGCTCTATGTCCCTTGCGCCAAGGTGGCCTCCCGCGGTATTCGGAGTCTCTACTACTATCCCATCTGGATAACGGTCATAATGTTTTTTCCAGCGGTTTATGATTATGTTAGCCGCTTTAACACTGCTTACTATGGGCACAAGAGCGACATCAGAAAAAGATTCTGTCAGTTCAGGAAGTTTGAGAGGCAATCCAGCCCCTGATACTATGATATCAGCGCCGGCTTCACAGGATGAGACGACTAGCGATTCATAGTCACAGAGCGCGCACATACAGTTCACTGCCACAACTCCGCCCTTTGCTAAATCTTTTGCCTGTTTTATGTATTTGCTAAGCATCTCACTATTGCGCTCAGCAAAATTTCTGCTGTTATATCCTTCTGTGAGAACGCCAAGACCGACAGAGGCCAGCGTTCCTATACCGCCTTCTGCAGCTACTGCTCCCGCAAGATTCGGACCTGATATCATGACCCCCATCCCCCCCTGTACTATGGGGTACTTGGGCTGATGTTTTCCAATCTTTAAAACAGGGAGTTCTTTTTCTTTGTTAATCATATTTTCTGATACTCCTTAAAATAAAATTGGCAAGTAAAATTACCTTCTTATCCTATAAAATTATCTGCCTGATCTTAATAGTGGAATAACGGATATGTTATTCTGTTTTTGTGATTTTGGCAAGGGTTATAGTTACGAAAAACCCTTATTACCGGCTGTTTAATTCAAGTAGGGATCTACTTAGAAAACATTTACGTATAAGATATTCAAGAAAATATTCAAGTGCTGTAAAAACCAGCTCCAATCTTTTACAGTTATATGGGGTTTTATGGTATAACTTTTCTAATATCCTTTATAATTGACCTATTCGGAGGAGTTTATATTGACTGAAAGTAAAATAAAAACTTTTTTAGGTCTTGCCACTGCAGCCGCTATATCTATGCTGGGAGTAGGAATCGTCACTTCCGTACTACCCGGAAGAGTGATATCACTTTCCGGAGGAGACGCATCTTTAGTTGGACTGCTGGCTTCGAGCTTCGCTCTACCTTACATCTTTCTTCAGGTACCTTTCGGAAACCTCTCTGACAAGTACGGCTTTAAACCTTTTTTACTCTTTGGCTATTTTCTTTCTGGAGCATCTGGCATAATTTTCTACTTTTCAGGTTCAGCCCTGCCTATCTTTATAGGACGAGCTGTCCAAGGAGCGGGAGAGATACCTGTCTGGGCCACTGCACCGGCTTTAATCTCGATAGCATACCCCCTCCATAAAGGTAAAATGATCGGTATATACACAGCTGCAATCTACTGCATGCTTGCACTTGGACCATTGCTAGTACCGGTAATGCCGAACCTCTTCGGAGAACGGGGAGGTTTTCTCTTCTTCAGTTCACTCTGTGCTTTGGCATTTATAATAATATTGGTCACTCAAAAGAACCGAAAACCATTGCCTGGAAGCGTCAAAGAATCTCTTGAAATCAAAAAGGCTTTTAGGCTTCTTAAGGACCTACCGGTCAGGATAGTACTTGTTGGGATAGCCCTTTACGGCTGCGGACAGGGACTTATGTTAAGTATTGCCCCGGGCTGGTTGGTTAGTGTAAAACAATTCGGAGGAATGGATATCGGCATTGTTTTCTCGGTTTTGTATATATGCATAGCCGGCGCCCAGTTTTTGTACGGTCCGTTATCAGACAGATATGGAAGAGAGACCTTCATGATACTTGGCCTTATATCTTCTGCTGTCGCATGGAGCCTTTTCCCTTATGCAGGTAAACTATCCTCAACTCTCTTGCTGGGTCTTGCAGCGGGATCACTTGGCGGTTTTTTCGTTTCCTCGATGGCCTTCCTCAATGAAAAAGCCCCAGACAACCTAAAGGGCACTATTTCCGGAGCCTATTATCTTTTTTGGGGTATGGGATATTTTTTAGGACCGATAGTATGCGGAATATGCGGAACCAAGCTTGGTATGGAAAAGATTTTTGTCGGCTTCGGCGCTTTTTTGTTGCTTACTGCCGCAACGATTTACCTGATATGGAGAAAAGGAGTTTCGAGAAAATACGCCTAGTCTCTCCCTCTTTCAGAAAGACCTGTTTGTTAAAACAAAAATTGATAGAAACAGCATAGCTGTATATGTTATATTGGTGTTGTCTATTAAAATGCATTAAAAGCAGAGACTTAAAGGAGCTGATAAGGTTGACGACTAAAATTGAAAGCATTCTCAAGGCTATCAAAGATGACCTTATCCCACTTACGAAAAAGGGGATAGAGGAAGGCAATCATGTCTTTGGCGGACTGGTTCTTGATGCAAAAACATTTAATACTATAGTTGCTGGAACCAATAACAGGCAAATGAATCCGATTTTTCACGGTGAAATAGACACTATCCTTCGTTTCTTTTCAATTAAAGACCATCCCGATCCTTCAACTTGTATTTTTATTGCAAGCCATGACCCCTGCTCTATGTGCATCTCAGCAATAGCGTGGTCAGGATTTAAAGAGATTTGGGTTCTTTTTGATTATGAGGATGTAGCGAAGGAATTTGAAATGCCCGTCGACCTGACCATGTACAAAGAGATCTACGGCGTTGAAGGGGCAAAGGACAACAACGCATTCTTCAAAAAGTACAGCATTCGTCATGAGGCGGAAAAAGAGCCTGACGCTAAGATCCTTGAAGAGAAGATAGCGGAGATAAAAGATATTTATTCTTCCCTCCGTGTAAAGGACTTCAGCTACCCAGGCATGTAACCAAAGAGATTCTAGGGATTAACCGAAAATAAGGAAGGGGCTGTGCCCTCTCCTTTAAAATATAATCATATTAGTTTACGGGGACGTCCAACAGTCTTTTTTTTCTCTCCCGTCAATATTTCCTCTGCAGAATTAGCTGCTCTCTCGTAGTATTGGCAGAGCGACTGTCGGAAAGGCATTTCGCCCTTCCAAAAAGGAAAATCGTTGATAACCTCTAACGCTGCTATTCGGTTTTCCTTTTCCTCAACACCATATTTAAATTCAGGAAGATCCTCACCGTACCATTTAGCGTAAAGTGTCTCTTTTTGGCAAACTTCCTGTTCCTCAGAAATAATTTCCCCGGGGTAATCAGAACCACCGCTTATGACTGAGTTTTCTTCGTCTTCCCACTCTGCATCATCTTCAAAAATAGTATCGACGTCTTCAACTGATGTTTCAAGTGTCAGTAGATTTATAAGAGACTCACGGTTGACCCCTCTAAGCTTGAGCAAAAGGAAGGGGTCATCGTCAAATACTTCGGCAAGTAGCAAAAGAACAGCAGTAATATGCTTGCATGGCGCAGCATCATCAGGACAGCTGCATTTGTAACGCCGCAGTGCGCTCTTGCTTGGAAAAAGGCTAATACCGGCCTCTTTAAAAACTTTTTCCATTTCATCAGGCATCTCGCCGGACAGAAGCCTGGCTGCAAAAGATGACCTCTCTCTGAAACGGAAAAGCAGCATGCTCATTGCTTCTTCTGACAAGGTTTCAAATCCAAGCCTGATTTGGTAAGGTTTTTTTCTGGTTCCTTGCACAGAGGCTGTTACAAGTCCGGGCTCTATTTCAATATCTATCACCTGGCCTTTGCGTGCATAGCTCCTCCCTCTGGCAAGACGCGCTGAATCGATGCTACCTTCAAGGATCTCTATCCAGCGTTTGGACCACCAATTCGATCCATGGAAGCGCCCCCTGTTAACGCGGGACTTTATTCCTCCCTTTGTCCTGAGAGGTTTTGAATACGTCCAGGCAGTCCTTCTGTTATACATTTAGCTTATATCCTCCACAGCATCTCTGGAGAGCTTAAAAAGCTGCTTCAGTTCGCTGTCTGTCATTTCAGTAAGCCAGTTTTCACCGGTTGATACTACAGAATCAGCAATATCTTTCTTCGATTTGATAAGTAATTCTATTTTTTCTTCCAACGTTCCCTTACAGCAGAAATAATGTACCAGGACTCTCTCTTTCTGCCCTATCCTATACGCCCTGTCTACCGCCTGCTGTTCCACAGCCGGGTTCCACCATCTGTCAAACATTACGACGTGGTTGGCGTTTGTAAGATTAAGGCCTGTTCCTCCCGCTTTGAGAGATAAAACGAAAAATGGCGGAGGGTTTTTTGAATCTTGAAATTTCCTTACCATTTCATCTCTTTTTTGCCTTTCAACGCCTCCATGTAAGAAAAGTACCTCTCTTCCGAATGTCTCCTGAAGATAGCTCTTAAGCATGGCTCCCATTTCTGCATATTGGGTAAAAATAAGCGCTCTGTCATTTACGCTCAGCATCTCCTCTGCAATATCAGTAAGTCGAGCGAGTTTCCCCGAACGTCCCGCTATCTGAGACCTGTCCTTTAGATAGAGTGCCGGATGATTGCATACCTGTTTCAGGGATGTTATTGCCGAAAGAACTGCACCCTTGCGCTTCATTCCGCTTGCCTCTGTGAGCTTCTCTTCAAGGTTATCCAAGACAGCGCCGTAAAGTGAAGCCTGTTCTTTGTTCAACGAACAGAAAACTTCTGTCTCAATCTTTTCAGGCAGGTCTGAAATGATGTTTTTGTCTGTCTTAAGCCTTCTTAGTATAAAAGGACCTGTAATTTTTTTAATCTTTTCAAGAGGGTCTATCTCCCCGGCCTGTATCGGCCGAATGAACTCACGGATAAATCTCGATTTATTTGGAAGTAGACCGGGCATCAAAAATTCCATTATCGACCACATATCTCCCACATGGTTTTCAACGGGTGTGCCTGTGAGGGCAAAATGCCATCCGGCTTTTATCGAACGTGCAGCCCTGGACTGCCTTGTATCAGGGTTTTTGATGTTCTGAGCCTCATCAAGTATTACTCCTGACCAGTCCGTTATTTTAAATACTTCGACGTCTCTGTGGAGAAGCGAGTAGGAAGATATCACAAGATCCTTGCCTCTGACGGCTTCTGCAAACTTTTCACCCTTCGGTCTCCTGGTCCCGTGATGTATAAGAACAGAGAGATCGGGCACAAAACGCTCAGCTTCCCTTCTCCAGTTTTCAATTACCGAAGTAGGACAAATGAGCAGGACAGGATCTTTTTCCCCCCTAAGTATCCTTGCTTTCAACAATGCGAGCGCCTGTATCGTCTTTCCCAGCCCCATATCATCGGCAAGGCACCCTCCAAGCCCTATACTTGAAAGCCAGAAAAGCCAGGAAAGCCCCTTAAGTTGATATGGCCTGAGTTCTCCGCAAAATCCCTCGGGTTGTTCTACCTGATCTATTTGCTCCGCTCCTGTAAGGACTGAACGAATAGAATCGAGCCATGATGAGCCCGTTATCGCTGAAATAGGGATCTCTCCCTTGCTCTCACTAAAGGATGAGACCAATGCATCTCTCCTTGTGATTTTTTGAGGTAGTTTGTTTATTCCTTCCATTACCTTTTCAAGTTCATCACGTTTAAGGAGTACCCATTTACCCCTTATCTTAGCAAGGGGTGTCTTAAGTTCCCTCAACAAGGAGAGTTCTTCTTCTGTAAGTACATCCTCTCCGATAGAGACCGACCAGTCTACATCCATCAAATCTCCAAGATCAATCTGATTCCCAACAGAGAATACCGTTCCCTCTCTGATATTTCCCTTTACTGCAAGCTTGGGCCTGTAGGGAGAGGACCCCCAACTTGACGGAAACTGTACCTGTATGCCACAGTCAAGTATCTCAGGAACACTATCTTGGATAAAATTAAGAAGTTCATCGAAGGACATATCACAGCTAACTGGGGATGGTTCATTGAGACTTCTGGCTATGGCGGGAACAGAGGATGAGATCTGGCCCAGAATCTGGAGCATGTACCTTCTGGGATTTGCCCCGGAGAGCCGGAACCACTTCTTTTCAGAAGCACCCGGGCTCCAAACTTTTTCGGCAGGTATAGTTAAAGTCTGGTCCATGGCGAATTGCAAATGCCACGATAGTGTCCAGGTATCTTCTTTACTACCTGACAAAGGTTCTTCAAGTCTCAAAAAAAACTTCCATGGTTGGTTTGTAACTACTCTGACAGAATCTGTCCAATCTGAGATCTGACAACAGAGCGAACTCATATCATCTTTCCACCGGTGAAGCGTGGAACTCGGCCAGGCAAGAGAACGAAGCCATATGTCATGAGGGTTGGTCTGGTCGACTTGCCTTCCCCTTCTTCCGGGAGACGCTTGCGCTTTCCTTACAATCTCTTCAAGGAAAAGTTCTAATATTGAATCCGCAATATTAGAACTGGGGTCATTTTGCTGTTTTTCATCTTTTGATAGAGAAAAACTTTTCATGACCGGGGGAAGCGCATTCACGAAGACAGAGTATTCGTCCTGGTATTTTGCTAAATGTAGTGGTTTCCAAACAGAAAAATAGCTCTCTTCAGAACACTCAATACCTGGCAGATATGCTCCTCTCATAACCATCAATGATGCATATTCCATTCCCTTAAGAATATACTTCAGGTCGTTGCCCAATAAAAGCCCCGGAACGGACAGTCTCTCCCTGCTCTCTTTGATGAGCCGTAGCAGACCTGTCAGTTCTTCGTGAGTAATATGGACGACTTCAACAAAATATTTTTCTATTGATGGGGCCCCACTTGTTTCAGACAATTCGCCCAGCAACGGTGAAGATAGCATCGGCAAACTGTTGTATGAAGGGAGCTCAACATATGCCACCACGGGGGTCTCAGTCGAAATTTTTCGGCCTCGTCTTATGCCCGCGGTCTTTAGAAGATCTTGGATTGCAAGACTTCCGGCATCCCAAGGCATTCTCGGTATCTCGGGAGAGGATGTGTCATTCCAATTGGTCTGCTCTGCTGTTTCAAATGAACGTTCGCCCCAGACATAAAACTTATTCTCAGCATAAGATGCATGTAAAACTATCATTTTATTCACAGTGTTGTTTCAGAGCTTATTCAAAACAGCTGCCGCCAATAAATTCTCTTAAGATCGAAGTGTTAGGGACATCATCTGAAGGTATTATTGGTACAAAGCTAAGTATAGCAAGAAGCCTTTGAGCTTCGCCATAAGCGGGCGAGTCTTCTTCTACCGAAGACAGCATAGGCTGGACGTAGCCCTTGAGTACCGGAAATTCATAAGCCAAAGAGGTATTAAAAAGAGCATCGGCATTCTCCTGATAAGGGA
>LSQX01379561.1_pt1 | contig 12575 bp, 10 predicted proteins | sample 654561 | NCBI WGS metagenome assembly LSQX01 (sample SAMN04489861, study PRJNA283612) | anaerobic digester metagenome | isolation source: 4 biogas reactors fed with cattle manure at either 37C or 55C with and... | place: Denmark: Kongens Lyngby | collected 2014 | reverse complement strand
TCCTGTCCAACCGCTACGCCTCCGCAGAGCTGACCGAGCTGTGGAGCCCGGAATACAAGATCATCCTGGAGCGCCAGCTCTGGATCGCCGTGATGAAGGCGCAGCAGGGTCTGGGCGTGGACATCCCGAACGAGGCGATCGACGCCTACGAGGCCGTCATCGACCGGGTGGACCTCGCGTCGATCGCCGACCGTGAGCGGGTCACCCGCCACGACGTCAAGGCCCGCATCGAGGAGTTCAACGCCCTCGCGGGTCACGAGCACATCCACAAGGGCATGACCAGCCGCGACCTGACGGAGAACGTCGAGCAGCTGCAGATCTTCCGTTCCCTGGAGTTCATCCGCGATAAGTCCGTCGCCGTGGTGGCCCGCATCGCGGACCGCGCCGCCCAGTACAAGTCCCTCGTCATGGCCGGCCGCTCCCACAATGTCGCGGCGCAGGCCACGACCCTGGGCAAGCGCTTCGCCACCGCCGCCGACGAGATGCTCGTGGCCATCGAGCGCACCGAGAACCTCCTCGGCCGCTACCCGCTGCGCGGCATCAAGGGCCCGATGGGCACCTCCCAGGACATGCTCGACCTCATGGGCGGCGACGAGAACAAGCTCACCGCCCTGGAGACCGCCATCGCCGACCACCTCGGTTTCGCGCGCATCTTCGACTCCGTGGGGCAGGTCTACCCGCGTTCCCTCGACTTCGACGCCGTCTCCGCCCTGGTGCAGCTGGGCGCGGGCCCGTCCTCCCTGTCGCACACCATCCGCCTCATGGCCGGCACCGAGACCGTCACCGAGGGTTTCAAGGAGGGCCAGGTCGGTTCCTCCGCGATGCCGCACAAGATGAACGCCCGCTCCTGCGAGCGCGTCGGCGGCCTGCAGGTCATCCTCCGTGGCTACCTCACCATGCTCGCCGACCTGTCGGGTCAGCAGTGGAACGAGGGTGACGTGTTCTGCTCGGTCATCCGGCGCGTAGCGCTGCCCGATGCGTTCTTCGCCATTGACGGCATGTTCGAGACCTTCCTCACCGTCCTCGACGAGTTCGGTGCCTTCCCGGCGATGATCAACCGCGAGCTGGAGCGCTACCTGCCGTTCCTGGCGACCACCCGCATCCTCATGGCGGCGGTCCGCGCGGGCGTCGGCCGGGAGACCGCGCACGAGGTCATCAAGGAGAACGCCGTCGCCGTGGCGTTGAACATGCGGGAGAACGGCGGCGAGCAGGATCTCATCGAGCGTCTCGCCGCGGATGAGCGTCTGCCGATGTCGCAGGCGGATCTCGACGCCGCCCTGGCTGACAAGCACGCCTTCATCGGCGCCGCGGAGTCCCAGGTGGATCACGTCCTGCGCCGCGTCCAGGTGCTTGTCGACGCCCACCCGGAGGCCGCCCAGTACAAGCCCGGCGAGATTCTGTAATAGACTCCCCAGTCATGCGTCCTGAGCTGTCCGACTACAACCACATCTCCGCCGGCAAGGTCCGCGAGATCTACGAGGTTGATGACAACACCCTGCTGATGGTGGTCTCCGACCGCATCTCGGCCTACGACCACATCCTGGATCCCGAGATCCCGGACAAGGGTCGCGTGCTCACCGCGATGAGCGTGTTCTTCTTCAACGCGATCGATTTCCCGAACCACCTGGCCGGGCCGATCGACGATCCGCGGATCCCGGAGGAGGTGCTGGGTCGGGCGCTCATCGTCAAGAAGCTGAAGATGCTGCCGTTCGAGTGCGTTGCCCGCGGTTACCTCACGGGTTCGGGCCTCAAGGAGTACCAGGCCGACGGCACCGTCTGCGGCATCGAGCTGCCGGAGGGCCTCGTGGAGGCCTCGAAGCTGCCGGAGCCGATCTTCACCCCGGCCACCAAGGCGGAGCTCGGTGACCACGATGAGAACGTGAGCTTTGACGCGGTCGTCGAGAAGCTCGGTGAGAAGCGCGCGGAGGAACTCCGCGACGCGACCCTGCGCATCTACTCCGAGGCCGCCGCGCTGGCGGAGTCCAAGGGCATCATCCTGGCGGACACGAAGTTCGAGTTCGGCCTCGACGAGGACGGCACCCTCGTGCTGGCCGACGAGGTGCTCACGCCGGACTCCTCCCGCTACTGGCCGGCCGACAGCTACGAGGAGGGGAAGGTGCAGCCGAGCTTCGACAAGCAGTACGTGCGCAACTGGCTGACCTCCCCGAAGTCCGGCTGGAACCAGTCCGACGACACCCCGCCGCCGGCGCTGCCGGGCTCCGTCGTGGAGGCCACCCGCGAGCGCTACATCGAGGCCTACGAGCGCCTCTCGGGGGAGAAGTTCTGCACCTGGGTCGGAGAGTGCGTGTAGAACGCGGCTGACTAGGATCGGTGGGCATGACTCTCATGCCGCCGACCGCCCCGCGCCACCCCGTCACCCGTGAGTTCCACGGCAGGACGTTCACCGACGACTACGAGTGGATGCGCGACAAGGAGTCCCCGGAGACCCTCGCCCACCTCGAGGCGGAGAACGCGTACACGAAGCAGCAGACCGCCGACCTCGAGGATCTCACCGAGGAGGTCTACTCCGAGATCAGGTCGCGCATCAAGGAGACGGACATGTCCGTCCCGCAGCGCGCCGGCGACTGGTGGTACTACGGTCGCACCATCGAGGGCAAGGATTACGGCCTGAGCTGCCGCATCCCGGTCTCCGAGGGGCAGGATCCCTGGGTGGCCCCGGTCATCCCGGAGGAGGGCCGCCCGGAGGGGGAGCAGATCCTCCTCGACCTCAACGAGCTGGCGGAGGGGCACGAGTTCTTCTCCCTCGGTGCCTCGTCGGTGACCACGTCGGGCCGGTTCCTGGCGTACTCCGTCGACACCACCGGCGACGAGCGTTTCACCCTGCGCATCAAGGACCTGCAGACCGGTGAGCTGCTCCCCGATGTACTCGAGGGCATCTACTACGGCGCGACGTGGGCGGGGGAGGAGCACCTGTTCTACCAGCGTGTCGACGCCGCCTGGCGCCCGGATTCCGTGTGGCGGCACCGCATCGGCACCGACCCGGCCGAGGATGTGTGCGTCTACCGCGAGGACGACGAGCAGTTCTTCACCGGCGTGGGCACCACCCGCTGCGAGAAGTGGCTGGTCATCGAGGCGGCCTCGAAGATCACCTCGGAGACCCGCGTCCTGGAGCTGGACGACCCGGAGGGCGAGTTCCGCGTGCTGTGGCCGCGTCAGAAGGGCATCGAGTATGCCGTCGACCACGCGGTGATCGGCGGTCAGAGCCGCTGGATCGTCACCCACAACGCCTCGGGCGCGAACTTCGAGGTCGGCGAGTGCGGCATCGACGAGCTCCCGCACCTGCGGGACCTCAACGTGCTCATCCCGCACCGCGACGACTGGCGCATCGAGGGCGTCGACACGTTCCGCGACTTCATCGTGGCCGCTTATCGACGCGGCGCCATCGGCCGCCTGTCCATCATGGTTCTGCCGGAGACCGGCTACGGCCATTTCTCCGAGATGGAGTTCGACGAGGAGCTCTACACCGCCGGTTCCCTGGGTAACCCGGAGTGGGACGCCCCCGTCATCCGCATCTCCTACGGGTCCTTCACCATCCCGGCCCGGCTGTACGACTACCGCGTCGCGACGGGCGAGTTCACCCTGCTCAAGGAGCAGGAGGTGCGCGGCGGCTACAACCCGGAGGACTACACCGCCTACCGCCTGTGGGTGCCCGCGGAGGATGGAGCGGAGATCCCCGTCTCCATCGTCCACCGCGCCGACCTCGACCGCTCGCAGCCGTGCCCGACGCTGCTCTACGCCTACGGCTCCTACGAGTCGAGCATCGACCCCGGGTTCTCCGTCTCCCGCCTGTCCCTCATGGACCGCGGCATGATCTTCGCCGTCGCTCATGTCCGCGGCGGTGGTGAGATGGGCCGCGGCTGGTACGACAACGGCAAGCAGCTGAGCAAGAGGAACACGTTCACCGACTACATCGCGGTGGCCGACGCGCTCATCGCCAAGGGGCTCACCGCGCCCGACCGTCTCGTCGCCGAGGGCGGCTCGGCCGGCGGCATGCTCATGGGTGCCATCGCCAACATGGCCCCCGACCGTTTCGCCGGCATCCAGGCTGTGGTGCCCTTCGTCGACCCGCTGACCTCGATGCTCAAGCCGGAACTGCCGCTCACCGTCACCGAGTGGGACGAGTGGGGCAACCCGTACTCCGACGCCGAGGTCTACGACTACATGGCCTCCTACGCCCCCTACGAGAACGTCGAGGCGAAGGACTACCCGGACATCATCGCCATCACGTCGCTGCATGACACCCGCGTGCTCTACGTCGAGCCCGCCAAGTGGATCGCGAAGCTGCGGGCCACCGCCACCGGCGGCGAGTTCCTGCTCAAGACCGAGATGAGTGCCGGTCACGGTGGTGTCTCCGGCCGCTACGCCCGCTGGCGTCAGACCGCGTTCGAGTACGCGTGGACCCTGCGGACGTCGGGGGCGGTGTCCGTGGCTGACGGTGACTCGGCAGGACAGGGCCAGCCGGACGTGCGATAATCGCCCCTATGCGCGGCCGGCTCCTGGTATCCATCTCCAGTATCTTCTCTGACACCAGGGGAGCAGTGGCGGGCATGGTCAAGTCGCTCGACGCCGAGGGGATTCCGGTGTCGCTGCTGGTGGCGCCGCACATCGACGGCAACTGGCACCTGGCCAAGGACGCCAAGACGCGCGACTGGCTGCTCGCGCAGCAGGAGGACGGTCGCCCTCTCATCCTCAACGGCTTCGATCAGGCGGTGCAGGGGCGCCGCTCGGAGTTCGCCACCCTCGAGGCCCATGAAGCCCGCCTGCGGGTGGCCGGCGCGACCCGGCAGATGCGGAAGATCGGCTTCGAGACCGACATGTTCGCCCCGCCCCGGTGGCGGATGTCGCCGGGCACCCTCGAGGTGCTCCCAGAGTTCGGTTTCGCCCTGGCGGCCAGTACCCGCGGCCTGCACAATCTTGTCGACGGCACCTTCGTCCAGTGCCGCAACCTCTCCGTCGGTGAGGGTTTCGGTGCGGCGAAGTGGTGGCGTCGTAACGTCATCCGCGCCGCTGAACGTGGCGCGGCACGGGGCAACACCATCCGCCTGTCGGTGTCGGGCCGTAACCTGCAGGACAAGAAGGTGGCGAATGACTTCCTCAAGGCGGCTGTCGCCGCCGTGGGTGCCGGGGCGGACCCCGGCGACTACCGCGACTTCGCGGATTAGGCCGTTCCGGCGGCGCTAGCGGGAGACCCCGGAGGACAGCCGCGAGGACAGCTCGCCCGGGTCGTCCTGGTCCTCCACATCCCCGGTGGAGTGCTGCGGGGTGGGCTCCTGGGAGCTGAAGTCGGCGGCGTTGTCGTCGGTGTCCACACCGTCGGTCCGCGCCAGGGACTCGTCGAAGGCAGCGGCCCGGGCGGCCTCGCCCTCGAAGCGCTCGGTCACGCCGAAGCCCACGAGGTCGAGGGTGGACTCGCCGAACGAGAGGGCCACGGAGCCGTTCTGGGAGGGGACGCGCAACTCGGGGGCCTCGAGGTCGAACTCCTCCAGCTCGACGGCGCCGTCGGTGGAGGACTTCGCGGAGTTCTCCAGCTTCAGCAGGTAGTGGTCACCGGCGGCGAGCTCCCCCTCGAGCTCGACGGTGCCGACAGTGTCACCGGAGACACCGCCGTAGACGACGACGGTCATCCCGTCGAGCGGGATGGCGTTGTCGCTGGGGTTGTATAGCTCGATGAAGTCGTTGAGATACGGGCCGGACAGCCCGGCACCGTTGGAGTAGACCTCGTTGATGACGATCTGGTTGCCGTCCGGGGTCGCGGTCGCGACCGGCACGAACGCGAGGCCGGCGGCACCGACGGCGGTGGCGGTGGCGGCAGCGGCGGAGGTGCGGAAAGACATGTGGGACTCCTTCAGGTCGATACGTGCGTACCAACCTAGGAGTCCCACCTTGGGTTTAGCTGGCATTCGCCCCTAGCGGGAGCTCAGCGCACCCAGGGAGCTGCTGCGGAGGCTGCCGCCCTGGCCCGGGTCCACCGGATCAGGGGTGGTGCGGCCACCGAAGGAGAAACCGACCTTGACCGGGTCGTGGTCCGAGGAGCGGAAGTAGTTGTCCTCGTGGAAGTCGACCACGTTGTAGTTGCGGCGGGAGTACTCGTAGACGATCGGCTCATCGGCGTTGATGTTCCAGATCCAGGCATCCTGCACCAGAGCCATGGCGGCGTCGTTGCCGAGGGCGTGGTCGAGGGAACCGAGCTTGCCGTCGAACTGATAGGTGGTGTGGGCGGCGTCGTACTCGGCGGCGATGTTGGTGAAGCCGGCGGTCTCGAGGACGGTCACCGCGGTCTCGCGGGAGTAGGCGTTGATGTCGCCGAGGATGAAGGTCGGCAGCTCGGTCCAGTCCTCCTGGTCGCCGAGGTGCTCGATGAGGGCCTGGGACTGGTTGGCGCGGACGGTGGCGTTGTTGCCCTGGCCGTCGCCGGTGTCGGCGTCGCCGGCGGCGACGGAGCCCTTGGACTTGAAGTGGTTGACCACGGCGACGAAGGACTCCCCGCCGTCGACGGCGCGGAACTCCTGGGCCAGCGGCTGGCGGGCGGTGCGGGTGAAGCGGGCGTCGTCGAAGATGCGGGACTCACCGACGGTCTCGACGGTGGCCGGGTTGTAGATGAAGCCGACGCGGATGACGTCCTCGTCGGTGCCGATGGTCGCCGGGGAGGCGACGTAGGCCCAGCGCTCGGTGCCGGCGGCGGCGTTGAGGGCGTCGACGAGCTTGGACAGGGCCTCGTCGCGACGTTCGATGTCGCCGGTCAGGGCGTAGGTGTTCTCGATCTCCTCGAGGCCCAGGACGTCGACGTCGAGCTCGTTGATGGCCGCGACGATCTTGTTCTGCTGGTCGCGGAAGGCCTCCGCGGTGTACGCGCCGCGGACGTCGCAGTAGTTGGTGGCGACGGGGTTGCCGTACATGTCGTTGTAGGCGCGGCAGCCCTCCTCATCCTTGCCGAGGGAGGTGAAGTAGTTGAGCACGTTGAAGGAGGCGATGGAGTACTCGCCCTCGACGGACGCCATGGCGCCGATCTCGGCGGCGCGGGTGTCCTCCCAGGTGATGGGCAGCTCAGCAGCGGCCAGCCCGGCGGTGCGACGGAACATGTGTGGCAGACCTTCGGGGGAATGAAAACGACGGAAAGTGGTTGCACGTGAAGTGCAGGCGCACAAGCGTGCCCGCGAACACTTAACCGTTGATCTCACCTGTGTGCAGGATGAGAAGTCGCGGATTTCAGCTGTCTGATGTCCGATCCTTGAGGTTTGACCTGACGTTGCCGGAGAATTCACCCCCGGGTCATCTGACGGTGACGCGAGGTTCACTGACGGTGTGGTTGTGACGTCAACGGAAAAGCGTTCGCGGAGTATTAGGAAACGCGTGGACGCGCTATGCTGAGACCGACCAATTCCGGCGAAGATAAGGGAAAACTGTGGCCCGTGTTGTTGTGAATGTCATGCCGAAGGCGGAGATCCTCGACCCCCAGGGACAGGCTGTCCACCGCGCGCTGGGACGCATCGGCGTCACCGGCGTGAGCGATGTACGTCAGGGCAAGCGTTTCGAGCTCGAGGTGGACGACTCCGTCACCACCGCTGACCTCGAGAAGCTCGCCGAAACTCTGCTCGCCAACACCGTGATCGAGGACTTCGAGGTCGTCGGTGTGGAGGTCGCTCAGTGACCGCGAAGATCGGAGTCATCACCTTCCCCGGCACGCTCGACGACGTCGACGCCGCCCGCGCCGTGCGCATCGCCGGCGCCGAGGTCGTCAACCTCTGGCACGCCGACGCCGACCTCAAGGGCGTCGACGCTGTCGTCGTCCCCGGTGGCTTCTCCTACGGCGACTACCTGCGCTCCGGCGCCATCTCCGCCATCGCCCCGGTCATGACCTCCGTCGTCGAGGCCGCCGGCAAGGGCATGCCCGTCCTGGGCATCTGCAACGGCTTCCAGGTCCTCACCGAGGCCCGCCTGCTGCCGGGTGCCCTGACCCGCAACCAGGGTCTGCACTTCCACTGCACCGACACCTACCTCGAGGTGGTCAACGCCGACACCGCGTGGACCTCGAACTACGAGGCCGGCCAGAAGATCCTCATCCCCGCCAAGCACGGTGAGGGCCGCTTCCAGGCCACCCCGGACACCATCGAGATGCTCGAGGGGGAGGGCCGCGTCGTCTTCCGCTACACCGACAACTACAACGGCTCCCTCAACGCCATCGCCGGCATCACCAACGAGACCGGCCGCGTCGTCGGCCTCATGCCGCACCCGGAGCACGCCGTCGAGGTGCTCACCGGTCCGTCCGTCGACGGCCTGGGAATGTTCCTGTCCGCCATCGGCACGATCGCAGCCTAGGAGGGCTTGATTACATGACCGTCAAGAACGACACCGTCGAGGCCGCACAGGCCCACCCCGACACCGAGCAGCCCTACGCCGAGCTGGGTCTCAAGGACGACGAGTACGCCAAGATCAAGAGCATCCTCGGCCGTCGCCCCACCGACGCGGAGCTCACCGTCTACTCCGTGATGTGGTCGGAGCACTGTTCATACAAGTCCTCCAAGGTCCACCTGCGCTACTTCGGTGAGACCACCACCGAGGAGATGGCCTCCAAGATCCTCGCCGGCATCGGCGAGAACGCCGGCGTGGTCGACATCGGCGGCGGCGACGCCGTCACCTTCCGCGTCGAGTCCCACAACCACCCGTCCTTCGTCGAGCCGTACCAGGGTGCGGCCACCGGCGTCGGCGGCATCGTCCGCGACATCATGGCCATGGGCGCCCGCCCGATCGCCGTGATGGACCAGCTGCGCTTCGGCCCGGCCGACGCCCCGGACACCGGTCGCGTCCTGCCGGGTGTCGTCCACGGCATCGGCGGCTACGGCAACTCCCTCGGTCTGCCGAACATCGGCGGCGAGACCGTCTTCGACGAGGCCTACGCCGGTAACCCGCTGGTCAACGCCCTGTGCGTGGGCACCCTCAAGGTGGAGGACCTCAAGCTGGCCTTCGCCTCGGGTACCGGCAACAAGGTGATGCTCTTCGGTTCCCGCACGGGTCTCGACGGCATCGGCGGCGTCTCCGTCCTCGGCTCCGAGTCCTTCGAGGAGGGTGCGGAGCGCAAGCTCCCGGCCGTGCAGGTCGGTGACCCCTTCGCCGAGAAGGTCCTCATCGAGTGCTGCCTCGAGCTGTACCAGGCCGGCGTCGTCGTCGGTATCCAGGACCTGGGTGGCGGCGGCCTCGCCTGCGCCACCTCCGAGCTGGCGGCCGCCGGTGACGGTGGCATGCGCGTCAACCTCGACACCGTGCCGCTGCGCGCCGAGAACATGACCGCCGCCGAGATCCTCGCCTCCGAGTCCCAGGAGCGCATGTGCGCCGTGGTGACCCCGGAGAACGTCGAGAAGTTCGAGGCCATCTGCGCCAAGTGGGACGTCATCTGCGCCGAGATCGGCGAGGTCACCGACGAGAAGGACCGCTACGTCGTCGTCCACAACGGCGAGACCGTCATCGACGCCCCGCCGTCCACCATCGATGAGGGCCCGGTCTACGAGCGCCCCTTCGCCCGCCCCGAGTGGCAGGACGAGCTGCAGGAGTACACCCCGGTCGAGCGGCCGGCGGACCTGAAGCAGGCCCTGTTCGACATGGTGTCCTCCCCGGCGCTGTGCTCCCGTGACTTCATCACCGAGCAGTTCGACCGCTACGTCCGCGGCAACACCGTCAAGGCGAAGTACTCCGACGCCGGTGTCCTGCGCATCAACGAGGAGAACAACCGCGGCGTCGCCATCTCCGCCGACGCCTCCGGCCGCTACACCAAGCTGGACCCGCGCACCGGTGCCCGCCTGGCCCTGGCCGAGGCCTACCGCAACGTCGCCGTCACCGGCGCCCGCCCGGTGGCCGTGACCAACTGCCTCAACTTCGGTTCCCCGGAGAATTCGGACGTCATGTGGCAGTTCCGCGAGGCCGTCCACGGCCTGGCCGACGGTGCCAAGGAGCTGGGTATCCCGGTCTCCGGCGGCAACGTCTCCTTCTACAACCAGACCGGTGACACCCCGATCCTGCCGACCCCGGTCGTCGGTGTACTCGGCGTCATCGAGGACGTCCACGACGCCATCGGCCACGACCTCGGTTCCGTCTCCGAGCCGGAGGTGCTCGTCCTCCTGGGTGAGACCCGTGACGAGTTCGGCGGCTCCATCTGGCAGCAGATCACCGGCGGTGGCCTCAGCGGCCTGCCCCCGCAGGTCGACCTTGCCGACGAGGAGCGCCTGGCCGACTTCTTCGTGGGCAACAACCTGGTCACCGCCGCGCACGACCTCTCCGAGGGCGGCCTGGCGCAGGCTGTCGCCGAGATGGCGTTCCGTTACGACGGCGGCGTCTCCCTCGACCTCGCCGGTGTCCACGAGGACGAGTTCGTGGCGCTGTTCTCCGAGTCCGCGTCCCGCGTGCTGGTGGCCACCACCGCCGACCGCGTCGACGGGGTGCTCGAGCGCGCCGCGGAGTTCGGTGTCCCGGCCGTCCGCATCGGTGAGACCACCGAGGGGCGCGAGCTGACCTTCGGCGGCACCACCGTCAACATCGACGAGCTCAAGGACGCCTGGAAGGCCACCCTGCCGGACCTCTTCGGTCACGCCGTGGGTGCCAACTCCGTCGTCGAGTAGCCCGCCTGTCTGGCCCTGTCCCGGTCCTGGTCCGGGGCAGGGCCTTGCCGATTCCGGGGGCCGGGCGTACCGTGGCCTACGAAACCGTAACCTACGGTAGGGAAGGTTCATGGTGTCAGAGACGATCACCCTCACCCGGGAGGTGTTCAACCGGGGACCCCGGCCCGTGACGCGCGGCTGGTTCCACTTCTTCGCGGCGCTGGCCTCCGTCATCGGCGGTTCCGTCCTGTCCACCTACGCGTGGATGACCCTGGCCTGGGGCAACGCCCTCGGGGTCACGGTCTACGCCGTGGGCGTCGTCATCCTCTTCGGCGTCTCCGCTGCCTACCACCTCGGACACTGGCGCTCGGCGCGCACGGTCGCGTGGTGGCGGCGGGCCGATCACGCCATCATCGCCTTCTTTATCGCCGCCACGTACACGCCCCTGTGCCTGCTCACCCTCCCGGCGGCCCAGGCGCTGACGATGCTCGCCGTCGCCTGGGCCGGAGCGACGCTGGGCATCGCGCTCAACCTCGTGTGGATCACCCACCCCCGCTGGCTGGACGTCGTCGTGTATCTGGTGCTCGGCTGGCTCATCGTGCCGCTCATCCCCTCCCTGTGGGTGACTGCGGGGACGGCAGTGGTGTGGCTGCTGTTCGCCGGCGGGGTCATCTACTCCCTCGGCGCCCTGGTCTACGGCTTCCGCTGGCCCGGGCGGCGGGCGCGGATCTACGGCTATCACGAGCACTTCCACACCGCGACCATCATCGCCGCGGCCGTTCACCAGGTGGCCGTGTGGATGGTGGTGGTCTAGCTAGAGCGGGATCGGCCCGTCCCTGACGATCTCCCGCATCACCAGCGTCGACGTGATCCGCGCGACCCCCGGCAGCTCACTGAGGTGTTCATCGCGCAGCCGCTGGTAGTCGGCCAGATCGCGGGCGACCACCCGCACGAGGAAGTCCGGGTCGCCGAACAGCCGCTCCGCCGAGAGCACCTGTGGCAGCGCGGCGAGCCCGTCCTCGAGGGCGGCCACGGTCGCCCGGTCCTCCCGGTCGAGGGTGATGAATGCGATCACCTGCGTCCCGTAGCCCACCGCCGCCGGATCGAGCCGGGTGTGGAATCCCGTGATCACCTTGTCCCGTTCCAGGGCGCGCAGCCGCCGCAGACACGTGCTTGACGACGCCCCCGTCTGGTGCGCCAGCTCCGCGGCGGTGATCCGCGCATTCGACTGCACCAGTGACAGAATCTTGCGGTCAACCTCATCCATGTGGCCGATTCTGTCATAAACTCCGTGACTGAGTCTGCGGGTGAATGAAAAGGCCGGAAGTATCGCGCAGGCCGCCGGACAGGCATGATATCCGGCATGGACACCACGGACCTCATGAGCTTCTTCGCGGTCAGCCTCCTGCTGATCGTCACGCCGGGCCCCGACTGGGCGTTCGTCCTCGGCCATGCTTTCCGACGCCGCCCCCTGCTCTGGCCGCTCCTCGGCATCGGGCTCGGCTACCTGGGCCTGACCACCGTCGTCGCGGGTGGTCTCGGGGCGCTGGTGGCCCGCCACCCGGCCCTGCTCACCGTGGTCACCCTCGCCGGCATCGTGGTCCTGCTGCGGATCGGCTGGCAGATGCTCCGCGCGGCCCTCGACGGCCCCGTGTCCGGGGAGGTCGACACCGCCGACCCCGAGGCCGCGTCGGGCGGCGGGGGAGTGGCCACGCTCACCCGGGTGCGGGCGGAGACGGGCGTCGAGAAGCGCACGAAGGTGCTGGCCACCGGCGCCGCGGTCAGCGGGCTCAACCCGAAGGGTCTCATGCTCTTCATCGCGCTGCTGCCGCAGTTCGTCGGCGACGGCGGCTGGCCGGTGTGGACGCAGATGTTCGTCCTCGGCCTGGTGTTCATCGCCTCGGCATTGGCCGTCTACGCGTTGCTGGGCGTTTTCGCCGGGAAGGTGCTGGCGGGCTCGGAGCGGGC
>LSQX01400975.1_pt1 | contig 12576 bp, 7 predicted proteins | sample 654561 | NCBI WGS metagenome assembly LSQX01 (sample SAMN04489861, study PRJNA283612) | anaerobic digester metagenome | isolation source: 4 biogas reactors fed with cattle manure at either 37C or 55C with and... | place: Denmark: Kongens Lyngby | collected 2014 | reverse complement strand
CATTTGCACTGCATAAAATAAGCTAATTTATGAAAAAAGAATTTCAAAAAGTATATGAAGCTCAAGAAATTGAGAACAAATGGTATGGCACTTGGCAAGAGACGAATATTTTTAAATCAGACTCAAAATCAAAAAAAGAAGCATATAGCATTTTGATGCCCCCTCCGAATGTAACAGGTATTCTTCATTTTGGCCACGTTCTTAATATCACACTCCAAGATTTATATATTCGCTGGAAAAGAATGAACGGCTTTGAAGTATGTTGGTTCCCAGGCACAGACCATGCAGGAATTGCAACCCAAACAAAAGTAGAAGCGGAGCTACAAAAAGAGAAATTATCGAAAAACGATCTTGGACGCGAGAAATTTTTGGAAAAAGTTTGGGACTGGAAAAACAAATACGGCTCAACGATTTTGAAGCAAATGCGTCATCTCGGAGTTTCTTGCGATTGGGATAGAACGCTTTTTACGATGGATGAAAGTGCATCGAACGCAGTTCGCGAGGTTTTTATTCGCCTTTTCGATGAGGGCTTGATTTACAAAGGGAAGCGAATTATAAATTGGTCTCCGCTGGCGCAAACCGCGCTTTCCGATGAAGAAGTTGAGTTTAAAGAAGTGAAAGAGCATCTTTATACTTTAAGATATTATTTTGAAAATTCTGAGGATTACCTGAAAGTTGCGACAGTCCGTCCCGAAACAATTTTTGGAGATCTTGCAGTTGCTGTAAATCCTGATGATATTCGCTTTAAGCATTTGGTTGGCAAAAAAGTGATAGTCCCTTTAGCAAATAGGGCAATTCCTATCATTGCCGATAGTTACGCCGATCCGAAATTTGGAACTGGCTGCGTTAAAATCACTCCCGCTCACGATATTAACGACTTTGAAGTAGGAAAAAGACATAATCTTGAAATTCTTAATTCTTTTAATCCAGATGCCACTCTTAATGAATTAGCTGGTGATTTCAAAGGGCTTGAGCGCTTTAAGGCAAGAAAGGAAATTTTAAAAAAATTAAAAGAAAAAGAGCTAATTGAAAAAATTGAAGACTATACTCACAACGTAGGCTTTTCGCAGCGTGGAGGCGAGGCGGTAGAACCCTTTGTTTCAAGTCAATGGTTTGTCGATATGAAATCATTAGCAAAGCCAGCCTTGGAGCTTGTTCGAGAAGGAAAAATTAAGTTCCATCCAGCACATTTTACAAAGATATACGAGCATTGGATGGAAAATATTCGCGATTGGTGTATTTCGCGCCAGCTTTGGTGGGGGCATAGAATCCCCGTTTATTATGCTGAAAACGGAGATTTCACAGCCGCCAATTCTGAGGAGGAAGCAAGAAAAAAGCTTGGTCTGGATCAAAATGCAAAATTAGAGCAAGACCCCGATGTGCTTGACACTTGGTTTTCTTCCTGGCTTTGGCCTCTTACCACAATGCGTTGGCTCTATGACGGGAAAACGGAGAATACCGATGATTTAGCGAAGTTTTTGCCAACTGATTTGCTCGTTACTGCCCCAGATATTATTTTCTTCTGGGTAGCACGCATGATAATGGTTACTCATAAGTTTAAAAATGAAATTCCATTTAAAAATGTTTATTTTACAAGTATAATTAGAGATGGAAAAGGACAAAAGCTTTCAAAATCCTTAGGCAATTCTCCAGATCCAATAAACATTATCGACAAATACGGCGCTGACGCAGTTCGTTTCACAATCATTTTCCTTGCTCCGCTTGGGCAAGATATTAGAATGGATGTCAATGTGGCAGAGCAAGATATTCCCTCAATGGAAATTGGGCGTAATTTTGCAAATAAAATTTGGAACGCCGCCCGTTTAGTGCAAATGAAATCCGATTCTATTCAAGTCGCGGGGGAGAAAAAAGGAGAGAGCATTTTTGATTACTCTCAACTTTCCCTTGCCGATAAGTGGATTCTTTCTCGATTGCATTCAACAATTCGCTCTGTAAACCATAGCTTTGAAAATTTCCGAGTCGATGAGTATTCAAAGACTTTATACGATTTTATTTGGAGGGATTTTTGCGATTGGTGGCTTGAGATTTTTAAAATTCAGCTTGCTGAAAGTGAAAGCGATTTATATTCTCAAAGCTTAATTTCTTTTGCTCTCAATCTGTTTGACAGTATTTTGAAGTTGCTCCATCCTGCAATGCCTTTTATCACAGAAGAAATTTATCATATTTTCAATTCACTTCCAGATGAAAAAAGCATTTCTATGGAAAAGGCACCTCTTTTAAATGCAGAGTATATTAATTCTGAGATTGAGCAGAAGTTTGAATTATTTCAAATGCTAATAGATGAAATTCGCAGTGTAAGAGCAAATTCAAACATAGCAGCAAATCAGAAAATTCCACTTACAATTTCTTGCAAAAACACTGAGCAGAGCGAATTTTTTAACAGTCAATCAAAAAATATCCAGTATTTAGCTAAAAGCTCTGAGCTTTTAATTGGAATAGAAATAGAAAAGCCGGCAAACTCGCTTTCTTCGGTTGTTCGCGAGCTTGAGATTTTTATTCAGCAAGATGCTGTGGATTTAGAAAAAGAGCAGCAACGTTTAAAAAAAGAAATTGAGCGTTTAGAAAGAAATATCAGCACATCGGAAGGCAAACTCTCGAATGAAAGTTTTGTGGCAAAGGCGCCAGAAAAAGTTATCAGCTATGAACGTGAAAAACTTGCAAGTATGAAAGAATCTTTAGCAAAGTTAAAACAGATGTTCAGCAATTTATAAAAAATTATTTATTGCTAATGATGTCTTTGTCCCCCGCTGGCGGTGGTGGATCTTGCGCGCAGTCATTCTGAACGAAGTGAAGAATCCAGAGTAGCGATGGTTTAAAAAAGACTTCTGGACTCTTCACTACGTTCAGAGTGACGGCACTGTTCCCCGCTGGCGGGGGAAAAGTTCTTTTGTTATCTCTTTATACCACAGTATGCAAAAAGAAAATTTTGAATACAGAAACCCAAAATACTAAAACAATACAAAATATGCTCAATCAGGTTGAGCGAGAGCTAAGGCATAAGTTTTGCTTAAACGAAAGCACAAAAATTCTTTGTGCCGTTAGCGGTGGAGTCGATTCAATTGTGATGCTCGATGTTCTTTACGAGCTTTCAAAAAAAATGAGCTTAAAGCTCTTTGTTTGCCATTACAATCACAAGTTAAGAGGCAAGGAATCCGATGCAGATGAAAAGTTTGTAAAAAATTGTGCAAAACAATTAAAACTGCCCTTTTACTCAACAAGCGGAGAGGTCCAAGAATACGCAAAAGCTAACAAGTTGAGTATTGAGCATTCTGCTCGAAACCTGCGTTATAAATATTTTGAGCAAATCAGTAATTCACTTGGTTGCTCCCACGTTTGCACTGCTCATAACGCTGATGATTCCGTTGAGACTTTTTTCCTTAACCTTTTCCGTGGAACTGGCTTAACTGGATTGAAAGGCATTCCACCACTAAGGCGGATTGCTAAAAAAATAATTGTATTTAGGCCCCTGCTCAGCTTCCCAAAAGAAGAATTGAAGGAATACGCAAGGGCAAAGAATTTGAGCTGGCGAGAAGACAGAACTAACGATAACCCGATGTTTACAAGAAATAAGATTAGAACGGGGCTTATTCCGTATATTGAAAAAAACTTTCAGCAAAATATTCTCGGCACTATAAATAGAGCTATTTCCCTTATAAATAGTGCAGATAGTTACATTGCTCAAAGCATTTCTGATCTAATCAAAGACGCTACAATCAAAGCTGCAAAGGACAGGGTGGAAATTCGTTTGAACGCTTTAAGGACGAATAGCACTTTTATTCAAGGCGAAATGGTTCAAAAAATACTTGCAGATAATTTTGATTTGCACTCCTGCACTATGAATAGCATTGAAAGAATATTGGATTTGTGCGATTCGCAGGTCGGCTCAATTTACGATATTAGCAGCAATTATTCTGTTTTAAGGGATAGAAATTCCATTATTTTTTATAAAAAAAGCCAGCTTGAGGAATACGATTTAATTGTCGGAAAAATTGGGACTTATACATTTGGCAATTATGAACTGAAATTAGAAAAAGTGCGAAAGAGTGAGATTAGCTTTACTCCCGATGCTTTTGTTGAGTATTTCGATGCAGATTTAATTCCAAATTACATGCAAATTAAGTCTTGGCAGCAGGGCGATAGATTTACCCCACTCGGTTCGGAAAATGAAATGAAATTAAGCGATTTTTTAATAAATATGAAAATCCCTTTAATAGACAAGCAAAGCATAATACTTTTAAAATCAAAAGATGAAATTATTTGGGTTTGTGGCTTGCGCATTTCAAATAAATTTAAAGTAACAGAATCCTCTCGAAATTTCCTAAGAGCAGAGTTTAAAATCATTTAGCTGAATCATTTAATCGCTCTAATCAAAGTTCAGACAAAAAGAAAATAAAGAGGAAAAATTGCATAATCGCAGTCCAAACGCATTCCTTTAAAATAAAATTTTATCAATACTTTCATTAATAAAAAAAAATTTAATTATTTTTGAGACAAAATGTCGATTAATGTGTTTTATATATAGGAGAGATGAAAGTTTTAAAATACTTTGCATTGTTATTGCTTTTATTATGTGGATGTGAAAATTGTCCAACAAGTAATGAAGATTTAGCTCAAAATACTATTTTCTTTAATACAAAGGCTTTAAACTCAGAAAAGAGCAAAATTTTCAGTATATCCTCAAATAGCAATAATTTAAAATTTCGCGGGAATGGACAAATTTTCTCCGCTCCATCTGCTGCGAATAACATAGCGGTTTTGGAGGAGGGCGAAAATAATTTTAAAGAGCTTTTTTTGAAAAATATAAAAAGTGGAGAAAAAACGCTGCTTTTAAAAGAATCTGCTACTATAAAGATTGATAAGCCGGCGATAAGTCCAAAGAGCGGTTTTATTGCTTACCAAGGTGGCGAGCGGCAGCTTTTCATTTTTCCTTTTAAGGAGCAGATTTCTTACTTGATAAGTAATGATTTCTTAACGAATAGCATTCCCTCATTTTCGCCGAACGGGGAGTATTTAGCTTTCTTTGAAAAGCAAGGTGAATCTGAACGCGTGAAGCTAAAAGTGCTAAAAGCTAAAAATAATACTGAAGTGCTGATTGATTACACATTTGAGTATGGACTTCCAGATTATAGTGGGGATTTTGTTCCGAATTGGAGTGCAGATTCAAAAAGCATATTTTTTTCAATGGAAATCCATAGCGAGCTTTTTACTTTGAATTATGTGAATTTAGAAGAAAAGAAATTCAGTTCAATACCCGTTGATTTTGTTGGAGTAATAAACCCAGCAGTTTCAAGTGATAACGAGCTTGTTGCTTTCACTGGAATTGATGGAAATATTTATTTGTTCGACTATAAAAATGAAAATACGTTACCAGAAATTTTAGTAAAAAAAAGAAATAATTTGGAATGTTGCAATAATTCTTTATTTTCTAATGATAATAGTGTAATTTTGTACTCAAGGTATGAAAATAGTGAAATGCTTGAATTTTCAGCAAGTTTGGAAATTGTTGATTTGAAAAGCAAAAAAATTTCATTATTGATGAATAATATCGAATATGCTTTTTGGAACAGCTATGCAAAACAATGATGGGCAAAGAATATTCAAAATATAGTGATAAACAGCTTTTTGAAAATTGCAGAAGCAATTTAATCAGCAAAGATGAGCTGTTTACTGAACTATATATGCGATATTCACATCGTATTTATGCATACTGCTTGCGCATCTTGTCCTCCGAAGATGACGCAAAAGATGTTTTTCAAGAAACTTTTATCGGATTTTATAAATCAGATAAGTTTCAAAAGTTGGACTTCTATAATATTAGCATATTTGGATATTTGCTCATCAGCTCAAGGAATTTATGCTTGAATTGCAAAAGGGCGCGAAAGAATTTCGTTGCTGTTGACGAATTGCTCGACAGCTTCAACAACTCTCGTTATGAAGAAAAGGAATTATTGCAACTGATTTCTATGTCTTTAGAATTTTTAGACTTCCAGCACCGCGAGACATTTGTCCTCCATCAATACGAAGGGCTTTCTTACACAGAAATTGCCGAGATAACAGATTCAAAAGCATCAACTGTAAGAAATAGAGTTTGGCGTGCAAAAGATAAAATTAGAAAGATCTTAGCTCCTTATATTGATGATTTAAACAGAAATATGAAAGTAAATGTATGAATTATAATAATTTAATACATCAATTCCTTGATGGAGATATTGATAGCTTAAGCGAAGATTTGCTTTTCTCTAAGTTATCGCAAGACAGCGAATTGCGTGAGATTTTCAAGCAACAAGTTCAACTGCATTTGCTTGCCCAAAATGATATGTCGGCAATCACAACTCCTTCAGAAAGCACGAGTTATATTTTTTCAAGCATTGGGTTAAGCGTTCCAACCGTGGATAGCCCTGCCAATAAACAGCCCCTTTCGGCAGCCACTTTGGAAAAGCAAATTCATTCTAATTACAATAAATATCTTTCTACTGCGCTTACTGCAATTATTTCTGTTGCTCTAACAACTCTATTTTTCTTGATTAACCCAATGGATTTTCATAGCCCTAATCCAGCTGTAGCAGAAGCTTTAATGGCAAATGAAAAAAGCATCAAATATCCAATAACTTCAAATTTTGAAATAGATAATAACGATAATATAATTAGCAAAGCTAAAAGCTCTGCTGTAGAAAAAATTTCTAAAAAAAGCGATATAGCAACTCATACAAATTCAAATGAGCAAGATCTTGAAAAAGCTTCTTTTACTTTTTCGGAAAAAAGAGAAAGCAATCAGAATTTAAGCATATCTAAAAATGAAAATGAAGTATTGCTTGCTCTAAAACCATCTTCAATTCCAGAAAAGAATATGAATACAAAAGCTAATAAAAGTAGCTTGGTTGAAGGAGCTTTGTTTGGAGCTTACAATATAGATTTGAATAATTTGGGAAAATTTGGAACTAATGACACAAAAATTTCTTTGCAATGGAGGAATATTTCTACAAGCTCAAGCGGCAAAAGCAGCGAACTTCCTTCCAGCAAAGAGCCACTTTTTATAAATCAAGGGCTTGCCCTTGTGTATAAATTAGATGAAAACAACGCATTTGGTTTTGAAATTGGACAAGAGCATTTTCTTCAGCAGTTCACAAGAAAAATTGGAGAGCAAGAATACAGTTATACTCAAAACCCTGTTCTGTTTTGGTATGGCGGATTCTATAAATTGAGCTTGCCTTCTATTGGATATAAAAATATTACTCCTTTTACTCAGGTCTTTGCTGGCGGGACGAGTGCGGGTATTATTGGACGTGCCCAGCTTGGTGTTCAATATAATTACGATAATTTTTTACAATTTTACATATCTGCAGAATTTAGTTCCCTGTTTTATAATATACAAAGCAATATAAATAGAACTGATAAAACTGGCATAAGCTATGGATTGAGTTTGAGTTATTAACCTGCCATAGCATTTTAAAATTTAGTATCGCTGATTAGTAAGTGAAAATTAGCTATTATAGTATAGGTTGCAAAGTAAATTACGCCGAGATTTCGAGTATTGTTCAAAAGTTTCTTGATAATGGCGCTGAACTCGTTCCTTTTGGAGAGGACTGCGATTTAATTTTAATCAACAGCTGCACCGTTACACATCTTGCCGATTCCGATAGTAGGAAAATAATCCGCAGAGCAAAACGCAAAGCCCCTAATGCAAAAATAGCGGCAATGGGCTGCTATGCCCAGATGCAATCAGAAAAAATTGCGGAAATTGAAGGGGTGGATTACATTTTTGGGAACAAAGAAAAATTTGAGATTTTTGATTTAATTCAAAATGATTTGAAGAATGGCTTTCGAACTAAAAATAAAGATGTTCAAATCTTCGTTTCCAATTTAAGCAACTCTCCATTTTATCCAGCTTTTTCTTCTGATAACGAAAGCCATAGTCGTATTGTGTTCAAAATTCAAGATGGCTGCGATTATCATTGTTCATATTGCACTGTCGCTGCTGCCCGAGGTCCAAGCCGCTCTATGAATTTTGATGAAATAGAAAAAACAATTCGCAATATAGAGGAGAAGGGCTATAAAGAAATCGTTCTTTCCGGCATCAACCTTGGCGATTATAAGTCAAATGACGGAAATCGTTTTATTGATCTGCTGAAAATGATTGACGCAACCGATTTTAACACAAGATTCAGAATTTCCTCCATAGAGCCAAATTTGCTAACTGAAGAAATTATTGAATTAGTTGGCAATTCAAAAAAGTTTTGCCCTCATTTTCACATTCCTTTGCAAAGCGGGAGCGATAGAGTTCTTAATAAAATGAGAAGGCGATACAGCAAATCACTTTTTGAAAGCAGGGTGGAGCTAATTAAAAAGCATATACCCGATTGCTGCATTGGAGTTGATATTATTTGCGGTTTCCCTAACGAGAGCGCTGAGGATTTTGATGAAACATACTCTTTATTAAAAATGCTCCCAATTTCTTATCTACACACTTTCACATATTCTGAGCGTGCCGGAACAGATGCAATTAAGCTCAAACCCAAGGTGCAATACGAGGAAAAGAAAAGGCGAACTTTAACGCTAAGGGAATTATCGGAAATTAAAAAAATAGAGTTTTACAAAAGCCAACTTGAAAAAATAAAAAAAGTAATACCTGAGGAGTATGACGAAATCACAAGTCATTGCAAGGGCTGGACAGAAAATTATGTGCGAGTAAAATTTTTTTGCGAAAAAGAACTTGAAAGTCAGGTTGTTAGCGTAAAACTTGACTTTTTGCAAGGGGATTTAGTTTTTGGAAAAATAGCAAATAGCTCTGAATACTAATTTTTTGGGAAGCATATAAAAAATGTAGTTCCTTTGCCTTCAATACTTTCAACCCATATTTTACCATCTTGCTTTTCCATAAATTCTTTACAAAGAATTAAACCGAGACCAGTTCCTTTTTCATTTGCGGTGCCGGAGGTGGAAATGTTTACATCTATTTTAAATAGATTGTTCACCTTTGCTTCACTCATTCCTACTCCGTTGTCTGCAATGGAGATAGTTATTCCATCTGCACTACTAAAAGCATCCACGCTTACAGTTCCTTTTTCATTAGTGAATTTGATTGCATTTGAAATAAGATTTCTTAAAATGGTATTAAATAAGTTCAGATCGGCATAAACTAAAAGCTCATTTTCAACTTCGTTTACTAATTCAATTTTCTTCTCATTGGCATTTATTTTTAAAAGGTCTAAAATTTGGTATAAGGCAGGGTATAGGGCAAATTCTGTTTTATTGACTTTGATTAAGCCACGCTGAGAGCGGGACCATTCTAAAAGATTTTCAAGCAAAGAATACAATTGCTTGGAAGATTCCTTAATAATTGCAAGGAATTCAATTCGCTCTTTTTCTGTAAAAGTGTTGTAAGAATCGGAAAGCATAGAAGTTATTCCTCTAAAGCTGGAAAGGGGGTTTTTCATATCGTGAGCCATAATAGAGAAAAACTTGTCTTTTGTGTTATTAACTTCTTCCAATTGCTTGTTCTTTTCTTGCAACTCAATATTTAGGAAGTCAAGCTTCTTGTATGCTTTAGATTTTTGCTTATAGTTAATTAATAGCATTATTGAAAAAAAGACGGTAATAAGCACAATAGCGATAATGGAGGCGATTATAGCTTTATATCTTTCGTCGCTTGCTTTTTTTTCTGCAAGCATTAAATTTTCTTTTTTTTCAAATTCATAATTCTTCTCTAATTCTATTAATTTATTAGAGCTTTCTATGCTAAAAAGAGAATCTTTTCCTTTTCCATATTCTATATAATGTTCGAGGGCTTTTTCCCAGTTTTTTGTCAAGCTGTAAACGGAATAAAGGGAATAGTGAGCTTTATAATTTATTTCAAGCGATTTTATGTCGATTGCAAGCTCAAGCGAGCGTTTAAAATATTCGATTGCTTTATTGTATTTCTTTTCTTTTTTATAAAGGCTTCCCAGCTGCCCATAACAAGAAGAAATGCCGTCTATATCTTTTAAGTTTTTAAAATAGTCTAATGCTTCAAGAAAACACTTTTTTGCATCTTTATGTTTTTTTAATTGCAAATAAGAAGAGCCTAAATTGAATGTGATATTTGCAATATTTTGTTCCTTCTTTATTTTTTTTGCTAATACTAAAGCTTCCTCTTGAATGTTCTTTGCACTTTCTAATGAATCCATTGAAAGATATGTGATGCCAACATTGTTCATTGTTGATAAAAAGGAAACAGTGTCTTTGAGTATTCGTTTTAAATGCAAGGACTTATTAAAATAATCCAAAGCTTTATCGAATTGCCTTTGATATCGGTATATAATTCCAATATTATTATAGTTCCGGGCAATGCCGGCTGTGTCTTTCATTTCTTCATTTATTTTTAAAGAATTGAGGTAAGCATCAAGTGCTTTGGTGTAAAGGCTTTGGGCAATATATACATTCCCAATACCTCTATAAGCGTTGGATAAGCCTTTTTGATAATGAGCTTTTTCAGCTCGTTCCTTTGCCATTAATAAATAGTTTAAAGCCTCCTTATGCTTGAATAAAAGTAAATATTCTTTCCCTATTTCATATAAGTTTTCAATATTTTTTTCTTCGCTTTCTAATTTTCCTTGCAATGCGAGCAAGCTATCCAATTTTTGCTGAGCAATTACACTGTTCACAGGATAAAGAGAAGATAATATAAGCAAAATCAAAAAAAGTAGTATATTTTTCATATATTTTGAGCCTCCAAATAAAAACACAAGTGCATTTAGCTTTACTAAATAGTTCTATTTTATTCAGCTTTTTTATCAATTATACAGAATAAGTTTAAAGCTAAATGTTTTATTTTCAAAATTATCATATTCTTCTGTAAACTGTATTTACTTCTCTATCAGGTCAAATATGTTTGTTTAACTAAAACAGTTAATATATTGATCTGTCTTTGAGCTTTCGGGATCTTCCTTCTTTTTATTTTTTGCTTTCTTAGTTTTTTCTTCTTTAGTTAGCTTGTGAAGCTCAGCAAATCGCTTTGCTGCAAGAGCAAATAAGCTGTTCTTTGTAAAATTCCCCTGCTTGTTCATTTCTCCAGCCGATAGCCCAAAAAGAAGTGGGGTTGCATCTTCAATTTTTGCAAAAGAATAAATTTTGAAATTTCCTTTTTTCACATCTTCAATAATTTCTTCGGAAAGCATTAAATCTTTCACATTTTGAGTTGGAATGATTACGCCTTGGTTTTCTTTAAAGCCACGCTCCTTGCAAATTTCATAAAAACCGGTAATTTTCTCATTCACTCCACCAATTGGCTGAATGTCCCCTTTCTGGTTAATCGAGCCGGTGATTGCATAAGTTTGCTTAATCGGAATGTTTGTTAAAGCAGATAGCAGAACGTAGATCTCGGCTGCCGAAGCGCTATCGCCATCAACGCCAGAGTAGGACTGCTCGAAGGCAATAGAAGCTGTCAATGTAAGCGGCTCTTTTCTTGCAAAACGATCGCGGAGAAAACCGCTTATAATCAAGGTAGCCTTATCAAGAATTTCGCCGCTCATTCCAGATTCACGCTCTATGTTAATTATACCATCGGTTCCGGGTGAAATCGCAGCCGTTATTCTTGCCGGTTTTCCAAAAGAAAGTATTCCGTTATTTAAAACTGTTAAGCCGTTAATCTGCCCAACGCGTTCTCCACAACTATCTATCAATAAATTGTTTTCAAGGATTTGACGCTTAATTTTTTCGTCAAGCAAATCGTTGCGATACTTCCTGTTTTTTATGGCAATTTCAACATCTTTTCTACATATATATTTATTATAACTATCTCTAAAGAAAAATGCAGATTCATAAAGAATGTCAGCCACATCAGAAAATTTTAGTGTAATTTTATCTTGTGTTCCAGAATGCTCGACAGCCCATTCAATTATTGCCGCAACGCCATCGGGAGTGCAATGGGGCAAGTTTTCTTCTCTACAAATCTTTGCTATGAATCGGGCATAATTTTCAATTATTTCTGAGTTTCGCTTTGTTTCATAATCGAATTGCGCATTAATTTTGAAAATCTTTTTAAATCCTTTTTCATACAGATAAAGCATTTGGTAAAGAGATGAGCCACCAATAAGGATTACCTTAACATTCACTTCTATTGGCTCAGGCTTAATTAAGAGCTGAGAAAATTGGAAAAGAGATTCATAAGGCTGGATTTCCAATTTTCCATAAAGTAATATTCTTTTTAAGGTTTGCCAAACTCCGGGCTCAGAAAACAAATCTAAAGCATTCACAATTAAATAGCCTTGGTCAGCTTTTAAAATTGAGCCAGCTTTTATTTTTGTAAAATCAGTTCTCCAAAATCCGCGTGGATCGAGAGTTCTTTCTATTGTTCCAAAAAGATTTGTGTAGGAAGGTGTCGTTTCAATAACGATTGGATAATCGTTTGTTTGGGAATTATCCAAAACGACATTCACTTCAAATATTTGATATTTTTCCTCATCGTCTTGTTGCTCTTGAGCTTGTGCTAATGGCATTTGCGATTGGCTCGCTTGTTGGAAAAATATTGTTAAATTATTTAAAATATAGTCTTTTACTTCTTCAATATAATTTTCTAAC
>LSQX01353959.1_pt1 | contig 12576 bp, 11 predicted proteins | sample 654561 | NCBI WGS metagenome assembly LSQX01 (sample SAMN04489861, study PRJNA283612) | anaerobic digester metagenome | isolation source: 4 biogas reactors fed with cattle manure at either 37C or 55C with and... | place: Denmark: Kongens Lyngby | collected 2014 | reverse complement strand
TATTTGGTCAGACCTTCGAACTGAGGATACCTGTCTACCGGGTAGTTACCGTCGCCATATCCGGTTGTCAACCTAAAGGTTAAAACACTGCTGCCATCCGGTGATTGCCAGTTAAAGAGCCCGGTCGGAAGCTCAGGGTTTTCAATCTTGTCGGGTCTCATAAAAACATAAGATTCAATACCGCCATGTTTTAGTAATTGGGGCAACATACCGTTGTGGCCGAAAGAGTCAACATTGTAGCCGAATTTGGCTATGTGACCGAATTTTTCCAAAAAATACCTTTGGGAGTAAAGCAAATGGCGGGCAAAGGATTCACCGTTTGGAATATTACAATCGGGTTGGACCCAAAGGCCGCCCGCTATAACCCAGCGCCCCTCCTCAACCCTCTGCTTGATTTCTTCAAACATATGGGGTTCGCTTTCTTCTATCCATTTATAGTAGGCAGCGGAAGAAGCGGTGAAAACATAGTCGGGAAATTCCTTCATTATGTCAAGAGCGGAACGGAAGGTGGCCTTAATTTCGGCATATCCTTCTGTTTTACGCCAGAGCCAAACAGGGTCAAGGTGGGCATTGCCAATGAGGAAAATTTTGTTTTTAAGCAAATGTCTCATTCCTTTTTATCTTTATTTTTGCTCTTGAGCGCGCAGACGCACTACATCATGATAATTGATATATTTTATACCCTTGCTCTCTAAATGCTGGCGTGTTTTAGGGTCTGCAAAAAGCTTGTATTCCCAACTTCTTTCATGCCAGGTTGATGTGATCCCCTTCATTTCGTCACTTTCAAAAGCGGGATGAATAAAGGTTTCACTGATACCTTCGGGAATATTTGTAAGGCGGTTTAGCATATGCTCGCGATAGGTTTCATAGTTTGCCCTACGCTCGTCGTTCCAGTCGGGGAAAAGAAGGTAGTCAATAAGCGGTACCTTGTTTTGGTCTGCATTTCTGACATAGCCGTCAATAAGCATTTGTGCCACTTCAATCGGAACATCTTCGGGAAAATCTTCCGGAATTTCTTCGACTCTGAAATATTTGAACATGCGGAAGGCATAGCCCATTTCACCGCAGATTTCAAAAGTTTTGGGCATGACTTCATAATTGCCGTTAAGGCCGTAAAGTGAACCCATGTGATTGTCCAAATGTGAGGGATTAAGCCCCAAAAGTTTGGCTCTGGCAACCTGGGCTCTGATTTCGTTTTCAACTTGGTCAATGTCACAATGTTCTTCAAACTCATCATTTTCATGGTAAAAGTAGCCGAATTTGTCACAAAGTGTTGAGTTATTATCCAAGCTCACCGGACCCCAGCGGTATTTGCTCCACTCGCTTGTAAAGGTAAGATGCACCCCCACAGGATATTGAGGGTTTTCGCCCGCCCATTTGCAAGCCTCGGGTGACCAACCGCAGGGCACCATAACCGTGGCCGAGGTGATGCCGCCTTTTTCAAACAAATCAAATGTTGCAAGGTTGGCTGACCTACACATACCAAAGTCGTCCGCATTGATGATTAAATATTTTTCGCCCATATCTGTTACCTCCGTTAAAAATTATTGCATAATTTCGTTGGCTTTCGCCCAGTCGTACCAAACTTCAAGTGCCCGCAAGCGCTGTGCATTTAAAACTTTACCGTCACGGGTGTTGTGATTCATCTTAATGCCTTGAAGGTTTAAGAGATATTTTGCCGTTGCACTGAAGCCGCCCGTTAGGGCATTGTCCAAAAGGCAAATGTGTTGGTGGGTTATTTTAGCCTTATCCCTTTCCCCTTTGCAAAATTCACTCCACATTTTTACAAAAAGGTGGGTGCCGCAGGTGGTTGTGGTTGCGCAGACTCCCCTGGCCCCCGCCACATATGAATCATAAAGATAGGGTATATTGGCTTGCAAGACAGAAGTTTTGCCCTGTATCTTTATTTTTTCTTCAATTAAAGGCATGGTGCAAGTAGTATCTTTTATGGCTACAAAATGGCCGGTTTCGACTAACTTGGCGTAAGTTTCACCGGTCATTTTATGGGGTGAGGTCCCGGGGTATTCATACAAGACGATGGGTAGCGTGGAGTGACTCGAAAGTTCAGCCAAGTAAGTAAACATTCTTTCTTGATCGTCACCGTAGCCTTTTGTTACAAAAACAAGGCCCGACACACCGGTAGCCTCAATGCGCTTGATTTCTTCTAATTGAGCATACCAAGAAGGCTCAAGATTTGCTGTAGCCACCACGGGGACATTGCCGGCATTTTTCACTACCGTAGAGGCTATCTCTACGCGTTCGTCCAGCGTTAATTTATTCATTTCCGCCGATCCGCAGACAGCAAAAAGATGTTGCGGTTTTTGAGAAGCTTGATAGTTTGCATAAGCTTCCAAAGCTTTAAAGTCGACCGAAAGGTCATCTTTAAAAGGGGTTAGCACCAAAGTATAGACACCTTCAAATTGTTTCATGTCGTTGGGTTTGTACATTTTCCGCCTCCTAATAAAATTCAAGTTGAGATGGATTGACCGCAAAGCCTTCATGGAGCTCAGCCCATGTTTTTAGATAGATTTCCTTACTTGCACGCCCCCTTTTACCTGTAAATATTTCACAATAAATTCATAAAAAATATACTGATTTTTCCACAACATTATAGTACACTGACGGGGTCAATGCAAGGTTAAAACATATAAATATCGATTGTGTTTTTGAGTGCTTTGGTGTACCATAGAAGCCGCAGTTTAAAGTTAGGAAAGGAGTGGCGATATGCTTGCATACCCACCTTTAAAAATGGAAGAAAACAGGGTTTGGCGCATATATTTAGGCGGCAAATTGTTGGACGAATTCAGGGGGGAGGAAGGTAAGGACGGCTACTTCCCCGAAGATTGGCTGGCATCTGTGGTTGAAGCCAATAACCCCGAGCGTGAGGGAAAGCCCCGGCGTGAAGGTTTGAGCACGGTTGTTTTGCCCGACGGTGAAAAAGCCTATCTTAAAGATTTGATAGATGCTGACCCCGCGGGCTATTTAGGGCAAGAGCATATAGATAACTTTGGTGTAAACTTCGGTGTTTTAACAAAATTTTTAGACTCTGCCGAAAGGTTGCCCATCCAGGTCCATCCTGATAAAATCGCAGCGCGTGAACTTTTTAATTCCGATTACGGCAAGACCGAAGCCTGGTATATCTTGGGCGGGCGTAAAATAGATGGGCAAGAGCCTTATATTCTTTTAGGATTTAAAGAAGAAGTCACAAAAGAACAACTCAAAGAGCTGTTTGACAAGCAAGACATCAAGGGCATGGAGGCCTTGATGCACAAAATCCCCGTTAAGGCCGGTGAAGTGTATATAATCACGGGCGGTACCCCCCATGCTATCGGCCCCGGCTGCTTCTTGCTTGAAATTCAAGAGCCGACAGATTACACCATCAGCTTGGAAAAATGTAACACCCTGGGTGAAAAACTGCCGGACTTCCTCTGCCACCAGGGCTTGGGCTTTGATAAGATGTTTGATTGCTTCCATTATCAAAAACACAGTTTAGATGAGCTCTTGGGTGAATTTAAATTGGAAGAAAGCTTAATATCAAAAGATGAGAATCACACTTATAGGCAAGTTATCTCTTACGACACCACAACTTGCTTCATGTTGAACAGACTGCGTGTAAAAGAAAGTTATACTCACAAGAATTCAGGCCGCCCCTATGCCCTGGCTGTGACGGCCGGCAGGGGGAAAATTGCCGGGATTGAAGTAAAAAGCGGTGATTGCCTCTTTGTGCCCGCCAAGGCAAAAGCCTTTAAGATAAGCACAGATGGCGACCAAGCACTTGAAATACTTGAATGCTTACCCCCGCAAATGAAATAAGAAGCAAATATTAGAATATAGAAATTGGAGTAAAAAAATGATTGATGTTTTAAGCGTAACCAAAAAATACGGTGATTTCACCGCTATTTCAGACCTTTCTTTTAAGGTTGGCAGGGCTTCAATTTATGGCCTGGTGGGCTATAACGGAGCAGGTAAAACCACCCTTTTAAAAGTAGCTGCCGGTGTTTTCAAGCCCGAGGGTGGGCGTGTGGAAATTTTTGGTGAGAATGTTTATGAAAACCCTGCCGTAAAACAGCGCTTGTTTTATGTGCCGGATGACATTTACTTCAAATCAAATGCCACCATGGCAAAAATGGCAAGCTTTTACAAGGGGTATTACCCCAAGTTCAGCGATAAAACTTTTAATAATTTAGCAGAAGTTTTTGAGCTTGACAAAACAAAGAAAATTAACGGTTTTTCAAAAGGCATGCAAAGGCAGGCCGAGTTGGTGCTGGGGCTTGCCACCCACCCCGATATTTTGCTTTTGGATGAAAGCTTTGACGGCCTGGACCCGGCCAAGAGAAATGTGGTTAAAAACCTTGTTTTGGAATATGTTGCCGAAAAAGAGTGTTCTGTTATCATCTCTTCCCACAACCTACACGAGCTGGGTGACTTGTGCGACCACATAGGCCTGATAAACGGCAAAAAAATCGTACTTGACACTGCCATGGATGACATAAGCAAAGACAGATACAAGTACAGATTAACCTTTGACAGAGATGTTGATATCAAGGATTTTGAGGGTTTCGATATTAAAAGTTTTGTTAAAGACGGGAAGTCCGTCAGCTTTTCGCTCAAGGGTAACAGCCAAGAGAACGAAAGTAAATTGCGAGCTTTGAACCCCCTCTTAATTGAAACATTCCCCTTAAATATTGAAGAAATCTTCCTTGAAGAAATGGAGGGCACGGGTTATGACTACTCAAAAATCTTCGCTTAATACATTCTCATTCAGCTTTTTCTCTGCGCTCAAAGAAGGCTTTATAATCCCGCTTATAGCTATGCTTGCCCTTATCTTGGCTGTACCTACCACTTCTTTATTTAGCATACTTGAGCTTATCAAACAAGGGCGTGACCCCATGACCGGTGCCTTGATAGAAGGCGAGCAAATTACGGACAAGTTCAGATTTTATATTTTCGATGAATACTCTGCCCTTTCTAACAACATTCTCATGCATTTACTTGTTATAGCAGCATCGATATTGTTGGGCATAATTATGTTCCGCTTCATAGCCAACAAAAAGACTGTTAATGTCTATTACAGTTTAGGCATAAAGAGGGAAAATCTTTTTGCATCAAAATTTTTAGCCGGGCTTCTTTTACTCTTTGTGTCTGTCAGCATACCCTTCCTACTTACCTTCTTAATAAACATAAAATATTTTGGCTATTCAAAAGAGCTTTTGGCAACTATCATTTTCCATGTTTTGGGCTATTTTGTGCTTGCACTTGTTGCCTTCACTTTGACCGCAACAGTCTTTAGTGCGGTAGGCACCATAATGGAAGGCATTGCATTTTCAGGCATACTTATGTTAGGCCCGACTATCGCCTATTATTCGGCCCAGTTTTTGATGGATAAACTGACACTGGGCTCCCCTTACGGACATTTTTACAGCAGCGAAAACATGCTTACAAACTCCTTGGCCTCCGGCTTGGCACGCTTTAACCCTCTTATGTTTTTCTATACAGATATAACCCAACATGGTTATTTAGCCCTTGAATATGATGAAAAGAAAAAGCTTATCTGGCAAGCACCAAGCTATACAAATATTATAATTTGGGCTCTTATAGCTTTAGCCCTGTTTTTTATCGGCATGGTCATCTTCAAAAAGCGCAAGGCCGAAATTTGCGGTTTCTTGGGTGAAAATAAGTGGCTTAACTTCATTGCCACCTTCCTTATTGGTTTCTTCCCCATGGGGATTTCCATTATGTCAATTCCCAGCCTTCCCCTTGGGATTTTAGTCGGCGCCTTAATTTTCATTCTTCTTTATCTTATAGTCGATTTTGCCTTGATCAGAAACTTTAAAGAATGGATAAAAGGACTCTACAAGCTACCCATTCACCTGGGCATTGTTTTTGCAATCATTGCGATTTTTTACACCGGCATTTTCGGATTTTCATCCCGCATGCCGGCCCTTGAAAAAATTGAGAGTATCGATATCAGCTTCCCCGGCAACACCATGGTTATTTCGCCCTTACGTGGAGGCGGTTTTGGGGAAGACTTCACACTTACTTTTGATAGCGGCGAACAAATCAACGGCTTTAAGAGCAAGGCCGACCTTGAAATGATCAGAAGCTTACATAAACAAATACTGGCCGATGGTAAAATCAGCACCGCCGGTCTGTCAAACCAATATATGGCAACCAATGATTCCCTGGCGCAGGACATTAAAATAAGCTATAAGCTTAAAAACGGCAACGATATGAGAAGGTTCTATGGACGAATTAAGTATGACACCTTGCTCAAAATGCTTGAACTGGATATGAGTGACAGATACAAGGAACTTGTTTCGCTCTATTTAACCCAAGCGCCCAAAGACAGCGATGGCTTTAATGTTGAGCGATCAAAAATGATTTTCCAAGACGAAAACATGTCTTTTGCCCTTTATTCATCAAAGTTAAATGTAAAAAAATCCTTTGACCTTGAACTTGATAAGCGTGAAGAGTTGCGCAAAGCTCTCGCCGCAGACTTGACCGAACAAACGCTTGAGCAACGCTATTTCCCCAAAGATCAGGCCCTGGGAGTCCTTCACTTGCTTCAGGGCAGCCAAAAGTTTGATGATGAATATTTTGATGAAGCTGATCCTACGGACGATGAAGTGATCTTAGATACGGAAGTTGAAGACTCAAGAATCCCTGAAGAACACATGATTTTCAGTGTAAACTATTATGAAGGGGTAAGCTTCGTTATCACCCCTGACATGAAAAGAACTGTTGATTTTCTAAAGTCTAACGACCTTTATGACTTTTTCCTTTCGGAAAACGACTTGAAGGTTGTGGCAGCCGATATTGTCGGAGTAAAAACACTTCGCGACAAATACTACTACTCCACAGGCATGACCATGCTATTCAACGGTGGTTGGAACAAGAATAACAATTACGATAAAAAATCAGACTATTATAGTTACGGTGACTTTGCGGGTGTTTACAAAACCACGGATGAAAAGCTTGTGAACGAAATTGAAAAGGGCGCCCACCTTTCATACTTTACCGCACTTGACGGTTTCTATGTCCGCTTCACCTTGGCAGACAAGGCCGGTTATACCACCATGTATGTTCCTAGGCAGAATATGCCGGCGAGCGTAGCAAAAGCCGTGGACGAGCACAAGATAGAAAGTCCCGACTTTGGCTCCCCTTATCATTTTTAGTAAATATTAGATTTAAAAGTGGTGCAGTTTACTCAAATCGGTAAACTGCACCGCTTTCTTTTTAATAGGTTTAGGTTAAGTTACATGTTTTCTTTAATTGCTTTGTTTATTTGCTCGCGTTTATCCAACTGCCACTTTTCACTGCGGGGGTAGGACCTGAAGCTTATTTCTTCATCCAAACCGTCTTCAAGCAAGGCCAGCGTTTTTTCACGCCCGATTAGGGATTCAAGCAGCTGCAAAGCTTGCAGGTCCTGAAAAGCGTCATAAAAAACCTTAAGCCGCAAGGAGTTTAAGGGTTTTCCGTCATCGCCGGGGTAGACCACATAGGCATCGCCCGAGGGAAAACCTTGGCCTGCGTCACTGACTTCAAAGGGGTTAATTTCATACTTTGAATATTGAGAATACCAGAAGTTATAGCCCCAGTGTAAAAAGCCTTTAACATCAAATTTATAAAGCTGAAAGCCTAAAACACGGTTGCGTTGTGAAGGCATGGCAAAAAATCGGTTAGAAACATAGTGCCTGTGTTGTGAACAGCAATAATAGGCCCAAAGTTCCGGCACATTGCCAATGAAAGGGTCTATGTGGTCGGTTGCCGGGATGGGCGTTTGCACTACTCCCCGCTTGTAAAACTTATAATCCGACAGGGCGTCAACAACCGGGTAGCCCGGGAAGAGTTTTTCGACCGCTTCCGCCCGTTTTTTATAGGTTCTGAATTGATGGGCGGAAGGCTCGTCCGACACATGGAAGTAAACCCGTTTTCCTATCCCCTTGGCTTCAATAAAAGCAATCAGTTCTTTTGCAAAGGCTTCTAAAAACTCGCTATAGGCCTTGCCGCCTGCCCAAGTATTCCAACCGAAAAGCTTTTTTTCTTTACCGTCAACAGTGGCCATAATTTTTGGAGCATGTTTAGCGCCCCACTGGGTGTAGAGGTGGGACATTTCATAATAATCAATACCGCAACGCTCACACATATCAACCCAGCGGTCAAGCTTTTCAAAACCGAAGGAGTATTCCCCGTCATTTAAGAAAACATCCACAAGTTGGACAGTAGGCCTTTCGCCGCCGACTTCGGTATCAAGCGGTGGAGTGAACAAGGGGGTCAAAATAAAATTTAAACCGTGACGGACGGCATTTTTGACATAGTTTTCAACGATTTCCCAATAGTCTTCACTGAAAACTTCTACCTTGTACCAGGTGGCCAGGCAATCGGTATGGAACCAATTTGTATGGATAAGCTCTTGTTTGGGCAGTAAGGCGTCAATTATTTCAAGCTCTGTCACAACTGTGCACTTGCCGCCTTTTTCCGCCATAAAGTCAACTTCGACCTTGTAAGGCCCTGCCGGGATTTCATCACCGGGTTCAAACTCAAACCAAATGCTTGCCCACTTGTTGGCTTCCAAATCAAAAGTAGCCCCAAGCGGGCGTAAAAGGTCCGGGAAGAGGCCCGGATTTTTGTCAATATAATAATCGTCGCTGTCTTTGTAAGAAGTCATTTTGCTGGGTATGGCTTCCACAAAATAGGCAGTAATATAATTTTTTAAACTTCCTTTAATTTCAAAACTAACATTTTGTGTTTCATTGCCCTCCAAGTACAGGGCGGTTTGAAAAGATAGCCTTTCATTTTTAAGCAAAGAAAATTTGTTTACCGCTTCATCTTTCGGGCTCTTGTCGGCAAAAACCTTTGCCATAGAACTCATGCTGATACACTTAAGCATTGGAAACTCCTTTTAAATTAATATTTACACGAACAAACTATAAAACTAAAGCGGGGTGTACGGTCGCACACCCCGCTCAATTGATTGCTTAAACTTCCTTATTTTTCTCTGAAAGCCGGATATCCTTTTCATAGGTATGCTCTACGGCTTTTGACACAGCATTGGCAAAGCCGAGTTCACGCAAGACAGAGACCCCTTCAATTGTGGTCCCCCCCGGTGAGCAGACATTGTCTATCAATTCATAGGGGTGTTGCTTGCTTTCAAGAATCAACTTTGCACTACCCAGAACCGTTTGGGCAGCAATTTCAAGGGCCAAGTCTTTGTTTAGGCCGATTTTAACGCCGGCACGGGCCAATTCATCAATAAACATATAAGCAAAGGCCGGGCCGGAACCCGCTATGGCCGTAAACATAGAAAAATATTCTTCTTCCAACTTCATGACCTTACCGAAGGTTGAAAGTATTTTTTCAACCATGCCGGCTTGTTCATCGCTGACACGGCTGTTGGAACAGTAAGCGGTCATAGACCGGCCGATTGTGGCATTGATGTTTGGCATTATGCGCACAAGGGCTGCATCATAGCCCAATTGCTTTTGGATGAAGTCCGAACTTGTACCGGCAGCGGTCGAAACCAAGACCGGCNGTTTGGCTTTGAATTCACTGTTGATTTCTTGCAAAAGTTGGGGTAGATCCGCCGGTTTAACCGCCAAGAATATCATGTCGCACTTTGACACAAGTTCTTTTGAACTCGAAGCGGCATTATAACCCAGTTTATGAGCAGACAGGGTCAACTTTTTAGCGTCAATATCGTAGGCGTAAATTGAGCGTGCATTTAAAATATTAGATTGTAAAATCCCTTTAAGGATTGCGGCGGCAAGGTTGCCCATGCCTATAAAACCAATGTTCATAATTAAATCCTAACTCGATTTTTTGATTTGTGTCAGTCTGCCAGCTCGGAAGTACAGTTGGGGCACCTGACAGCCTCAATATCAATTTCAGACTTGCAGAAGGGGCAAGCTTTTGTGGTGGCCGCTTCTTCAACTTCCTCTTTGCCGACCGAGCTGAGCTTGTTGATAAATTTAACAATCAAGAAGATGACAAAGGCCATAATCAAAAATGTAATAAGAGCTTGAATAAAGTTACCGTAGGTAATAACGGCAGCACCGGCTTCTTGGGCTGCGGCAAGGTTTGCATATTCGCCGCCATCAATGGCAAGAAACTTACTTGTAAAATCGATACCCTTGGTCAGTAAGCTGATTACCGGCATGATAATGTCATCAACCAGAGAGCTGACAATTGTGCCAAAAGCGCCGCCGATAATAACACCGACTGCCAAGTCGATTACATTGCCGCGCATAATAAACTCTTTAAACTCGTTAATAAAACCTTTTCCTTTAGACATCAAAAAAACCTCCTAAATTCGATTAGATAAATTGTAACATATTTTTGTATAAAATCAATATTTATCACTTTTTTGTTTTTGTCGGTTTGATTTGAAGGGCCTTTTGGCATATAATGCAGTTATTAAGCTAACTTAAAGGGATGATAATATGTTACTGACCATAGATTTAGGAAACACCAACATAAACTTTGGTGTTTTTGAGGGCGATGAAATACTGTTTATTTCCCGCATAGCCACAGATACCGAGCGAACCTGTGACCAATATGCCGTTGAGGCTTTAAATATTTTTAAGCTCTACGGCTTTGACCCCCGAACGGTTGAGGGCGCCATAATAAGTTCGGTTGTGCCGGAGCTTACCACAACTATTGTGGAAGCTACCCAAAAACTGACAGGCCAAAACCCCATGATTTTGGGGCCGGGGCTCAAAACCGGTCTCAACATATTAACCGACAACCCCGCGCAAGTGGGCACAGACTTGGTTGCCGGCTGTGTGGGGGCCCTTATCCAATACCCACTCCCCTGCCTTGTGGTTGATTTGGGCACCGCAACCAAGGTAAGCATTGTTGATGAAAACGGAGCTTTCCTGGGTTGTACCATCAGTGCCGGTATTTCAATTTCACTTGATGCTTTGGCACAAAGAACTTCACAATTGCCAAATGTCAGTTTAGTGGCCCCGCCCAGTGTTATCGGTAAAAACACTATTGACAGTATGCAAGCCGGCACGGTTTTGGGGGCTGCGGCCATGATTGACGGCCTGTGCGACAGAATTGAAAGTGAACTTGGTCATCAAGTTAAAACAATTGTTGCCACCGGTGGGCTTTCAAAAGAGATTGTTAAAAATTGTAAACATGAAATAATCCACAATGGGCAGCTTTTGCTTGAAGGTTTAAAAACTGTCTATTACAAAAATAAGTAAGCAGCAGACACAAGAAAATTTTAATTTGCGTTGCATCCCTTGACGGGAGCAGCAGCAAGGAGGAAAAAATGTCAACTGTCGAAAGTAAGAAAACACAAAAACAAAAAATTCTTTTCCTGGCCCAATTTTCCATGCTCCTGGCAATTGAAGCCATAGTATCCTTTACCCCCTTGGGCTCTTTACCGGCCATAGGCCCGGTAGTAGCAACCTTGTCGCATATCCCCGTTATAATAACCGCCCTTATGTTGGGCACTGCCGCCGGCATGGCCATGGGTTTTTTCTTTGGTCTTTTTAGCTTTCTTGTTATGACCTTCACCCCACCCGGGCCCACAGCTTTTATCTTTACACCTTTTTACAGCTTTGGCGAATTCAAGGGCAACGCTTGGAGCTTGGTTATCTGTTTTGCCCCCCGCATTTTGATAGGTTTGGTGGCCGGCCTGAGCTATATCGTGCTAAAGAAGGCCCTGGCTGAATCAAAGGCTAAAAATGCTCTTGCCTACGGTATTAGCGGTTTTTTAGGATCCATGACTAACACCCTGCTTGTTTTAGGCGGTGTTTATCTTTTCTTTGGCCGAAGTTTTGCAAGTGCCATTGGGGCGGAATATGAAGTTTTGCTTGGAATAATCGGTGCAATGGTGCTTACAAGCGGTTTGCCGGAAGCTGTGTTGGCAGCTTTTTTGGCTTATGCTGTTTGCACCCCTTTGAAGAAAGCCCTGCAAAAAATTTAAAAGCCTGAAAAGACCAAGGCCTGTTCCCAAGTAGGAACAGGCCTTGGTTATTTAAAATATTTCTTAATCACAGTCTTTGGCTTGTTTAAGTTTAGCCAATTCATCCATAAAGGTGTTTATATCTTTAAACTCACGGTAAACCGAGGCAAAGCGAACATATGCAACTTCATCCAAGGCTTTTAGTTTTTCCATAACCAGTTCGCCTATCCTGACCGAGGTAACTTCACGGTCAAGGGTGTTTTGAAGTTCCGACTCAATTTCCGCCACGGCTCTTTCAAGCGTCTTCATGTCCACCGGGCGTTTTTCGCATGCCCTTAACATCCCGTTGAGCAATTTATTGCGGTCAAAAACCTCGCGCTCCTTGCCTTTTTTTATAACTAAAATAGGCAAGGTTTCAATGATTTCATAGGTTGTAAACCTTTTGCTACAACTCATGCATTCCCTCCGGCGGCGTATACGCTCGCCTTCGTCGGTGGGGCGCGAATCGATTACTTTGCTTTCTTCATAACTGCAAAAAGGGCATTTCATAAACAGGTCACATCCTAACTAAAATGTGGGCAACTAATGTTAAAAAGATTGTAACATATAAAAGATAAAAATAAAAGCTGTGCTTTTTCTTGTAAGTGTCAAGTAAACATTGG
>LSQX01344057.1_pt1 | contig 12576 bp, 14 predicted proteins | sample 654561 | NCBI WGS metagenome assembly LSQX01 (sample SAMN04489861, study PRJNA283612) | anaerobic digester metagenome | isolation source: 4 biogas reactors fed with cattle manure at either 37C or 55C with and... | place: Denmark: Kongens Lyngby | collected 2014 | reverse complement strand
CCGCGCAAGAAAGGGGTGGATCCGGCCGAGCTGGGTCTGGGTGACTGCATCGACTGCACCATGTGCGTACAGGTCTGCCCCACCGGCATCGACATCCGCGACGGCCTGCAGTTCGAATGTATCCAGTGTGCCGCATGTATCGATGCCTGTGACGAGGTCATGGACAAGATGGGCTACGAGCGGGGCCTGATCCGCTATACCACCGAACACAACATGGCCGGCCAGAAGACCCGTTTCCTGCGTCCGCGCCTGATCGGCTACGGGGCGGCGCTGGCCATCATGATCGGCATGTTCATCGTCACCCTGAGCAACATGGCCCAGGTTGCTCTGGATGTACAGCGGGACCGAAATGTCCTGTATCGGGAAGCCCGTGGCGGCAACATTGAAAACGTGTACATAATCAAGGTCATGAACAAGGGCCAGGAGACCCGCACCTTCAACCTGTCGGTGGAGGGTCATCCGCAACTCAGCCTGGAAATGCAGGCCAGTCGCCTGACCGTCGAGCCCAGCAGCCTGCTGCAGGTGCCGGTCAATGTCCAGCTGGCCCCCGAATACATGCAGGGCACCAACATGCCCATCACCTTCGTTGTAACCGCGGTTGATGATGAGGGCATATCGGCCCGTTCCGAAAGCCGCTTCATGGGCCCGACCCTGAGGTAAAGCAATGCAGCAACAAAACGGTATTCCACCCTGGTACAAGCAGTTCTGGCCCTGGTTCCTGATCGGCATTCTGGTGTTTGCCGTGGTGATCGGGCTGGGGCTGGTCTACGTATCGCTGCTCAACCCCGACAGCATGGTACGTGACAACTACTACAAGGAAGGCCGTGCCATCAACATGCACATGGGACGGGACCACCGGGCCCGGGATCTGAACCTGTCCGCCAGCTTCAGCATCGATGACGTCACCGGCGGGATCAGTCTGGAGCTGGACGGCGATCTCGATCCGCTGCCGCCCCGACTGCTGCTGGATATCATGTCGCCGACCCATGCCGAACGCGACCGCAGCGTCGAGCTGCGCCAGCTCTCCGGCAACCAGTATGCCGGCGAGCTGGAGTTCACCATCCAGGGTCGCCACTACATCGACCTGAGCGACCCCGCCCTGCCGGGGGAGGACGGCTGGAGGCTGACCGGCGAAGTGATTCTGGAAATGGGTCAGCAACACCAGCTTGATTCCCGCTGAGTCCATGAACCAACCTCTGCCCTGCTACCACTGTGGCGAGCCGGTTCCTGCCGGCTCGACCTGGCAGGTAAGCATTCTCGGCGCACCCCGCGCCATGTGCTGCCCCGGTTGCGAAGCGGTCGCCCAGGCCATCGTCAGCGGTGGACTGGAGTCCTACTACAGCCACCGGACCGAGCATTCGGTCAATCCCGAAGCCCTGCCCCGGGCTTTGCAGGACGAACTCGAACTGCTTGACCGCAGCGAGGTGCAGCAGCGCTATGTGCGCAGTGATGGCGATCAGCAGCAGATCCAGCTGCTGATCGAGGGCATCAGCTGTGCGGCCTGCGGCTGGCTCATTGAACGGCGCCTCAAGCAGATGCCCGGTGTCCGGGAAGCCAGCCTCAATCTGGGCAACAACCGGCTCAACCTGAGCTGGGATACCAACCGCAGCAAGCTGTCGAGCCTGCTCGCCGAGATCCGCCGCATCGGCTATATCGGTCATCCCTACGAACCGGACCGGGCCAGCGCCCAGATCGCCGCTGAAAACCGCCGCCACCTGCGCCGACTCGGTCTCGCCGGGCTGATGTTCATGCAGGTGATGATGGCCACCATGGCCCTGTGGGACGGCTTCAACCAGGACATGACCCCGGAAATGGCGGCCACCCTGCGCTGGGCGGCGCTGCTGATGACCACCCCGGTGGTGCTCTACAGCTGCACACCCTTCTTCCGCGGCGCCTGGCGCGACCTGAAGAACCGCCAGCTGACCATGGATGTGTCGGTGTCCCTGGCCATTGGCGCCACCTATGTCGCCGGCATCTGGACCACCCTGACCGGGCGCGGCGAGATCTATTTCGACTCGGTGGTGATGTTCGCCTTCTTCCTGCTGGCCGGGCGCTACCTGGAACGCCGGGCGCGTCAGCGCACCGTGGAAAGCACTGCTCGCCTGGTCAACCTGCTGCCCCCCAGCACCCTGAGGGTGACCGTCGACGGCGGCACCGAGCGCATCCTGCTCGAAGAGGTACGTGAAGGCGATCTGCTGGAGGTCAAGCCGGGCGAGAGCATCCCCGCCGACGGCACCATAGTCCAGGGCGTCAGCAGCATCGACGAATCCGCCCTGTCCGGCGAGTATCTGCCGCTGGCCAAGCGGGCCGGGGACCGGGTCACTGCCGGCACCCTCAACGTGGAAGGCCCCCTGCAGATCCGCGTCAGCGCCATCGGCGAGCAGACCCGACTGTCGGCCATAGTACGGCTGCTGGAACGCGCCCAGTCGGAGAAGCCCCGACTGGCGCGCCTGGCCGACCGCGTGGCCCAGTATTTCCTGCTGATAGTGCTGCTGGCCGTGGTCATGGTCGGCGCCGCCTGGTGGTGGCTGGAGGGCGGTGAGCGGGCGTTCTGGATCATCATCGCCATGCTGGTTGCCGCCTGCCCCTGCGCCCTGTCCCTGGCCACCCCGACGGCCCTGACCACCGCCACCGGCAGTCTGCACAAGCTGGGCCTGCTGGTCACCCGTGGCCACGTGCTGGAAGTGCTGAACCACATCGACACCGTGATCCTGGACAAGACCGGCACCCTGACCGAGGGGCGCATGACGCTGGAGCGCGTCGAGCCCTTCCCCGGGCAGGATGCGGATCAGGCGTTGCAGCACGCACGCATGATCGAGTCCTGCTCCGAACACCCCATAGCGCGGGCCTTCGGCCGCAGTGCCCAGCAGGCCGAGGAAGTCACCAACCACCCGGGCCTGGGCCTGCAGGGCCGCTGCGACGGGCGTCTGCTGCGCATCGGCAAACCCGGCTTCGTCGCCGAACTGGGTAACTGGGCAGCGCCGGCGGTACCGAACGACGCCGGACAGTGGCTGCTGCTGGGCGACCAGACCGGTCCCATCGCCTGGTTCGTGCTCAACGACCGCCTGCGCAGCGATGCCGGTGCCCTGATCGATGCCCTGAAACGCCGGGGCATGCGCCTGGTGCTGCTGTCCGGCGACCATGCCCCGGTGGTGGAGCGCATGGCCGCCGAGCTGGGCATCAGCGAGGCCATCGGCAACGCCACGCCGTCGGACAAGCTGGCCTTCGTGCAGCAACAGCAGAACCGCGGAGCCCGGGTGCTGATGCTGGGCGACGGAGTCAACGACGTGCCGGTACTGGCCAGCGCCGATATCTCGGTGGCCATGGGTGATGCCTCGGATCTGGCCAAGACCAGCGCCGATGCGGTGCTGCTCAGCAGCCACCTGCAGGTGCTCGACGAAACCTTCGATGTGGCCCGGCGTACCCGGCGGGTCATGGTGCAGAACCTGTTCTGGGCCAGCGCCTATAATTTCGGGATACTGCCTCTGGCCGCCCTCGGCCTGATCGGCCCCGCCCTGGCTGCCGCCGGCATGTCCGCCAGCTCGCTGCTGGTGGTCCTGAACGCCCTGCGACTGGCCCGCCTGCGCCGCCGTCGGCACCAGGCCACCGGCGCCACGTTACAGGAGCAGACCGCATGACCGTACTCTACATTCTGGTGCCCGTTGCCATAGTGCTGGTGGCCATCGCCATCCTGGTGTTCAACTGGGCGGTCAACAGCGGCCAGTACGACGATCTCGACGGCCCGGCCCACAGCATCCTGTTCGATGACGAGGAGCCGCTGCCGCCGCCGGACGAGCCCGTCGATCCCGAGTCGACCAGCCCCTCCCGCAACCCGCCGGACGAACCGCGCTGACAATGGAACTGATTCCGCTCTTCTTCACCGCCCTGGCCCTGGGTCTGCTCGGCGGCGGTCACTGTATCGGCATGTGCGGTGGCCTGATGGGCGCGCTGACCATGGCCATTCCGGCGCAGCAGCGCCGCGGCTGGCCCCTGTGGCGGGTCCTGCTGGGCTATAACCTGGGCCGCATCACCAGCTACGGCATCGCCGGTGCCCTGCTCGGCAGTATCGGTTGGCTGATCCAGGATCTGGGGCTGGGTCCCCTGCTGCGCACCCTGGCCGGTCTGCTGATGATTGCCATGGGGCTGTATCTGGCCAACTGGTGGTCCGGTCTGACCCGTCTGGAGCGTCTGGGGCGTGGGCTGTGGAAGCATATCGAGCCCATGGCGCGCCGACTGCTGCCGGTCACCCGCATGCCCCAGGCCATGCTGCTGGGCGCACTCTGGGGCTGGCTGCCCTGTGGGCTGGTCTACAGCACCCTGGTCTGGGCCAGCAGCCAGGGCCAGGCGGGACTGTCCGCTGCGCTGATGGCGACCTTCGGCCTGGGCACCCTGCCGACGCTGATGGCGACCGGCCTGCTGGCCAACCGGCTGACCACCCTGCTGCGGCGCCGCGCAGTTCGGATAACCGCTGCCCTGCTGATCATCCTGTTCGGTATCTGGACCATTCCCGGTCCCCACACCGCCTGGCTGGCCGGCGGCCATCATGTCTCCACCGGCTCGCATCTGGCACACTGAGCCTGCAGGAGTGTTAGAATCACTTTTCAGTCAGCCCTCGCGCGTGGGCCAGGGAGCCGGTCACGCCGTCGCCATGAGGATCCAAGTCACCATGTCCAATGCCACTAACCTGCTTCAGCGTGAAGCCCATTGCAAGGACTGCAGTCTGGCGTGCATGTGTCTGCCGATCTCCCTGCACGCCGATGAGATGGACGCGCTGGACCGCATCGTCAAGCGTGGCCGCCCGCTGCGCAAGGGCGATGTCCTGTTCCGCCAGGGCGACGAGTTCAATTCCATCTTTGCCCTGCGCAGCGGGGCCATCAAGACCTATGGTCTGTCCGATGAGGGCGATGAGCAGATCACCGGCTTCCATCTGGCCGGTGAGCTGATCGGCATGTCCGGCATGGACACCGGACGCTACACCGTTACCGCGGTGGCGCTTGAAACCACATCGGTGTGCGAGATTCCCTTCGACAATCTGGATGAGCTGACGGCCGTGCTGCCGCAGCTGCGCAAACAGCTGATGCGCCTGATGAGCCGCGAGCTGCGCGAGGATCAGGAAATGATGCTGCTGCTGTCGCGCAAGAATGCCGATCAGCGCATAGCCACGCTGCTGATCAACCTGTCCGCCCGCTTCCGTGCGCGGGGCTATTCGGCCCGCGCCTTCCGCCTGGCCATGTCGCGTAACGAGATCGGCAACTACCTGGGCCTGGCGGTGGAAACCGTGTCCCGCGTATTCACCCGTTTTCAGCAGCAGGGCCTGATCACCGCCGAGGGCAAGCAGATCGAGATCCTCGACTATATTCAGCTCTGTGCGCTGGCCGGCGGCCAGACCGAGTAAACAGACCAGGAACACAACCCATGATTTTTGACGAGTTCACGATCAAGTCCCTGATTCGCCCGGTGCCGGGCTTCCCCCGGGACGGCGTGACCTTTCGCGACATCACCCCCCTGTACCAGTCCCCGCGGGCCGTACGCATGGTCACCGACAGCATGATCCAGCGCTACGTCGAATCCCCGGTCACCCATATCGGCGCCATCGACGCGCGCGGCTTCCTGCTCGGAGCAGTACTGGCCTACGAGCTGAACAAGCCGCTGGTGCTGTTCCGCAAGGCCGGCAAGCTCCCGGCCGACTGTGTCAGCGCCGCCTACAGCACCGAGTATGGCGAGGCGCGCATCGAAGTGCATCGCGATGCCCTCACCGAAGGCGCCCAGGTGCTGCTGGTGGATGATCTGATCGCCACCGGCGGCACCTTCCTCGCCGCCGCGCAGCTGGTCGATCAGCTGGGCGCGCAGGTCTACGAGGCCGCCGCCATCATCGACCTGCCGGATCTGGGCGGGAGCCGTCTGATCCAGGACGCCGGCATTGCCACCTTCACCCTGTGCGCCTTCGAAGAGAACGAATGAACTGATGTCCGGCGAGCCACCCGCCCCGGAGCTGATCGCCCGGGGCACGCCTGCTTTCCGGCGTGCCAGCCTGGGCCTGGTGCTGGCCTCGCTGGTGATCTTCGGCAATCTCTACGCGATACACCCGCTGCTGCCACTGATTGCCGAGCAGTATCAGGTCAGCACCCTGCGGGCCAGTAATGCCTTCACCCTCACCAGCCTCACGCTGGGGCTTTCTCTGCTGATACTGGGCCCGCTGTCGGATGCCTTCGGCCGCCGGGCACCGCTCATCATCGGCATGGCCTGCACCAGCGTGCTGACCCTGTGCATCGCCTTCAGCGACAGTTTCACCACCCTGCTGTGGCTGCGGGCACTGCTGGGCATTGCGCTGGGTGTATTGCCCGCCACCGCCATCGCCTATCTCGGCGACAGCATGCAGCGCGGTGCACTGATCAGTGCCGTGGGGCTGTACATCGGGGGCAACACCGTGGGCGGCGCCGGCGGGCGCCTGCTGGGCGGCTTCATCGCCGATCATGTCAGCCTCGACGCCGTGTTCCTGATCATCGGCGCCTCCAGTCTGCTGTGCACCCTGGTTGTGCTCCTGCTGCTGCCACCGGCCCGGGGCTTCAGTGCCCAGCCCCTGTCCCTCAGTGGCACGCTGCGCACCTTCGCCAGCCACCTCGGCAACCGGGCGCTGCTGCCGGCCTATCTGGTCGGCGGGCTCAACTTCATGGTGTTCATCAACCTGTACACCTTCGTCACCTTCCGCCTCAGCGGGGAGCCCTGGCAGCTGGGCGCCAGCAGCCTGGGCATGCTGTTTCTCACCTACCTGGCCGGCACCTTCTCCTCCAGTCTGTCCGGCCGCGTGGGCGCCGAGCGTGCGACCCTCGGCATGGCCACAGGCATACTGATCTTTGCCCTCGGCTGCCTGGTAACCCTGACCAGCCCGCTGTGGCTGATCATCGGTGGCCTGCTGCTCAACTCCTTCGGCTTCTTCCTGACCCACTCCCTGGCCAACAGCTGGATCAACCAGAACGCCACCCACGCCAAGGCCAGCGCCTCATCGCTGTATTCGGTGTTCTACTATCTGGGCGCCGCGGTGGGGATCTACTATCTCGCCCCCTTCTGGAGGCTGGCCGGATGGCCTGCCGTGGTCGCTGGCAGCCTGCTGGTCCTGGTGGTCAATCTGGCGCTGACCGGCTACCTGCGGCGCCGATAGCTGGACGTCACCGGCTGCCTTACTTAATATCGACTGTCATAACAAACAGGGAACCCTGCGCAATGACGTACAGGGCTCACAGAGACATCCTGTCAGAGGATGCAACAGTAAGGAAACCGGCATGCCCATAGCTACCCTGCCCCCCGATACCCGCCTGTTGCTGATCGATGATCACCAGATCTACCTGGACGGCCTGACACTGACTCTCAACAGTCTCTGCCAGGGTATCACCCTCGATCACGCGCGTACCGCCGGCGAAGCCATGGAACAGGTCTCTCGCCACACCTATGACCTGATACTGCTGGATCTGCATCTGCCAGACGGCAACGGGCTGCATCTGCTGGAAAAACTGCATGCGGTGGACCCGCTGACACCGGTAGCCATCCTTACCGGCAGCAACAACCCCAGTGATATGGACGCAGCTCTCAAGCGCGGAGCCGCCGGGTTCATCAGCAAGACCGCTGACGGACCCACCCTGATCAACGCCGCCCTGCGGCTGCTGTTCGGCGAGCAGGTGCTGATCGCCGACGAGACCCAGATGCAGGATCGACGAGCGCTGGCCCGGGACATGGGCATCACGCCGCGCCAGCTGGAAATACTCGACCTGCTGGCCGAAGGACTGCCCAACAAGGTCATCTGCCAGCGCCTGTCGCTGTCCGAGGACACGGTCAAGACCCATCTGAAGGCGGTCTTCGCGGCCCTGGGCTGCCACAACCGCACCGAATGTGTGAACACCGCGCGCCGGCACGGGCTGATCAGCAGCTGACCGGGCTCAGCAGCCCCTGAACCGCCCGGCGCAGGCGCGCCGGCAGCACCGGCTTGTAGATCACCGTCACGTCCGCCTGACGCGCGGCGTCCTCCAGGTCATTGCTGGTGTCGGCGGTAATCAGCGCCGTAGCGCCATCGTACATCCCCTGTTCACGCAGACTGATGATCAGCTCGAGTCCACTGGTCGGCCCCTCCAGGTGGTAGTCGGACAGCAGCAGGTCGGTTCCCGCGATACCTTCGACACCCAGCGCCAGCACGCTCTGCGCATCGGCATGACTGGTCACCGTAAGGCCCCAGTGACGCAGCAGCGTTTCCATCGCCTCGCGGTTGACCAGATCGTTCTCCACCAGCAGAACGCGCCCATGCAGCGGCGTGCCGTTTGCGGTCGGTACGGCCGCAGGTTCGGGATGCCACTCGCCGAGGGGTACCCGGACCCAGAAGGTGGCACCCTGCCCCGGCTCGGACTCGACGCCGGAGGGATACTCCAGCAGATGCTGCAGCTGACGGCAGATGGACAGCCCCAGGCCCACCCCCTTCTCCAGGGTGCGGGCCGGATTGCGCAGCTGGGTGAATTCTTCGAATATGCGCTGCTGATCCTCGCGGCTGAGGCCGCAACCGTCATCCACCACCTCGATACGGGCCTGCTCCTCGCCTTCACTGACGCGCACCAGTACCTTGCGGGCTCCGGAGTGCACCAGGGCATTGGTCAGGTAGTTGCGCACCAGCCGCTCCAGCAGCACAGGGTCGGTGAATACGGCGCTGCGGGGCGGGCATTGGAGGCTGATCTCGATGCCGCGCTCAGCGGCCGCGCTGTCCAGACTGCCGATAAGGCGCCGCAACCAGTCGTGCAGGTTCAGGTGCCGCAGCTGCGGCCGCACCATGCCCACCGACAGCCGGGAGATGTCCAGCAGCGAGTTGAGCATGGCCTGCAGCAGTTGTGATGATTCGGCCAGGCGCCCCAGGGTCCGGCGCGCCTCCGCCTCCTGGACCTTCTCCTGCAGATGCTCGATGAACAGGGACATGGCATGCAGCGGCTGGCGCAGGTCATGGCTGGCCGTGGCCAGAAAGCGTGTCTTGCCCTGGCTTTCCCGCTCGGCCCGCAGGCGCGCCGCCTGCAGCAGCTGCTCATTCAGATAGCCGCGGCGCAGCATGTACTCGGAGGCGTAGGCGACAATGCTGCCCATCAGGGTGAAACTGCCCAGATACAGGCTGCTGGTGAGGATGAGCTCCCGGGGCGTGCCGATCAGCACCTCTCCGGTCAGATAGCAGCCCAGAATGAGCCAGGAGCAGAGCACCGAATGGCGCGCCGGCAGGCCCAGCAGAAAGGTGCCCGACAGCAGCACCAGATACAGACCGTCATGGGTGACGGGCACCACCAGCGGCTGCGTACGGCACAGCAGGATGATCATCGCCACCATGGCCCCTACGCAGAAGTAGGCCAGGGTCGCCATCTTGAACGCCAGAGGCACCGCTACCCGTCCGGGCCGGTTGACGAACCACAGGGAGAAGCAGACCAGCACCAGCACCAGACTGCGCAGCGGTATGCTGATCTGGTGTATTTCCGGCGGCAGGTAGCGGTAGTCCACCCAGAAGAACAGCAGCATGAAGCCAAGGCTGGACAGGGTCACCGGCCACCGGCGTCCGCACATCTTGCGGTGCATGTAGTCCTGGAATCCGGTTTCGAGCGAAGAGCTGAAGCGCAGGCGTCCGAGACGGTGACGCTGGGCCAGCAGTGCCGGCTCGTCAAGCATCGCCTGGTTCAGGGCAGGAGTATCGATCATCTTGTTATTGTTCCTGTGTTCATCCGCTGCCTGAGAGCCTACGCCGATTCACCCGGGACGACCACCGGCAGGATAGCCCACGGTTGACCTCGCCCGGCGGGCTCTGCATGCTAGGGTTCATTCACAGCCAGTCAAATAACAACGGAGTTTTCCATGCCCCAGAGCCCAGACCGGAACCGTCAGATCCTGCTTGCCTCCCGCCCCGTCGGTGCACCGGTGCCCGAGAACTTCAGCCTGGTCGAAACGCCGGTGCCCACCCCCGGTCCGGGGCAGATGCTGCTGCGCAACCTGTGGATGTCACTGGACCCCTACATGCGCGGCCGCATGAGCGATGCCAAGTCCTATGCCGATCCCGTGCCGGTGGGCGGCGTCATGCCCTGCGGTGCGGTGAGCCGGGTAATGCAATCCAATCTGGACGGTTATCAGCCCGGCGATCTGGTGATGTGCTATACCGCCGGCTGGCAGGATTACAGTCTGTCGGACGGCACCATGGTGTTCAAGCTCGACCCCGACATGCCGGAGCCTTCCCAGGCCCTCGGTGTGCTGGGCATGCCCGGGTTCACCGGTTACATGGGATTGCTGGATATAGGTCAGCCCAAGCCCGGCGAGACGGTGGTGGTGGCAGCGGCCACGGGACCGGTGGGCAGCGTGGTGGGTCAGGTGGCCAAGCTCAAGGGCTGTCGGGTGGTCGGCATCGCCGGCGGAGCGGACAAGTGTGCCTACGCGGTAGATGAGCTGGGCTTCGACGTCTGCCTCGACCACCGCCTCGACAGTCTGGCCGACGACCTGGCCAACGCCTGTCCGGACGGCATCGATATCTATTTCGAGAACGTCGGTGGCAAGGTCTTCGATGCGGTCATGCCCCTGCTCAACCCCCACGCACGCATCCCGGTGTGCGGCCTGATCGCCCAGTACAACGCCACCGAACTGCCACCGGGTCCGGACCGCCTGCCGGCACTGATGCGCCTGCTGTTGAGCCAGCGCATCCGCATGCAGGCATTCATCATCTTCGACAACTATGGTCCGCATTACCCTGAATTCCTGGCGCAGATGACGCCCTGGGTGGCCGAGGGCAAGGTCAAGGTCAAGGAGCACCGTATCGAGGGTCTGGAGAACGCCCCCCAGGGCCTGATCGGCCTGCTCGAGGGCCAGAACTTCGGCAAGGTGGTCGTCCGGATCGCCGACTGAACAGCAGATGACACCGGCAACCAAAGTACTGGACAAGGCGCGGGTCAACTACAGCCTGCACCGCTATGAACACGATCCGCAGGCCGAATCCTACGGCGGCGAAGCGGCGGAGAAGCTCGGCCTGGACCCGGCCAGGGTGTTCAAGACCCTGCTGGCCAGCACCGAAACCGGCGAGCTGCTGGTGGCGGTGGTGCCGGTCAGCGGGCAACTCGACCTGAAACTTCTGGCCCGCGCGGCCGGCAGCAAGCGAATCGGCATGGCCGACCCGGCAGCCGCCCAGCGCAGTACCGGCTACCTGCTGGGCGGCATCAGTCCGCTGGGCCAGAAGAAGCGTCTGCGCACCTTCATTGACGACAGCGCCAGGCAGTGGCCGGAGATCTACGTGAGCGCAGGCCGACGCGGGCTGGAGATCGCCCTGGCACCGTCGGATCTGGCCAGCCAGACCCATGCCACCTTCGCCCCCATCGGGCGCAACGACTGACGGATATTCCCATGCCAGACTACCTGCTTGCGATAGACCAGGGCACCACCAGCAGCCGGGCAATGATCTTCGATCAGCACTGTCGCCCGCTGCAGACGGCACAGCAGGAGTTCGCCCAGCATTTTCCGCAGGATGGCTGGGTCGAACATGATCCGGAAGACATCTGGCAGTCGGTGGTCAGCGTGGTGCGCAACGCACTGCAGCAGGCCGGACTGGCGGCAACCGACATCTGCGGCATCGGCATCACCAATCAGCGGGAGACCACCCTGGTCTGGAATGCCGAGACCGGGCAGGCGATCTACCCGGCCATCGTCTGGCAGGACAGGCGCACCGCCGCCTACTGCGACCAGTTGCGCGAGCAGGGTCACGAGGCGCTGATCAGCGAGCGCACCGGCCTGCTGATCGATCCCTACTTTTCCGCCACCAAGCTGCGCTGGATCCTGGACCAGGTGCCCGGTGCCCGCCAGCAGGCCGAACAGGGGCAGCTGCGCTTCGGCACCGTGGACAGCTTCCTGCTGTGGCGCCTGACCGGGGGCCGGGTGCATCGCACCGACGCCACCAACGCCTCGCGCACCCTGCTCTTCAATATCCATACCCAGCAGTGGGATCAACAGCTGCTTGAACTCATGGACATCCCGGCCAGCCTGCTGCCCGAGGTGCTGGACAACACCGCCGAGTTCGGCCACACCGACCCGAGCCTGTTCGGCGCTCCCATTCCGGTGGCGGCCATGGCCGGTGACCAGCAGGCGGCGCTGGTCGGGCAGGCCTGTTTCAGCCCGGGCAGCGTCAAGAGTACCTATGGCACCGGCTGCTTCATGGTGATGAACACCGGCGACACACCGGTGCGCTCGGCCCACCGCCTGCTGACTACCGTCGCCTACCGGCTCGATGGCAAGCCCACCTACGCCCTGGAGGGCAGCATCTTTGTTGCCGGNNGCCGCCATCCAGTGGTTGCGCGACGGACTCAGGCTGATCAGCCATGCCGACGAAACCGAAGCCCTGGCCGAGCAGGTCGGGGATCAGAGTGGCGTCTATCTGGTACCGGCGTTCACCGGACTGGGTGCCCCCTACTGGGATCCCAAGGCGCGCGGGGCCATCCTCGGCCTGACCCGGGACACCGGTATTGCCGAGATCGTCACCGCCGGGCTGCAGTCGGTGTGCTTCCAGACCCGTGACCTGCTGGAAGCCATGCAGGCCGA
>LSQX01310269.1_pt1 | contig 12576 bp, 7 predicted proteins | sample 654561 | NCBI WGS metagenome assembly LSQX01 (sample SAMN04489861, study PRJNA283612) | anaerobic digester metagenome | isolation source: 4 biogas reactors fed with cattle manure at either 37C or 55C with and... | place: Denmark: Kongens Lyngby | collected 2014 | reverse complement strand
CGCTGGATTTAGGTTCCAGTGTCTTCGGATGTGTGGGTTCAAGTCCCACCGGGCGCACCATGTGATGTCGCAGGACAGGGGCCTCCCGCCGGTTGTGGTGGGAGGCCCCTGTCCGTTCCGTGTGACACCCAAGTTCGAGAGGACTCCTTCGGGGCGCGGGTGTCACACGAAACGGACACCGACGGGAGGTTCTTCCCCGATTCCGACCCCCGGGGGACGGATATGTGATAATCATCCCCCCGCCGTCAGGCAGTGTCGATGATCACATAATGGCGGGGCGGGCGGGTGGCCGGTGGGGCGTCGAAAAGCAAAAAGTGCACAGCCCACAGGTGGTTTTGCCCGCGAACCGACGCAACCGGAACTTACTGCACCGTAGCCGGTCGCAGATGCGGGGTGTCGCGACACCCCTCAGAAAGATGACGCTTTCCTCAGGTTTTTATGGCATATTTGGCTATCAAAACTTGTGGGCACCAGTGTGTCCCGAGTTTCGTCATGCACAAAGTAGGAAACACAGGAGCGAAGTCCACGTGACCGAATACAGCACCTCCTTCGGGACGGATCGACTGATCAACCGCTTCGACCGCGAGCCGTTTGCCCTGGCCTTCTCCGGCCAGGGATTCGACTGGTTGAAGACCCTCCGCGCGGCCGTCGCCGCCGGTGTCGGCACCGCCGTCACCTCCCTCGTCGACGGCGCTGCGGCCAGGCTCGCGCCTGTCGCCGACGAGCTCGCCGGCACCCGCCCCCACGGCTTCGACCCCGTCGCCTGGGCACGCAGCGAGGAGAACCCGACCTTCGACACCGCGCAGGCCGCCGTCAGCGTCCCCGGTGTCTTCACCGCCCAGCTCGCCGTCCTGGAGTCCCTCGACCGCCAGGGCCTCGAACTGGACAAGGCCGTCGCCTCCGTCGGACACTCCCAGGGCAAGCTCGCCACCCTGCTTCTCGACGGACAGGCCGAGTCCGATGACCTCCTCGCCATCGCGCAGCTCATCGGCGCCGCCATGACCCGCACCGCCCGCATCACCGGCCTCATCCAGCAGGGCGAGAACTCCCCGATGGTGTCCGTCATCGGCGTGACCCGTGAGCAGCTGCAGCAGGCCATCGACCACGCCACCGCCGACGTGCCGGAGGAGATCCGCCCCGTCATCGGTCTGCGCAACACCCGCGACACCTACGTCATGGTCGGCCGCCCGCAGGACCTCCTCGCCGTGCAGGAGCTGCTGGGCAAGTTCGCCGCCCGCGACGCCAAGGCCATCGAGAACAAGGAGCGCGGCGGCGAGCCCTTCAACCCGCGCTTCAACCCGCTGCCGATCCAGACCGCGTTCCACCACCCGGCCATGGCGGCCGCCGTCGAGCAGACCGTCGCCTGGGCGGAGAAGGCCGGCCTGGACACCGCCATCGCGCGCGTCGCCGCCGAGCTCGTGCTCACCACCCCGGTCGACTTCCCGGCCGAGCTGGACGCCGCCGTCAACGCCGGCACGCGCTGGCTCCTCGAGGTCGGCCCCGAGGCCGGCATGACCCCGCTGACCCGTCGCGTCGTCGCCGGCCGCGGCGTCGGCGTCCTCACCGTCTCCGACACCGAGGGCCAGGCCGAGCTCTTCGACGCCGGCCTCGCCCCCGAGCTGCCGCGTGACTGGTCCGAGTTCGCCCCGCGCCTGGAGAAGCGCAACGGCCAGGTCCGCCTGGTCACGAAGTTCACCGAGGTCACCGGCTACACCCCGATGACCCTGCCGGGCATGACCCCGACCACCGTCGATCCGAAGATTGTCGCCGCCGCCGCCAACGCCGGCCACTGGGCCGAGCTCGCCGGTGGCGGCCAGGTCACCGAGGACGTGCTCCACGAGCACCTCGAGCAGCTGCAGGACATGCTGCTGCCGGGCGTCAACGCCCAGTTCAACTCCATGTTCCTCAACCCGTACCTGTGGCGCATGCAGATCGAGGGCAAGCGCCTCGTCCCGCGCGCCCGCGCCAACGGTGCCCCGATCGACGGCGTCATCATCACCGCCGGCATGCCGCCCCACGACGAGGCCGTCGCCCTCGTCCGCGAGCTGCGTGACGCCAACTTCCCGTGGATCGTGTTCAAGCCGGGTGCCGCCAAGCACATCCGTGCCGTGCTGAAGATCGCCGACGACGTCGACGGCATCCCGATCATCATCCAGGTCGAGGGCGGCAAGGCCGGTGGCCACCACTCCTGGGAGGACCTCGACGAGCTCCTCATCGCCACCTACGCCGAGATCCGCGACCGCGACAACGTCATCCTCATCGTCGGTGGCGGCATCGGCACCCCGGAGCGCGCCGCCGAGTACATCACCGGCACCTGGTCGCAGAAGTACGACCTGCCGGCCATGCCGACCGACGGCATCCTCATCGGCACCGCCGCCATGGCGACCCTCGAGTCCACCGCCTCCGAGTCCGTCAAGCAGGCGCTTGTCGACGCCCCCGGCACCGACGAGTGGGCCGGCGCCGGCCGCGAGGCCGGTGGCGTCGCCTCCGGCCGCTCCCAGCTGGGCGCCGACCTCTACGAGATCGAGAACTCCTTCGCCAAGGCCGGCCGCCTCCTCGACGAGGTCGCCGGTGACGACGAGGCCGCGATCGCCCGTCGTGAGGAGATCATCGAGGCCATCAACAAGACCTGCAAGCCCTACTTCGGCGACGTCGAGACCATGACCTACGCCGAGTGGCTCAACCGCTACCTCGAGGTCTCCGGCCCCTACCAGGGCGAGTGGACCGACGTGTCCTGGTTCAACCGCTTCGCCGACATGGTCGGCCGCGCCGAGGCCCGCCTCACCGACACCGACCACGGCCAGTTCGAGGCGCAGATCGACGTCGACGCGGACAACCCGACGGCGGCCGTCGAGAAGCTCGTCGAGCTCTACCCCTTCGCCGAGCGCGACCTGCTGCACCCGGCGGACCGCGCCTGGTTCAACAAGCTGCTGCTCAACCCGGGCAAGCCGGCCAACTTCGTCCCCGTCATCGACGGTGACGTCCGCCGCTGGTGGCGCTCCGACTCCCTGTGGCAGGCCCACGACGAGCGTTACGACGCCGACCAGGTCTGCATCATCCCGGGCACCGCCGCCGTCGCCGGCATCACCCGCGCCAACGAGCCGGTCGCCGAGCTCCTCGGCCGCTTCAACCAGGCCTCCATCGACGCGCTCCTCGACGCCGGCGAGACCGCCGTCGAGGTCACCGACTCCGTCGTCGAGCGCGTCCTCACCGCCCCGGGCACCTACTGGGCCGGCCGCCAGCAGCCCTCCTACATCGAGCGCCTCGGCGACACCGACCAGTGGACCCTCGCCGAGGACCGTCAGTCCGCCGCCCACGCCGCCACCGGCGCCCGCCTCGTGGCCGAGGACGCCGAGCACGCCGTGCTCACCGTCCCGCTGGCCGGCTCCACCGCCGCCGGCACCACCACGGACCTGACCATCCGCTTCACCGTCCCGGCCGACGCCCCGCTGTCCGCCAACCCGCAGGTCACCGTGGAGGACGCCGAGGCCGCCATGGCCGAGCTCACCCGCGTCGCCGCCGGTGGCGAGCTCGCCCCGGTCGCCGCCGACGGCGTCGCCTCCTGGACGACGACCCTCGACGCCGGCCACCTGGCCGACTACAACAACGTCACCGCCGGCTACCTGCCGTCCGACCTGGTCACCCAGGGCACCGCCCCCGACGTCCTCGTCGGCCGCGCCTGGCCCGCCGTCTTCGCCGCCGTCCGCTCCGCGGTCGTCCCCGGCACCGACTCCGCCTCCGTGGTCGAGGGCATGCTGTCCCTGGTCCACCTCGAGCACCACCTGACCATGCTCGCCGAGCTGCCGGAGCTCACCGACGGTGCCGTCGACCTGCAGATCACCGCCACCGCCGACGAGGTCTCCGACACCGACATGGGTCGCCTCGTCGTCGTCCGCGCGCAGATCTCCGCCGACGGCGAGCCGCTGGCCAAGCTGTCCGAGCGTTTCGCCATCCGCGGCCGCAACGGCAAGATGACCGCCCGCACCAACACCTCGGTGCTGCCCTCCGTCGTGGACACCCCGCGCTCCTTCCGCGCCTACGCGCGCGTCGTGGCGCCGGAGTCCATGCACCCCTTCGCCGTCGTCTCCGGCGACCGCAACCCGATCCACGTGTCCGACACCGCCGCCGGCCTCGCCGGCCTGCCGGGCGTCATCGTCCACGGCATGTGGACCTCCGCCATCGGTGAGCTCGTCGCCGGTGCCGGCTACTCCGACGACAGCGCGTCCACCACCCCGGGCCGCGTCGTGGAGTACACCGCCACGATGCTCGCCCCGGTCCTGCCGGGCGAGGTCATCGAGTTCACCGTCGAGCGCTCCGGCGTGGACAACCGTCCGGGCCACGGCGAGGTCCGTTCCGTCACCGCCACCGTCGGCGGCAACATGGTCCTCACCGCGACCGCCGTCATGGCCGCCCCGACCACGTTCTACGGCTTCCCGGGCCAGGGCATCCAGTCCCAGGGCATGGGCATGGACTCCCGTGCCTCCTCCGCCGCCGCGCGTGAGGTCTGGGACCGCGCCGACCGCCACACCCGTGGCAAGCTGGGCTTCTCCGTCCTGGAGATCGTCAAGAACAACCCGACCGAGGTCGTCGTCGGTGGGGAGCGCTTCCACCACCCGGACGGCGTGCTCTTCCTCACCCAGTTCACCCAGGTCGCCATGGCCACCCTGGGCTGCGCCCAGATCGCCGAGATGCGCGAGGCCGACGCCCTCAACCAGCGCGCCTACTTCGCCGGCCACTCCGTCGGCGAGTACAACGCCCTGGCCGCCTACTCCGGCGTCCTCTCGCTGGAGTCCGTCGTGGAGATCGTCTACCGCCGCGGCCTCACCATGCACCGCCTGGTCGAGCGCGACGCGGAGGGCAACTCCAACTACGGCCTCGCCGCCCTGCGTCCGAACAAGATGCGCCTGACCGCCGACAACGTCTTCGGCTACGTCCAGGAGATGTCGGAGAAGACCGGCGAGTTCCTGGAGATCGTGAACTACAATATCGCCGGCGTCCAGTACGCCGTCGCCGGTACCCGTGCCGGCCTCGCCGCCCTCAAGGCGGACGCCGAGGAGAAGGCACCGGGCCAGCGCGCGTTCATCATGATCCCGGGTATCGACGTCCCGTTCCACTCCAGCCACCTGCGTGACGGCGTGGGCGACTTCCGCGAGCACCTCGACTCGCTCATCCCGGAGACCATCAACCTGGACATCCTGGTCGACCGGTACATCCCGAACCTCGTGGCCCGCCCGTTCGAGCTGACCCGCGACTTCGTGGAGTCCATCACCGAGGTCGTCTCCTCCCCGTACATCGACGAGATCCTCGCCGACTTCGACGCCGCCGCCGCGGACCCGCAGAAGCTCGGCCGCACCCTGCTCATCGAGCTTCTGGCCTGGCAGTTCGCCTCCCCGGTCCGCTGGATCGAGACGCAGGACCTCATCCTGCGTGACCTGGGCGTCGACCGCTTCGTCGAGGTCGGCGTCGGCTCCGCCCCGACCCTGGCCAACATGATGGGCCAGACCCTGCGCCTGCCGCAGTACGCCGGCACCCCGATCGAGGTGCTCAACGTCGAGCGTGACCGCCCGGTCGTGTTCGCCACCGACGAGATCGTGCGCGAGGTCGCCGCGGACGTCGTCCCGGAGGCCGAGGAGGCCGCACCGGCGAAGAAGTCCACCGCGGGCCCGGCCCCGGTCGTAGCCAACGCCCCGACCGGGGACACCGTCCCCGTCACGGCGGCCCCCGCCCCGGCGCCCGCCGCCGGTGCCGGCACCCCGGACGACATCGAGTTCACGCCGTCCGACGCCACCGAGATGCTCATCGCCATCTGGACCAAGGTCCGCCCGGACCAGATGGGTGCCACCGACTCCATCGAGACCCTCGTCGAGGGCGTCTCGTCCCGCCGTAACCAGCTGCTGCTGGACCTCGGCGTGGAGTTCGGCCTCGGTGCCATCGACGGTGCCGCCGACGCCGAGCTGTCGGCCCTGAAGCAGACCGTCACCAAGATGGCCAAGGGCTACAAGGCCTTCGGCCCGGTCCTCGGTGACGCCGCCGCCGACGCCCTGCGCCGCATCACCGGCCCGACCGGCAAGAAGCCGAACTACATCTCCGAGCGCGTCACCGGCACCTGGCAGCTGGGTCAGGGCTGGGCCGACCACGTCGTCGCCGAGGTGGTCATCGGTGCCCGCGAGGGTGCCTCCCTGCGTGGTGGGGACCTGGCCACCCTGTCTCCGGCCTCCCCGTCCAACGCGGGTGACCTCGACGCGCTCATCGACGCCGCCGTCCAGGCCGTCGCCGCCCGCCGCGGCGTCGCCGTGGGCCTGCCGTCCGCGGGTGGTGGCGCCGGTGGCGTCGTCGACTCCGCCGCACTCGGCGAGTTCGCCGAGCAGGTCACCGGTAAGGAAGGTGTCCTGGCGGAGACCGCCCGCACCATCCTGTCCCAGCTGGGCATCTCCGAGATCGAGTCCGAGAACCTCGAAGACGAGGGCGACGAGTACGCCGCCCTCTTCGACCTGGTCTCCCGCGAGCTGGGCTCCGACTGGCCGCGCCAGGTCGCCCCGAGCTTCAACGCCGACAAGGCCGTGCTTCTCGACGACCGCTGGGCCTCCGCCCGCGAGGACCTCACCCGCGTGTCCCTCGGCGAGCTCGACGCCGCCGACGTGGACGTGACGGGGGCGGGCGAGAGCGTCGCCAAGCAGGCGGAGTACCTCGGCCTCACCGAGCTGGCCGCCCAGGCCCGCGACACCGACGCCCTGCAGTTCAGCAGCGACGTCGCCGTCGTCACCGGTGCGTCCCCGAACTCCATCGCCGCCGGCGTCGTCGCCGAGCTGCTGCAGGGTGGCGCCACCGTCGTGGTCACCACCTCGAACCTGTCGCACTCGCGCCTGACGTACTACAAGAACCTGTACGCCACCACCGCCCGCGGCACCGCCGCACTGTGGGTCGTCCCGGCGAACCTGAGCTCCTACGCGGACCTCGACGCCGTCATCGAGTGGATCGGCAACGAGCAGACCGCCACGGTCAACGGTCAGAAGAAGGTCCTCAAGAAGGCCCTCATCCCGACCCTGCTGTTCCCGTTCGCCGCACCGCGCGTCATGGGTTCCCTCGCCGACGCCGGCCCGACCGCCGAGTCCCAGATGCGTCTGCTGCTGTGGGCCGTCGAGCGGCTCATCGCCGGCCTGTCCGAGATCGGCGCCGACACGCACGTCGGCAAGCGTCTGCACGTCGTCCTCCCGGGCTCCCCGAACCGTGGCCGCTTCGGCGGCGACGGCGCCTACGGCGAGTCCAAGGCCTCCCTCGACGCGCTGGTCACCCGCTGGCACGCCGAGCCGGTCTGGGGCGACCGCACCAGCCTCGTCCACGCCTTCATCGGCTGGGTCCGCGGCACCGGCCTCATGGGCGGCAACGACCCGCTCGTCGAGACCATCGAGTCCAAGGGCGTGCGCACCTTCTCCAACGAGGAGATGGCCGAGCTGCTCGTCTCCCAGATCACCGACGAGGTCCGCGCCGCCGCCGCCCAGTCCCCGGTCACCGTGGACTACACCGGAGGCCTCGGTGAGTCCGACGTCAACATCTCCCAGCTGGCCGCCGAGGCCGCCGCGGAGGCGGAGGCCGCGGGCGTCGACAAGCAGGACGTCGAGGAGCCGCGCACCCTCACCGCCCTGCCGACCCCGTACCGCCGCTTCGAGTGGACCGCCCCGGACTTCACCGGCGTGACCCAGAAGCTCGAGGACATGATCGTCATCGTCGGCGCCGGCGAGCTGGGCCCCTACGGCTCCGCACGCACGCGTTTCGACGCCGAGCTCTCCGGCGACCTCACCGCCGCCGGCGTCATCGAGCTCGCCTGGACCATGGGCCTCATCCGCTGGGACAACGGCGCCTGGTACGACAACGACGAGAACGAGATCGCCGAGGAGGACATCCACGACCGCTTCCACGACGAGGTCCTGGGCAAGGTCGGCGTCCGCCGCTACCACGACGACTTCTTCATGGTCGACAACCTGGCGCCGGAGCTGACCACCGTCTACCTGGACAAGGACCTGTCCTTCTCCGTCGCCTCCAAGGAGGAGGCCAAGACCTTCGTCGACTCCGAGCCGGACCACACCTCCGCCTTCTACGACGAGGAGTCCGGCGAGTGGACCGTCGTCCGCCACGCCGGTTCCGCCGTCCGCGTCCCGCGCCGCACCACCATGTCGCGCTTCGTCGGCGGCCAGATCCCGGAGGGCTTCGACCCGTCCGTGTACGGCATCCCCGCCGACATGATCGACAACCTCGACCGCCTCGCACTGTGGAACCTCGTCTGCACCGTCGACGCGTTCCTCTCCTCCGGCTTCACCCCGGCGGAGCTGCTGCGTGAGGTCCACCCGGCCCGCGTGTCCTCCACCCAGGGCACCGGCATGGGCGGCGTCGAGTCGATGCGCTCCCTCTACATCGACGGCCTGCTCGCCGAGCCGCGCGCGAACGACATCCTGCAGGAGGCCCTGCCGAACGTCGTCGCCGCGCACGTCATGCAGTCCTACGTCGGTGGCTACGGCCAGATGATCCACCCGGTCGCCGCCTGCGCCACCGCCGCCGTCTCCGTGGAGGAGGGCTACGACAAGATCGTCCTCGGCAAGGCCGACTTCGTCGTCGCCGGCGGCCTCGACGACCTCTCCATCGAGGGCATCACCGGCTTCGGTGACATGGCGGCCACCGCCGACTCCACCGAGATGGAGAACAAGGGCATCGAGCACCGCTACTTCTCCCGCGCCAACGACCGTCGTCGTGGCGGCTTCATCGAGTCCGAGGGTGGCGGCACCGTGCTGCTGGCCCGCGGCTCCGTCGCCGCCGACCTCGGCCTGCCGGTCCTGGGTATCGTCGCCTTCGCCGAGTCCTTCGCCGACGGTGCGCACACCTCCATCCCGGCCCCGGGCCTGGGTGCCCTGGGTGCGGCCCGTGGTGGTGCCGAGTCCCGCCTGGCGACGCAGCTCGCCGCGGTGGGTGTCTCCGCCGACGAGGTGTCCATCATCTCCAAGCACGACACCTCCACCAACGCCAACGACCCGAACGAGTCGGACCTGCACGAGCGCATCGCCGCCTCCGTGGGCCGCAGCGACGGCAACCCGCTGTACGTCATCTCCCAGAAGACGCTCACCGGCCACGCCAAGGGCGGTGCCGCCGCCTTCCAGATGATCGGCCTGACGCAGGTCCTGCGTTCCGGCATCATCCCGGCGAACATGTCGCTCGACTCCGTCGACCCGGTCCTGGCCCGCCACCAGCACCTGGTGTGGCTGCGGAAGCCGCTCAACCTGGCAGAGCGTGCCCCGAAGGCCGGCCTGGTGACCTCCCTCGGCTTCGGCCACGTGTCCGCGCTGGTCGCGGTCGTCCACCCGGGTGCGTTCCTGGAGGCCCTCCGTCAGGAGCGGGGCCACGACGCCGCCGCCGAGTGGGTCCGCGTGTCCACCGCCCGCGAGGAGGCCGGCCTGCGCCGCATCACCGAGGCCATGTACGGCGGTGCCGCTCTCTACGAGCGCCCGGCGGACCGCAACCTCGGTGGCACCGGTGAGGCCGTGAAGCAGCGCGAGGCCGCGATCCTGCTGGATCACGACGCCCGCCTCGTCGACGGTGTCCTGCGCACCGGCGCCGAGATCGGCTAGCCCGCAACGCTGAAGGCCCGCACTCCCCGGAGTGCGGGCCTTCCTGCTTTCCGACGCCGTGGGGCACAATGGCGGGCATGCACCACATCGGCGTCGACATCGTCCACGTGCCCGGCTTCCGCGAGCAGCTCGACAGACCGGGTTCCCGTTTCGAGGAGGTGTTCACCGTCCTCGAGCTGCGCGTCGCGGCGCAGAGACCGGACCGCGCGCTGCACCTCGCCGGCCGGTGGGCGGCGAAGGAGGCGTTCATCAAGGCGTGGTCACAGGCCATCTACGGGCGTCCGCCGGTGCTCAGCCCCGACCTGGTGGACTTCCGGGAAATCGAGGTGCAGCCGGACCGGTGGGGGAGGGTGGCCGTGGTGACGCACGGGGACGTGGAGAAGGCCGTCGCCGCCAGCCTGGGGCCGGTGACAACGAGCCTGTCCATCAGCCACGACGGCGACACCGCCGTGGCCACATGTCTGGTCTACTCGTCGGACTCCTCCGGCCGGTAACGCTCGTCGGCGGGTAGATTCTTGGCGACCTTGTGGTCGTCCTGGGCGCGCTGCTTCGGGCCGTCCGGGTCGGAGATGGGTGTCGGTTCGGTCTGCTTGCGGGGATCGTTGTTCGTCATGCCCCGATTCTACGCCGCTTATGTGTTGCGCGTCACTAGCTGGTGGCGACGGCGAAGAGGTAGGCGACGAGCATGCGCTTGATCTCGTTGACGATCGTCTCGAAGTGGTCCTCATGCTCCGCGTCACGGATGGCGAAGTTGAGCAGCGACGACACCGTGTGCACCAGCAGCGCCGCCAGACGGTAGCGCTCCGCATGCGTCGCCCCGGGGGACAGCGGGGCCACGACGTCGGAGATGATGTCCAGCATCTGCTTCTCCGTCGCCGCCGCCGTGGCGCGGGTCGCCGGGGTCGACTGGACGGCGTGCCACACGGCACGTCGTGAAGGATCCTCCCGCCACAGGCGGGCAAGGTGGTCGATGAACTCGTCCAGGATGTCCGGCCACTGCGGGGCGGGCACCCGGCCGGAGAACTTCTGCAGCTCCGACACGTTCTCCGCCGTGTCGACGCGGTCGAGCTCGCAGATCAGCACGTACTTGTTCGCGAAGAACTGGTAGAGAGTGCCGATGGGCACCTCCGCCCGGCGGGCGACCTCGTCGAAGGTGAAGGACTCGAAGCCGACGTCGACAAGCACGCTGCGCGCGGCCGCGAGAATGCGGTTGAAGCGCTCACGGCTGCGGGCCTGCGCAGGCCGACGGCGGGGGACGAGCAGGCCGTCCTCCGTCCCTGTTTCCACGTCGCTCATCAGGCGGCGGCGACCTCTCGCAGGATGCGGGCCACGTGGCCGGACGCGCGCACGTTGTAGCGGGCCAGGCCGATCGTGCCGTCTGGCTCGACGAGCAGGGTCGAACGGATGACTCCCTGGACGATCTTCCCGTAGTTCTTCTTCTCGCCGAACGCCCCCCACTCGGTCATGACCTGCTTGTCGACGTCCGACAGCAGCGTGAAGTTCAGACCATGATCCTCGCGGAACTGGGCGAGCTTCTCCGGCTTGTCGGGGGAGATGCCGATGACCTTGACGTCGAGGTCGTTGAGCTCCTCGATGGCATCCCGGAAGTCACAGGCCTGCGTCGTGCAGCCCGGGGTGTTGGCGCGTGGGTAGAAGTAGACGAGCACGCGCTCGCCGGCGAAATCCTTCAACGAGACCTCGTTGCCCCGGTCGTCGGGCAGGGTGAAGTCGGGAGCGGTGTCGCCTTCGGCAAGACGTGAGGAAACAGTCATGTCCTACACCATACCGCTCCACCCCCACGGATCGCGTTACACTACTCTGAGTACGACAGTCGACCTTCATTTATGACCCCGGGAGAACCACGTGGCACGAGACATCAACGATATCCAGCGAGACATCGAGCGCACCCGTCGCCAGCTCGCCAGCACCCTCGATGAGCTGGCCACCCGCACCAAGCCGCAGAACCTCGCCGCCGACGCCCAGCGTGAGGCCAAGGCCAAGATGCAGGATCCGCAGATCCAGAAGATTCTCGCAGGAGTCGGTGCGGCCGTCGTCGGCCTGGTGGTCATCAGCGTGCTGCGCAGCCGCAAGCGCAGCAAGGACCTCAAGGAGATCCAGCGCCTCCTCGCAGGCCGCGCATAAATCAGTTTGTCTCCGGGCAGGGTGTCGCTAGGGTCTTCGACCATGCGCACCCTGCCCCTTTTTGCTGCCCCGCTGCTCGCCGCCACCCTGCTCCTGGCGGGCTGCTCCCCGACGGAGACCTCCCCGACGGAGACGATGCTCTCCGAGCGCACCGACGCCATGCCGGTGGAGGCAAACGACACCGACGTCCACTTCATCGGCATGATGGTCCCGCACCACCAGCAGGCCATCGACATGTCCGACGTGCTGCTGGCCTCGGACGTCGACGACCCGGCGCTGCGGGATCTGGCGCAGCGCATCCGCGACGGCCAGCAGCGGGAGAACGGGCAGATGAACGCCTGGGCCGACGAGTGGGGGATCGACGCGGACATGGAGCTGCACTCGCGGCACATCGCCAACGGCATGGTCAGCCCGGGTGTCTACGAGTCCTTCACGACGCTCGAGGGTGAGGCGCTGCGCACCCGCTTCCTCGAGCTCATGCACTTCCACCACCAGGAGGTCATCGCGATGACCCAGGACCAGGTGGACAACGGCGGATACGCTCCGCTGCGGGAGATGGCAGCGGAGATGATCGCGGTCCAGACCGCGGAGATGGCCGAGATGGAGCAGATGTACGGCGGGGTGCCGACTCCCTAGTTGTTGATCAGCGCCATGGCCGAGAGTTTCCGTATCGGGTGGATGTTCTCCCGTGGTGGCCCACCCTCCGGCGGCAGATGCACCACCCCACCAGGTTGGCGTTCCAGGCGGCCGTTACGGGGTGGGGCATTCGGATCATCATCATTGCGCGCGTTGTGTACCGCGCACGCCATCGACAGGTTCT
>LSQX01222352.1_pt1 | contig 12576 bp, 10 predicted proteins | sample 654561 | NCBI WGS metagenome assembly LSQX01 (sample SAMN04489861, study PRJNA283612) | anaerobic digester metagenome | isolation source: 4 biogas reactors fed with cattle manure at either 37C or 55C with and... | place: Denmark: Kongens Lyngby | collected 2014 | reverse complement strand
CTGATCACATGCTCCATGCGCGTACAGATGTGGTCGCTTTGCGGGTTGAAGAAAACCTGGGTCTTGTGGCGCATGCGGCGAAAGTCCATTGAGAAGATGATCCGGCCGACATCGCGCTCAAAGCAGGTCCGGACCGAGCATTCAGGCTCGTCGCGCAGCCGTCCGCGGCTGTCGGCGCTGCGGGCCGCATAGCCGCTAAGGCCCGTTTCCTGCTCCTCGCGCAGCTTACGGGGTTCCTGGCGCATGTCCATCTGCCGTCACCTCGCTTTCCGGATCTTGTCAATCCTGTTTGTCCATTATACCATGCGCGCCGGACTTCGTTCGTCTTGAACGCGCCAGCACTTTTCGCCGAAGTGGATGTTTCCGCCGCGGGCAAAACTGGAAAAGCGCGCTGTAAGGGTTGTGTTGCCCGTCAACTTTTTGTAAAATGACTCTGTATGGCAAAAAGAGAAAGATACGGCAAGGAGCCGTCCGGGCCTGGCAGGCCCAAAGGAGATTGAATGGATATAAAAAGCATATTCGCTTTGTTCGGCGGCTTGGCCCTTTTCATCTACGGCATGCAGCAGATGGGTGAAGGCCTCCAGAAAACCGCCGGCGACAAGATGCGCAGCGTCCTGGCGATGCTGACCGGAACGCCGCTGCGCGGTGTGATCGTCGGTGCGCTCGTCACCATGATCATGCAGAGCTCGTCCGCAACCACCGTCATGGTGATCGGTTTCACGGGCGCGGGCCTGATGTCCCTGACCCAGGCGATCGGGGTCATCATGGGCGCCAACATCGGCACAACCATGACCGCCTGGATCGTCGCGGCAAAAATCGACGAATACGCCTGGCTGTTCGTTGCCGTCGGTTTTGTCATGATGTTTTCGTTCAAAAAACCCAAGATCCGCTACATTGGCCAGATCATCTTCGCCTTCGGCGCCCTGTTCGTCGGCCTGAACAGCATGGGCGCGGCAATGAAGCCGCTGGCCAAGAGCCAGGCCTTTGCCGACCTGCTCGTACGCATCAAGGACACGCCGGTGCTCGGGCTCCTGGTCGGTTCCGGCGTCACCATGGTCGTTCAGAGCTCGTCTGCCTCGATCGGCGTCCTGCAGACCCTGGCCGGAACAGCCGTCGACGAGGCCGGCACACCGCTTGTCTCCCTCTACCAGGCAATCCCGATCCTCTTTGGCAGCAACATCGGCACGACGGTCACGGCCGCGCTGGCCGCCATCGGCTCTTCGCGCATCGCCAAGCGGGCGGCCGCGGCCCACACCATCTTCAATGTCTTCGGCTCGGTTGTCTTCATGCTGCTGCTTCGGCCTTACACCTCCCTGGTCAACAGCCTGCTCGGCCTGATCGGGCACGCCCTGATCGCGGACAGCAACACGGGGCTGTCCAACATGATGACCCCGATCGCCCAGTACATGCGCGAGAGCATCGCCATCTCCCACACCGTCTTCAACGTCATCAACACGGCCCTCTGGCTGCCCTTCGTCTGGCTGATGGCCAAGATCGTGCGCCTGGTCGTGCCGGGCGAAGATCCTGTGATCGAGAAAAAGCTGGCCTACATCGATTACAAGGTGATCAACAACCCGGCGATTGCCATCGACCTGGCAACCAAAGAGCTGGCGCGCATGACCGAGATCGCCATGCAGATGACCCAGGACAGCCACCAGGTGATCAAATCGCACAGCGACGAACTGGAAACACGCATCTTCTCCAATGAAGATACGATGGACTACCTGGAGAACGAAATCGTCCGCTATTTGTCCAACATCATCATGTCGTCCAGCATGACGCCGGAAAGCTCGTCCCGCATCGCGGCCCTGATGCATGCCGCCAACGACATCGAGCGCATCGGCGATTACTGCAGCAACATCTGCGACAACTCGCTGCAGATGAAAGACGCCGGCATCGTCTTTTCGCCGCTGGCCCTGAACGACCTGGACCAGGCCTACGGGGTGGTCGAGGACATGGTCCGTGACTCGATCACGGCGCTGCGCAACTCAGACATCGCCATCGCCCGCCGCATCATCGCCAACGAGAACCAGGTCGACGAAATCGAGGACAAGCTGCGCGCCAGCCACATGGAACGGTTGGACAACGGTACCTGCAACCCGCAGTCGACCGTCATCTTCCTGGAACTGATCCATACCGTCGAGCGCATCTCCGACCATTGCCGCAACATCGCGGAAGTCGTCGACCGCGGCGCCAATTACCTGGTCCATTCCGGCGTCAAGGACTAAGGGACTGTTAAGAAATTAGCAGCTCTTTTCTCCGAGAGATTGACAAGTCTGGTCAATCTTTCGGAGAACCTATAGAGCATCTTCTTGATGAACAGTCCCCAAAGTCAGCCCCAACTGTAAAAGATGGGAATCTAAGTTTTGTCATTGACGGGGGGTAACCTTAGCGGGTTAATCCCCCGGTTTTTTTTGCAGCTGCTTGGGGTCATCCCCCAAGCCTGGTTAAGCCTGCCATCTTGGCCAGCATGCGCTTGGTACCCACACCCTTGAATTCAACCTGTAAAATCGCATCACCGGCGACCGGTTCGGCCATCAGGATGCGGCCGATGCCAAATTTCGGGTGTTCGACTTTATCGCCGACCGAAAAATGGACCGAAGATGCCTTTTGAGCCGGTTTCGGCGCCATGTAGGCGGCCGCGTCGGCCAGCGGGCTGCGCGCCGCCGGGATTGGCGGCCGACCTGGAAGACTCTGGCTCGTTTCAGACCAGGGCATGCTGCGTTCGCCCTCGCGCGATCCGCCGATTTCATCGACATGCTCGTCCGGGATTTCCCGGACAAACGGCGACACGACATAGCGTTGGGTCTGGCCGAACAGCAGGCGGCTGCGCGTGGCCGTGATATGCAGTTTCCGGCGGGCGCGGGTCATGGCGACATAAGCCAGACGGCGCTCTTCCTCGAATTCAATCTGGCTGCCCATCGAGCGGTAGCCCGGGAACAGCCCCTCCTCGGCGCCGACGATAAACACGGTGTCAAACTCCAGGCCCTTGGCGCTGTGAATCGTCAGCAGCCGGACCACGTCGTCCTGGTCCTTGTCCTGGTCCATTTCCGTGTACAGGGCGGCCCGCTCCAGGAAAGCGCGTACGGTCTCGCGCAGATTCGCCGGTACGAGCGCGCGCTCCTCCGGCGGCAGCGTTTCATCCGGGGCGGCCAGGCGCTGGACTTGATCTTCGAACTCGACGGCGTCGGACAGCAGTTCCTTGAGGTTTTCAATCCGGTCAAGCGCGTCGCCGCTGACGATGCGCTGCTGCTGGTCGAGCAATTCCTGGATCAGGCCCGTTTCGTTTTCCATCCAGTCCAGGTACTGGTCCAGGGTCTTGCCCCCGCTGTCCAGCCCAGCGCCCAGTTGGCTGATCAGGCTGGCAAAAGCGGTCAGGCGAGATGCTGCGCGCTGCAGCTCCGGGTACCGGGCGGCGTTTTGGCAGACGGCCATCTGCGAGACGCCGTCCCGTTCCGCCAGGGCTGCCAGCATGTCGGTTGTGGCGCTGCCGATCCCGCGCCGCGGCACGTTGATCACCCGTTCCAGCGACAGGTTGTCGTCCGGCATCACGACCAGACGCAGATACGCGAGGATGTCCTTGATCTCCTTGCGGTCGTAAAAGCGCGTCCCGCCGTAGATGCGGTACGGGATGCCCTGTTCGCGCAGCGCTTGCTCGACCGAGCGCGAAAGGGCATTGAGGCGGTACAGGACGGCGAAATCGCGGTAGGTTTTCCGGCTCAGGCGGCTCACCTGGCGCTCAATCTCGCGGGCGATGTAGCGCCCCTCCTCGTTCTGGTCCTCGGCCCTGAGAAACGTGATCTTCTCCCCGTCGTCGCTCTGGGTCCAGAGCGATTTCTTCTTGCGGCCCTGGTTATGCCGGATAACGGCGTTGGCCGCCTTGAGGACATTGCCGGTCGAACGGTAGTTCTGCTCCAGCTTGATGACCTTGCAGCGTTTGAAGTCCTTTTCGAAATCGAGAATGTTCTGGATGTTGGCGCCGCGGAAGCTGTAGATCGACTGGTCGTCGTCACCGACCACGCACAGGTTGCCGTGGCGCTCGGACAGCAGGCGGACCAGGCGGTACTGGGCATGGTTGGTATCCTGGTATTCGTCGACCAGCACGTATTGAAAGCGCTCCTGGTACTCGGCCAGCACGTCTGGCTGCGACTCGAGCAGGCGCACGGCTTCGACCAGGATGTCGTCGAAATCCATGCTGTTGTTCTTTTTCAGTTTCGCCTGGTAGCAGCGGTAGACCTGGGCGACGCGGCTGCGAAAAAAGTCGCTGCCGGCCTGGCGCTCGTACGCGCCGACATCGATGAGGGCGTTCTTGGCCGCGGATATCTGCCCGTGCACCGCCTTGACCGCGAAGGTTTTCTCATCCAGGTTCAAATCGGCCAGGCAGCTTTTGACCACTTTTTGCTGATCGTCGCTGTCGATGATCGCGAAGCTGCGGTCATAGCCGATCCGGTCGGCATAGCGGCGCAGGATGCGCATCATCATGGCATGGAAAGTCCCGATCCACATATATTGGCTGACCGACCCGATCAGGTCCTCGATGCGGCTCTTCATCTCGGATGCCGCCTTATTGGTAAACGTGATCGCCAGGATCGCCGAGGGACGCACGTCGAGCACACGAACCAGCCAGGCGACGCGGTGGGTGATGACGCGGGTTTTCCCGGAACCGGCGCCGGCCAGGATCAGCAACGGGCCCTGGTCGTGCCGGACAGCTTCGGCCTGCTGCGGGTTCAGCCCGTGAAGGAGCCGATCAGTCACCTTTTTGTCGTTGTTGCCTTCTGTCATGAAGCAGTCCTCCCCTTGTCGTGTTGCATGTCCGGGACCAGTATACCAAAAAATCCCCGGTTCGTTTGAACCGGGGACCTGCGGTCAGGAATATCGGGACGATGGGCTGCCAATCAGTAATTGGGCTCGATCACGCCATAGTTGCCGTCCTTGCGTTTGTAGACGGCGCAGACCTTGTCTGTTTCCATGTCGAGATACAAGAGGAAGCTGTGCCCTAGCATTTCCATCTGCAGGACCGCTTCATCGGCATCCATCGGTTCGAGGTCAAATGATTTGCGCTTGATGATCCGGTGATCATCCTCTTCAACTGCCGGAAGGCTGACTTGCGACTTCAAGTACTCCTTCATGTAGGCATAATCGTGGATTTTTTTCTCGATCTTGGTCTTGTGCTTGCGGATCTGGCCTTCCAGCACTTCGACAGTCTCGTCGAGGGCCGTGAAAACGTCATCTGCAATACATTCGGCACGGTAGTAATGCTTGTGGATCTTGAGGGTCACTTCAATGCATTTCTGATCCTTTTCCGGCCTGACCTTGACCGTCGCCTGCGCCTCATCACCGAAAAACCGGTTGAATTTGCCCAGTTTCTCCTCAATGCGCTGCTGCAGCTGGTCGCCTACCTTCATACCTTTGCCGTTGATACTGATCTTCATGATGACCGCTCCCTTCTGAATCGTTCACGTTTCCAGTTTTTCAAGGTTCAGGATCGAAATCCCTGTCTTTATTATACCCTATTCGCTCCGTTTACGGGTATCCCTTTTTACTGCGCCTGGCTGGCAGATCTGCTATAATGGTCACAAGTGTGCTTGGGAGGACGTATGGACGGCATCCGCTATTCGCTGGTTGTACCCCTTTACAACGAAGAAGCCGTCATCGAGGCCTGTCACCAGCGGCTGACGGCCGTTCTGGACGGTCTCGACGGCAGCTGGGAGATCATCTACGTCAACGACGGCAGCCGCGACCGGACCGGCAAGCTGGCCCGCCAGTTCTGCCAGGCCGACGATCGCGTCAAGCTGCTGACGTTTTCACGCAATTTCGGTCACCAGTGCGCCATCACCGCCGGCATGGACCACGCCGCGGGCGATGCCGTGATCATCATCGACGCGGATCTGCAGGATCCGCCCGAGCTCATCCCCGAGATGATCGCCGCCTGGCAGGCCGGCGCCGATGTTGTCTACGGCCACCGCGTCGCGCGCAAGGGCGAAACGGCCGTCAAGAAGCTGAGCGCCCGGCTCTACTACCGGCTGCTGCGGCGGATCACGGATGTCGACATCCCGGTCGATGTCGGCGATTTCCGCCTGATCGACGCACGTGTCTGCCGGGCGCTGTCCGCTCTGCCGGAGCACAACCGCTACGTGCGCGGCCTGATCAGCTGGCTGGGCTTCAGCCAGACCTACATCGACTATGTCCGTGCGCCGCGCTTTGCCGGCGAAACGAAATATCCCCTGCGCAAGATGGTCAAGCTGGCTGTCGACGGCATCACGTCATTTTCTTACAAGCCGCTCAAGCTGGGCATCGGGATCGGCATCGGGCTGTCAATCTGCAGTTTTCTCTTTCTGCTGTTCGTCTTCATCGCCCGCCTGTTCGACCTGGTCGTCATGGAGCCGGGCTATGCTTCCCTGATGTGCGTCATCTTGTTTTTCTGCGGGATCATCCTGGTCATGCTGGGGATCATTGGCGAATACATCGGGCGCATTTTCGAAGAAGTCAAAGGGCGGCCGCTGTACATCATCTGCGACCGCGAGGGCCGGTTTGCCCGTCAGGGCCGGGACCAGGCTATCGATCGGCGCTGAACTCGAAGCGGGCCGGCAGCAGTTCGTCCAGGCTGAAGCGGCGGTATGTCCCGTCAGGCGATGCCGCCAGTAAAACGAAATCATTTGAAGCAAATTCGGCCATCACCTGGCGGCAGATGCCGCAGGGCATGCAGGGGCCTTCCTGGCCGCAGACCACCGCCAGCTTCCGGATGGCCTTGGCTCCTTCTGAAACCGCTTTGAAAATGGCGGTCCGTTCCGCGCAGCAGGTCGCGCCGTACGAGGCGTTCTCGATGTTGCAGCCCGTAAACACCCGGCCGCGCTCATCCAGTAATGCCGCGCCGACCCGGAATTTAGAATAAGGCACGTACGCGCTCTCGCGCGCGTCCAGGGCCGCTTGGATCAGGTTGGTGTCGCTGCCATTTTCCCGCGTCATCACACATCTCCCCTGTCAAAATAGATCGGATTGGAAACCAAAGCCGGCAGGACCGGCACCTCGCGGGCAAAGACCCGGTGGATCTCGGCCCGGACGAAGCCGGGCCCGGTGACCGCAAAGCTCGTCTTCAAGCTGCCGGCGTGTTCCGCCTGCCAGGCAGCCAGCACGCCTTCAGGGCCGATCAGGCGGACGCTGTCGCCGGCCTGCAATCGTTCGGCGTAAAGATCCAGCCGGCAGTCCCGGTTCCAGGCAACGGTATCGCCCAGAACAGCTTGCCCGCAGGTCATCGTCAATCGCGGTCCGTCCGGCCCGTAGACCAGGTAGCTGTGGCCCAGGACAGCCGCTTCCAGCAAGTCTTTAACCTCCCGCGACCAGGCCAGCACCGCCAGGCAGGGACCGCCGAGCATCTGAAAAATAGAGTCGCGGTGGTAATCGCTGCCGCAGCAGGCGGCAATTTTCTCGCCCGACACCAGCTTCTGGTGCCAGAACGCGATCGCCCTCACGTTGCTTTCGCGCATCGGACCGTTCCAAACCTCGAGCATGTCATAGGGGAAACGTTCAAGGCCAAAGGCGAACTTGTACAGCGGGTCGCAGGGGTGGTTGATCACAATTACGGCCCCGTTGGCTCGTGCTTCGGTAAAGTGCGCGACGGCCTCCTGGCGAGTATTGGCATGAAACGAGCCCGTGTAAGGCCGATCCAGGCCAAGCATGTTGGCATGGCCCTGGTAGTGGGTCCATTCCAGGCCAGGGATCACAGTCAGGCCATCGACAGCGGGCAGGGCCGCCGCGGGCAGCGCGTTGTTGTGGTCGGTGACGGCGATAAAGTCCAGCCCGTGGCGCCGGCCGTGCCGGGCCAGTTCATCCGCGGTCAGAATCCCGTCGGAAGCAACGGTATGCGTGTGCAGATCACCCAGGAACCAAGCGCGCGTTTTTTTCTCCCAGCGGATGGTGTAATGAACCGTAACGCCATCGGGTTCGATCCGGTAGGCGCCGGCTACGATCGTCCATCGTCCGGCTTGGATCGTCTGGGGACGGTATCCCGGCGTCGCCGCCAACCCGCCGATCTGGACCTCGCGGCGCACGGCGCCCGAACTTCCCGCCTGCTCGCCGTCCGGATTGACCAGGGCCAGGTCGATCCGATTAACGGTGGTGCTGATCTTCCAGTCGCCATCCGGGTGTTCCTCACGGTGCGGATAATCATAGGTGACCGAAAACCAGGCCACCCGTTCCGGCAGGTCGAAGGGGACCGAGATGTAGCGCCCCTCCTGGTCCTTTTCGATTCTGACTGCTATGTGCCGTTCTTCAGTCATGTTGACCTCCCTTGGGTTGCTTCTGATTGGGAAAATGCAGAAAAAAAGACAATCCGAGGCTGATCAGCATGAGTAGCAGCGGAAAGACCGTCAGCAGGAATCGGGCCGCCTGGTGCGGTTCCGGCCCGGGCACGTCGCCGCTCTCGAAGCCGAACAGGACCAGCACCAGGTAGAAGGCAAAGCTGGTGAATAGCCCGTTCAGGCGGTTCATGAACCCCAGCGCGTTGGCGATGATGCCCTCGCGGCGCACCTGGCTGCGGGCTTTGTCCTCGTCCATGATGCGGGCGCCGATCAGGTCCATGGTGGTGATGACGCCAGCGAACCCGAACCCGACCAGCAGGCTGGCCAGGATGGCTGTTACGAGGCTGCCCGCGAAATAAAGCGGGATGAACGAGGCCAGGAGACTGGCCAGGGCGGCCCGCCAGGTCGGCATCAGGGTCAGGCGCTTCATCAGGAGCACCCAGAGCGGCACGCTGATGATCGCGACAAACAGAACGCTGGCAAAAAGGATCGTCGCCTGGCTGTCCGGAATCTGCAGCGTGTACTTGACGAAGAAGGGCAGCGACGCCAGGACCAGCGACATGGCCGCGCTGTAGAACGCGTTGGTCAGGCCGGCCAGCCAGAACTTGCGGTTAACGACCAGGCTGCGCACGCTGTCCCAGAGGGCCGGCTTTTTCTCCTGGCTGAGCACGGCCGTTTCACGGCTGGTCACCGCCATGTACAAGATGACACTGCCGCCGAGCAGGCCGTAAACCAGGGCGGTCATCCCGAACCCCAAGTGCTTGGTCACCATCGGTGTCAGCGCGATGCTGATCACCATGGCCACGAGCTGGAACGCCTGACGCAGGGCGTTGGTCGCGGCCCGGCTGGCGTCGTCGGGGAAAAGCTCCGGAAACAGGGCGCCGTAATTGGCGTTGATCACGGAATCAATCGTGCCGGTCAGGATGTAGAACAGCATGCAATAGGCCAGAAGGCCGGAGCCGGCAAGGCCCTGCGGCGTGTTGTAAAAGGCGACCAGGCCCAAGACCAGAAGCGGCGTGCCGATGACCAGCCAGGGGCGCCGGCGGCCCCAGCGGGTGCGCGTGCGGTCCGACAGGTAGCCGTAAACCAGGTTGTCGATCGCGTCGATGAACGTATAAACCAGCAGGATCAACGAAAACTGGCTTGTTTTAAGGCCCAGGCTGTCGACATAGAAAAAAGCGGCGTAGGTCTTGAGCATGTTGATGGGGATCGAGGTGCCGAACATGCCGATGGCATAATTGAACGACTTGAATTTGGCGCTGCGCATAGGCGTCCCCCCGGGCATTTTGCCCTGTCAGGCCCGTGTCCCGTTCCATTATCGGCTCCGGCCGTATTTCCGTCAACCGGCGCAAAAAAGAAAACTGCAATCTGGTGCAGATGTGTGAGGAAATTGCCTGTGTTCAGCATGCTCACACGGAAACCAGATTGCAGTTCCCTGTCAAACTGCGGCACGGCCGCAGGGACAGACTTGTTCAGGAATGATCGCCGCAGCTGCCTTCGTGCTGGTGCTCGTGGCAGACCGAACCGGTGGACGTCAAGGTGCCGTCGGCATACTGGCGGGCAATCTCATCGACCGAACCTTGTGCGCCGGTGTAGACGTCGATCCCCTTTTCCTGGAAGATCTCGACTGCGCCGGATCCCATGCCGCCGGCGATGATCACCCGGACACCGCGGTCGTGCAGGAAGTTCGGCAGAAAGCCCGGCTTGTGCCCGGGGTTGGCGACAAACTGCTTGCCTTCGGGTTTTCCGGCCTCAATTGTAAACTCGAAGAATCCTTCGCAATGGCCAAAATGCGCTGAAACCTGGTCGCCTTCAGCCGAGATGGCGATTTTTTTCACAGTTGATCCTCCTTCGTCTGTTTGCACCGCTGCTTGCGGTGCGGGTGCGTCCGGGGCGGTCGGCTGACCGTGGACCGGCACTTTTTCCAGCGCGGCCAGACATTCTTCGAGGTAGTCCTTGTGAATGCGTTCGATCTGGCCGGCATCGCACAGCCGGGCCAAGTCGGGGTCGATCGGCAGGCTGCCCAGGTAAGGGATGCCGGCTTCCTGAGCCACCGCCGCGGTCTTGCCGTCGCCGAAAACCGAGATTTTCTTGCCGCAATGCGGGCAGACGATGTGGCTCATGTTCTCGACCAGGCCGATAATCGGGATGTGCATCATCTGCGCCATGTGAATCGCCTTCTGGACGATCAGGGACACGAGGTCCTGGGGTGATGTCACGATCACGATACCGTCCAGCGGCAGCGACTGGAAGACCGTCAGCGGAACATCCCCGGTGCCCGGCGGCATGTCCAGAAGCAGGAAATCGAGGTCACCCCAGATCACGTCCGACCAGAACTGCTTGACAGTGTTGGCCAGGATCGGCCCGCGCCAGATCACCGGCGACGTCGGATTGTCGAGCAGCAGGTTGATCGACATCAGCTGGATGTTGCTGTGGGTTCGGACCGGGAACAGCCCCTCGTCGCTTCCCTTGGGCTTGAAATCCTCGGCGCCGAACAGCTTCGGGATGGATGGACCGGTGACATCGGCATCCAGAATGCCGACCCGATAACGGCCGGTTCGCTGCAAGTATGTGGCCAGCAAAGCCGTGATCATGGACTTGCCGACACCGCCTTTGCCGCTGAGCACCGCGATGGTCCGCTTGATGTCGTTAAGCGGATGGGTCTCGACTTGGAAATCTTCTTGTTTACCTGGCATACATGCGACTCCTATTCTTTCGATTGGTCAGGTTTCGTTTTTTTGCACAAGCTTCGGCTACGCGAGGTTGTCCAGCAGATTCTGCCAAAGCTGGCGGATCAGGTTCGTGAAATCTTCCAACCCGGCGTCCACAGGGGACAACCCTTGCTGCAGGGCTGCCATCACGTCCGGGTCAAAGGGGATTTTGGCCAGGACAGGAACGTTCTTGTGCGCGCACCATGCTTCGATCTCGGCAGTCACCTGCTCGTTTAGATCCCACTTGTTGATGCAGACGAATGACGGGACCTTGAAATGGTCGGCGACAGCCAAAACCCGCTCCAGGTCGTGACGCCCGGATTGCGTCGCCTCGGCGACCGCGATCACGGCGTCCGTTCCGGTGATCGAGGCTATGATAACACACCCGATGCCCGGGGAGCCATCGATCAGGGCAATCGGTTCCCGGCCCTGGTTTTCGAAGATCTTTTTACGCACCGCCGTGACCAGCTTGCCGGAACCTTCGGCCCCGATATCCAGTTGGGCATGGGCAAACGTGCCGTAATCGGTATCCGAGACCATAACCGAACCGGTCTTGACAACATGCAGGCTGATCGCGTCCGTCGGACAGACCACCGTGCAGGCGGCGCAGCCCTCGCAGGTCAGGGGCCGGACCACAAAGTCCGGCGTTATCGCGTCAAAACGGCAAGCCTCGAGGCAGCGTCCGCATGCGATGCACCGATCGGGATCGATCTTGGCGACGCTGGCCCCGGAATAGTCTTCCCGGGAGCGTTCGGTGTGGTGCAGCAGCAGGTGCAGATTCGGGGTGTCGACATCGCAGTCCGCCAGCATCTTGTCCGGAACGAGCTGGGCCAGGCAAGCCGCGATCGTGCTCTTGCCGGTCCCGCCCTTGCCGCTGACGAGGACAATCTGCTTCATTTCGCCACCTCCCGCCCGATGCGGTCGTACAAGTCGGTGAAGCGCCGGATCCAGACCGGATCCGTGTCCACCGGCAGCAGGCCGGCTGCGTAGGCCGTGGCAATCGACCGGCTGTAAGGAATTTCCATCAGCACCGGCAGCTGGTGTTCGCGGCAGAACGCATAGACCGGCTCGTTGCCGGAACCTGACTTGTTGAGCACAAGTCCGGCCGGTATTTCCATGCGCTGAACCAGAGACCAGGCGATCGCCAGATCATGCAGCCCGAACGGCGTCGGTTCGGTGACCAGCAGGGCATAATCGGCGCCTTCGAGGCTCTTGACCACCGAGCAGCCGGCCCCGGGCGGGCAATCCAGAATGGCAGGCCGGTTCGGATCGAGCCGCTTCTTGATCGCGTCGATGATCGCAAGGCCCGACGGCTCGCCGATGGCCAGCCGTCCCTGGATAAACGCGTTGTCCGCTGAGGCCTCGATCGTGCCGATCGACCGTTCCACCTCGGTAAGGGCGCCTGGTTCACAAACCAGAACGCAGGCACCGCAATGGTGGCAAAGCTCCGGAAAGATCAGTACTTTTTTCTTGACGACGGCAATCGCACTGAACTGACAAATCCTGGCGCAGGCGCCGCAGCCGGTACAGGCCGATTGATCGACCTTTGGCACCAGGACAAGGACATC
>LSQX01140219.1_pt1 | contig 12576 bp, 13 predicted proteins | sample 654561 | NCBI WGS metagenome assembly LSQX01 (sample SAMN04489861, study PRJNA283612) | anaerobic digester metagenome | isolation source: 4 biogas reactors fed with cattle manure at either 37C or 55C with and... | place: Denmark: Kongens Lyngby | collected 2014 | reverse complement strand
TTTAGAGGCCTCTTGATAGCCAATGAAAAGTTTGCTATTACTGTGCCGATTGAAATTGGGACAAAGGTGCTTGTTTTAGGCGTAGCGATATTATTGAACTATGTTCCCGGGAATCATTTAAGATATTATGCAGCACTAATTACTCTAGTACACTGTGTTAACCCAATTTCCTATGCAATTTATAGTATTAACAAGTATTATGATACCGTAAAATGGAAATTTCATAAGAAAATATCAGAATATAGGGCGATGTTTAGTTTCACAGGCTGGAATATGCTTGAAGTTGCGGCAACAATAGGTGAAGGACAGGGGTCTGCAATAATCATAAATAGATTCTTTGGCACTATTTTAAATGCGAGTTTTGGCGTGGCGAGACAACTAAATAGTGCAGTTAATATGTTTTCCCAAGGGCTTGGTCAAGCTGTAGTGCCGCAAATTACAAAAAGCTACAGTGCAGGTGATCACGAAAGATCAAGCCATCTTGTGATTATGGCATCTAAGTATTCCTTTTTTTTGATGGCGATCCCGATGTTGCCAATTCTGCTAGAAGCTGATTTCATCCTCGGTATTTGGCTAAAAGAAGTGCCCGTATATACAGCTATTTTTGTTAGAGCAATGTTGATTCGATCTATTATCAAGACGAGCCAATACGGTATCGGCCCCTTGATTCATGCTTCAGGAGATATCAAGCTGTTTAAGATATTCAGCAGTGTAATTATGTTATCGGCATTGCCTATTGCTTATGTTTCATATAAAGCAGGACATCCGGCCTATATGATAAGCTATATTTATATCCTCACTGGTTTCCTTGAATTTATTGTCAATCTGATATTGATGAGATATGTACTCAATTATGATGTGAAGGAGTTTCTGTCTAAATCTATTTCTAAAATATTGGGAGTGAGTATGTTGCAAATCCCAGTATTTTATTTGGCATCTGTTCTAACGCCCGGTGTGCCTCGATTTTTTATCATTTGTATATTATCTGAAATAGTACTCTTTGCATCTGTGTATTTTATTGGGCTTAATAAATATGAAAAAGAAACAATCATAGGCCATATCAAGCAGCTTACGTCAAAATATTTTTCTAAAGATGCTTTATCTTCAACAGTTAAAAGCCCAAAAAAATATAAAAAAATAAGGTAATCAAATGAAAGTATTAGTAACCGGTGCCGACGGTTTTATCGGCTCTCATCTCACGGAAGCTCTCCTTAAAGAAGGATATAAAGTTAGAGCACTCGCTCAGTATAATTCCTTTAATTATTGGGGATGGTTGGAAGACATTCCCGAAAACAAGAAATTAGAGGTTGTGACGGGAGATGTTCGCGATCCGAACTATTGTCGTGAGATTTGTAAAGACATAGATATTGTTTTTCATTTAGCAGCTTTGATTGCCATTCCGTATTCGTATGTGGCACCGGATAGTTATGTAGATACAAATGTGCGTGGTACTCTGAATATTTGCCAAGCTGCGCAGGATTCGGATGTAAAAAGGATTTTAGTAACCTCTACGAGTGAAGTGTATGGTACAGCTCAATATGTGCCAATTGATGAAAATCATCCTCTACAGCCCCAATCTCCATATAGCGCGAGCAAGATTGGGGCTGATGCCATTGCAATGAGCTTTTATAATTCATTTGAGCTTCCGCTTACTATTGTGCGTCCATTTAATACTTATGGGCCACGACAATCTGCAAGAGCCGTTATCCCTACTATTATTAGTCAGATTGCAGCGGGTGCGAAAGAGATTAAACTTGGTGATGTCAGCCCTACCCGTGACTTTAACTACGTGGAAGACACTTGTAGGGGTTTTGTCCAGCTTGCAAATTGCAATAAAGCTATCGGTGAGACAGTGAATATCGGTTCAAATTACGAGATTTCTGTTAAAGACACGCTGGAGTTGATTCGAGAGATCATGAAAAGCGACGTGCAATTTGTGACAGATGAAAAAAGGATTAGGCCGGAGGGATCGGAAGTATTTCGACTTTGGTGCGATAATGGCAAGATCAAAGGTCTTACCGGATTTGAACCGAAATTTAGCATAAGAGAAGGCTTGGAAAAGACGGTGGAGTGGTTTGTCAAACCAGAAAACTTAGCTAAATATAAGCCGGGTATATATAATGTTTAGATTTGACTACTAATATTTGCAGTGGGTATAGAATGAGATTTGATTACAGCACATTACAAAACATTGAAAATGCCGTAGGAGATTCATGGTATATTTTGGATATTGAGAGATTTATATCGAACTATAAAGAATTTCTGAAAGCATTTCAGGACATATATCCTCAAACTCAGATTGCATATTCATATAAAACTAATTATATACCCCTAATCTGTAAAACAGTGGATGATCTTGGCGGTTTTGCAGAAGTGGTATCTGATATGGAATATTCTTTAGCACTTGACATTGGGGTTAAGCCGAAAAATATCGTTGTAAATGGACCTTATAAACCAGAGAATGAGCTGAAAAGATATCTATTAAACGGAAGTATGGTAAATGTTGATTCTTTTCAAGAGCTTGATCTTGTAATGAAGGTTGCTAATGAACACAAAAATACAAAGTTTTCGATTGGTATAAGGTGTAATTTTGAAATAGAAGGTTATCCTCCATCTAGATTTGGTGTAGATGTCACCGATCCAAGGTTTGAAAAAGCACTTGTTGAAATTTCTAAGACTTCAAATTTAGACTTAGTATCAATACATTGTCATTATCCATACAGAGAAGTTAGTTCTTTCCAGGGGAGAGTAGATGGGATACTTGAAGTATATGATAGAGTGGTAAAATATTGCAGCCCGAAATATATCGATATAGGCGGCGGCTTAGGGGGGAAGATCAGTAAAGAACTGATGGAACATTTAGGTGTGAAAAATGTTGAATATGCGGATTATGCAAATATTATAGCTAAAACTGTTCACGCAAAATTTAAAGAAGATGAGAATAAGCCAATCCTACTAATGGAGCCAGGTACTGCACTTGTAGCCGATGCCATGAGCTTCTTCTGCAAAATCCTAGGTATAAAAGAAGTAAGAGGCAGAGCAATCGCATGTAGCTCTGGCTCTCGAGTAAATTTTCATTCACGTACCTCAAAATTAAATATGCCCATCAGGGTTTTTAGCAAGAATCAAGGGTATAGGAAAAAACACGAGTCTATTGATATTGGCGGATATACTTGCATGGAAGAAGATTATATTTATCGTTCATATAATGGGGACTTGGAGACAGGAGATTATGTTGCAGTTGACAATGTAGGTTCATATTCGATAGTGTTTAAACCGCCATTTATAAATCCCAATGTTCCGGTCGTCACATTTGTTGAGAATGAGCTTAGAGTTATAAAGAATAAAGAGACATATGAAGATGTTTTTAAAACATACATCAAATAAAGCGAGAATATCAGATTAATGAAAGACTATATGGTTTATTTTATAGATAGTTTTGTTCAAGAAAGCGAAGCATTGATAAGTTTTAGGTCAGCCTCTTTTCAATACGGAATAAATGTATTTGAGGGGATTAGAGCTTACTATAGCTCTGAAAAAAATGACCTCTATTTGTTTAGGTTAAGGGATCATATTATAAGGCTTTTCAGATCTGCAGAAATGCTTGATTTGCGCTTTGAAAAAAGCATGACTTGTGAATTTGTAGAGAATAAGATAATAGAGTTGATCAGGTTAAATAATTTCAAGGAAGATATTTACATTCGGGCTTCTCTATTTCTTGATGATGATGGTGGATGGATCTCTAATGGACCTGTAAGCCTATTGTTAAGCGCTTTTCCCAAGGGTAGGTCTTATGAGAATATGGACGGAATTTCATGCTGCGTATCTTCATGGAGAAGAATTAATGACGGAGCTTTCCCGCCAAGAATTAAAGCCGGACCAAATTATTTAAACAGCAGATTGGCATTATTGGAGGCTAAACGTAATGGTTTCGATTACTGTGTGTTTTTAAATGACAGACAAAGTGTATCTGAAGGTCCTGGTGCTTGTATTTTTATGGTTAGAGATGAGATATTGATAACTCCACCACTTTATGCCTCAATTCTTGAAAGCATAAACCGAGACTCTTTTTTGAAGATTGCGAGAAACAGCTTAGGTCTTGTCGTTGAAGAAAGAGAGATTGATAGAACGGAATTATATATTGCGGACGAAATCTTTATGGCGGGAACGGCAATAGAGATCAAACCTGTATGCAAGATAGATCACATGCTAATCAATGGGGAGAAAGTTGGTAGCATTACAAAAAAAATGACGGATTTGTATTTTTCTATAGTAAGAAATGAAATTGTTGAATATAAAGATTGGTTGAGTCCAGTCTATATGGGGAGGTAATTATGGAATTTATATCAATTACAAAAGATCCGAAAATTGCAAAATATTTTGAAGATTCGGGAATAGATGATGTGATGGTTGATTTGGAGATAATTGGCAAACAAGAAAGACAGAAAGGCTTAAATACAGTTATCTCTGCACATACCATGGAAGATGTATCAAATGTTAGATCAGTGCTGACTAAATCAAAGTTATTGGTCAGGATAAATCCTGTTTATGAAAACACAAAAAATGAGGTCGATGAAGCCATTGATAGAGGGGCGGATATCATTATGCTCCCTATGTTCAAAAAGCCTGAAGAGGTGGCTTTGTTTCTTGAATATGTGGGCGATAGAGCGCAGAAATACCTTTTGCTCGAAACTGCTGCTGCAATGACCAGAATAGATGATGTTTTAGAGCTTAGTGGAATAGATGCTATTCATATAGGCCTTAATGATCTGTCTATATCTATGGATTTAGATTTCTTGTATGAGCCGTTAATAGGTGGCTTAATCGACTATATGGCTGAAAAGATAAAAGCAAAGAACATAAAATATGGCTTTGGTGGTGTATCTCGACTTGAGCGAGGCAAGCTAATCTTGTCAGAGCACTATAGGCTTGGATCAGAAATGGTGATTATCAATAGAGATTTTCGCTTTTACAAAGAGAATTATGATGAAATAATCGAAGCCGTTGACATGAAAAAAGAGCTATTAAAAATCACTAATTATCTGAATTCGTTATCTCTTGCAGATAGAACCTTGTTAGAATATAATAGAATTCTGTTAAAAAAAGAAATAAGAGAACAAATGAACAAATAATGTGATGCCGGGATACTAGGTAGCACAATAGGCATAGAAAATACTGCATGTATAAAAGGATATAAAAGAAGTATGGCGAGCTGACATGAATAAAAATGTATTGTTTGTTGCACCACACCCAGATGATGAAACTCTGGGATGTGGTGGTTCAATCTTAAAGCATAAGGCGAATGGTGATGAGATTCATTGGTTGATACTAACAAAGGCTAACCAAAAGCTTAACGGTATGGAAGATTTTGTTGGGCACCAAAAAGCATATATAGAGCGAGCCGCAAAAGAATATGGTTTTAATTCTTGTACCCAACTCGGTTTTACGGAAATAGAACTCGAAAATTATTCTTTTGCCGAAATCATTAATCAAATCAAAATAGTGTTTAATCATATTCAGCCGGAAGTGCTTTATATCCATAACAGAAACGATGTTCAATCTGACCACAGAACACTCTTTGATGCTGTATATGCTTGCACGAAAAGTTTTAGAGCTCCTTATTTGAAGAAAGTTCTTATGTATGAAACGCTGTCAGAAACCGAATTTGCTCCCGCGTTTCAGGACAATGCATTTGTTCCTAATGTGTTTAACGATATTACAAACTACATGGGAAGAAAAATAGAAATTATGAAGTTGTTTGATACTGAGTATATGCCAGATCCTTATCCAAGAAGTGAACATGCCATTCGTGGCTTAGCATCCTACAGAGGTTCGAGAATTGGTGTGAAATATGCGGAAGCCTTTATGTTATTATTGGAGATTTTGTGAAAAAACTAAAAATTGCATTAATATGTCACTTTTCTACAGGTCAAATTAGGAGACAACTTCCTTTGGGGGGCTTTAAATTAGAGAATAACATCAGAGGAATATTTAGTAAACCACCCAAAAAATTCAATGATTTTGCTCCTTGGATTCCCAGTTTGATAACCGAAATTGAAGGTTTCGAAGACGTAGAGTTACATGTTATATCACCTCATATAAAGTTAAAAAAAACGATATATTCTTTTTTAGATAAGGGCATTTATTATCACTTTTTTAAACCAGATATATTTACACTTTGTCGTCAAATCTGGAGATTGTGTGCGAGACCCCAAAACGAATCATACGCAATTAATCGATATTTGGTTAAAAAGATCGTTAAAAAGATAAATCCTGATATTATTAATTTGTTTGGCACCGAAAACCCATATTACTCCAGCACAGTGTTAGACATTCATGAAAAACCGATATTTGTTACATTGCAAACAGTTTATTCAAACCCAAAAAGGAAGCTATACAGTGAACATTTTGACCAATCAAGGTGGGATATGGAACAATTGATTTTTAAAAAAGAAAAATACTATGGCTCTGAGGGTCCAATGCACACCGATTTAGTTCGTTCCTATAAAGAAGGGACTATTATATTAAAACAAAAATTCACAAAAGATAAAACTGATATTCCAACTGGGAAGCTAATGGTCGAATACGATTTCGCATTTTTTTCACAACATTTATCTGATAAAAAAGGCATGACCGATGCAATAAAAGCCTTAGCGTTAGTTTCAAAAAAACACCCTCAAGTTTCGATGATAGTAATTGGTGCCGGCAGCAAGGAAAGAATGGGAGAGTTGAAAAATAAACTACAATCCCATGAGATAGAAAAAAACGTGATTTTTACGGGATATTTTTCTGAGCATGCCGATGCCTTAAGAGCTGCTCAAACGGCTCGTTTTGCTCTGCTTCCGGTAAAGCTTGATCATGTCTCGAGCACTATATTAGAAGCAATGCATTTAGGTTTACCAGTAGTATGCTACAGAACCACTGGGACGCCCTTGATTAATAGAGATAAAGAAACAATATTATTATCTGATATTGGTGATATTCAGGGTCTGGCAGACAGCATGATAAAGTTGCTGGAAGATAGTGAATATGCTAAGGTCTTAAGAACTAATGCAAAAGAATATGTTGAAAGAGAATACGACAATACCGCTAATGCCAGATTATTAGTAAATTGTTTACGTGCTGTATATGAAAACTATTATTATCAAACTCCAATTCCCAGTGAATTGTTTTTTGAAGTAGAGGATAAATAGGAAAAAATATTGATGGAGAATAAAGTAAAGCTATCAGAAATCATCTCGTTTTTAGGCGAAGATGTAATACAAATCCACGGTACTCGAGACGATTTTGAATTATTCGGTATTTCTGCTATTGACAAATCAGAGCCCACCAAAATAGACTGGATACATCAGAATAATAGCAATGCTAAGCAAATTGCTGAATCATCCAAAGCAAAACTCATAATATCCTCGCTTCAAGTGGAATATAGTGAGATGCTTCAAAAAGATGGCAAGGTGCTGATACAGGTAGAAAATCCTTATTACATTATTGCAGCAATAGGCAATGAGTTTTTTATCCAAACACATAATGAGGGCATTCACCCCAGTGCTGTTATAGACGCAGAAGCAAAGATCGGGAAAAATGTTCATATTGGAGCTTTATGTTATATTGGAAAATGCGTGATTGGGGACGACTGTATAATTCATAACAATGTAAGCATTGGTGACGGTGTTACTGTTGCAAGCAGGGTTCAAGTATTTCAAGGTGCCATATTGGGAACTAACGGATTGGGTTGCTTCAGAAAAGAAGATCGTTCACTACAGGCATTTCCGCACTTAGGAGGATTATCTGTTGAAGATGATGTAATAATTGGTGCCAATTGCTCGATTGCCAAAGGCTCTTTTTCGGATACAATTATTGGGAAGGGATCGAAGATAAATGCATTGTGTTTTATCGCACATAATTGTACTCTGGGGAAAAATGTTCTTATTACCGGTTCGAGCATGCTAAATGGTTCGGTAAAAATAGGTGACAATACAACTATTTACTCCCAGGTCATTATTCGAGATCAAGCTTTTGTTGGCAAAAATGTAATAATAGGCATGGGTTCAGTGGTCACAAAAGATATTCCATCTAACGAAATATGGGTGGGCAATCCGGCACGCTTTTTGAGGGAAAATGAAAAATAAAGGTTATTCAATCTTGACTATTGACCATCAAAGTAAAATCTCCACTGCTTTACAGCAAATGGATAAGATAGGGAGAAAATTACTTATCGTAACGTGCGGTGGCCTATATTTTAGCATGTTGAGCATTGGTGATATTCAGCGTGCAATTATCAAGGGTGTACCACTGGACGCAAGCATTAAAGAGATATTGCGAGATCAGGTCAAAGTGGCTAAGGCAGAAGATGATTTAGAACAGATAAAAGCTTCAGTGCTTCAAAAACGTAATGAATATATGCCTGTTATTTCTAAAACTGGAGTGATAGAAAAGGTGCTTTTTTGGGAAGATTTATTTCAGGCTGGCGAAAAGCCTATGAAGAAAAAACTGACTACGCCTGTGGTGATTATGGCAGGTGGTATTGGTTCCAGATTGCGCCCGCTTACCAATGTCCTTCCCAAAGCCTTGATTCCTATAGGTGAGAAATCTATCCTTGAGCAGATTATGGATTCTTTCTTAGAGTATGGTTGCAAAGAGTATTATCTTTCCATCAACCATAAAGCAGAAATGATCAAGTATTATTTTAAGGACCTCGAGGGGGATTACGGAAAGATTCACTATGTACAGGAAGAAGATTTTTGGGGTACTGCAGGCAGCATTGCTCTGATCAATGATAGGATAAAGGAGACTTTTTTTGTGAGCAATTGTGATATTATGGTAGATCAGGATTATGCCGACATTTTGGATTATCATGTTTCCCATCAAAACGAGATAACAGTAGTGGTAGCCCTCCTAAATGTGAAAATTCCCTACGGGGTACTCAATACCGATGGTGAAGGTCAATTGGAAAGTTTATCAGAGAAACCGGAACTCTTTTATAAGATTAATACCGGTTTGTATGTACTTGAGCCTTCTGTATTGCTTGATATCCCATCCAATACCGTGTTTCACATCACGGATTTGATTGAGCTTTTAGTATCGCAAAGGCGCAAGGTGGGTGTATTCCCTGTAAGCGAAAAGAGCTGGACTGATATGGGGAATTGGGATGAGTTCTTAAAACAAGCAAATATAAAACAGAAACAATGAAAAGCACGAATTTTACAAAACATTACTTTTTAGAACTGATAATTAGTCTCTACTTATTTAGGCTGTTATTTCCATTGCCGTTTATGTATTTTCCATTTCCTTTTAATTCTCACCATTTTTGGGCAGCGGTTTTATTTAGTTCATTTATACTGTTTTACCCTATTGCTTATTTTTCAACGAAGCTATTGCCGTTTTATGTTTTTTTGTTAGTAAGAATAGTTTTTACACCTTTGATATGGGCCGACAAGTTTCATGCTGCAATGGGTGCTCTTGGTGGAGCTTTGGATGTTCAAAGTGTAATAACAAGTTTTTTCCCACTATTTATAGCATTATTAGTATATAATTATTATGTGAACATAAATAACCTTCAGGGGCTGAGGAGGATTTGCAGAAGGGCGTGGTTTTTTTCATTTTTGGGTATAGTAAATATGCTCGTAATTCTGATTTTTTATCCAAGGGCAATGGTGGATATCACATTGTCTAGCTTGCTTTATGAGGGTTCTGAGACTGTATCACAGTTCAAAGAGATCGGCTTCTTGGGTTATGGCTTCCTAAACGCACTCAGTTCGATGTTTCCCGTTTTTATATACTTTATTATGAAAATAAAATTAAAACAGCGGCAGAAAATTGGGTGGACTATTTTTGCAATTGTGATTTGGGCTACGATTACCAGAGGATGGACAACTGCCTTTTTATTATTTTCGACAATATTTTCTATAGTTGCTGTTTTGATGAAAGACAACTATGTTAAAGACATCAAACGTTTGATAATTATACTCATTTTTGCAATTAGCATACCCAGCTCTTTTACCGCAGGAATCTTTTATAAAGCATCAGAGTATTTCCCAGATTCGAAAATTGGTGCCAGGCTGTATGATGCAGGTTTGACTATCGAAAATCCGAATCTTGACTATTATGCAAGCACTACCCACGCAGGAAAGCGTCTGGGGCGTACGCCCATGTTGTGGAAATCATTTTTAAGCAACCCTTTGACCGGAGGAGGCATGACTTCAGAACATGTAGCTTGGCTCGACATGCTCTCTTTATATGGTTTACTCGGGTTTTTGCCATGGCTATATTTAGTGTATAAAAATTTTAGGTTTAATATTAGATTTGTACCTCAATCATATAGTGGGTATTATATGCTTTGTGTTATTGCATTTGTAGCTATGGGATTTTTGAAAAATACAGGCGGGGCTCACGTATACATTTTTTGGTTTTTGATTGCACCTGGTTCAGCCTTTATCTATCGTCATAATAGTGAAGAGCCGTATGTTGATAGTGTTGACTTAATTGAGGATATGATAACTAATTAAAAAAAAGGAAGATTTATGTTTAAAGAGAAAACAATAATGATAACCGGGGGTACTGGTTCATTTGGAAACGCTGTGTTAAACCGGTTTTTGGACACGGAGATTAAAGAGATACGTATATTCAGTCGTGATGAGAAGAAACAGGACGATATGCGCAAATTGTATAACAATCCCAAGATTAAGTTCCATATTGGAGATGTAAGGGATTATGAGAGTGTGGCAAATGCTATGATTGGTGTGGACTATGTGTTCCATGCAGCAGCTTTGAAACAAGTACCTTCATGTGAGTTTTTTCCTATCCAAGCAGTGAAGACTAATGTTCTTGGTGCAGAAAACGTACTAAAGGCTGCGATTGCCAACAAAGTCAAGAAAGCAATTGTACTTTCTACGGATAAAGCTGTATATCCTATAAACGCTATGGGGATGAGCAAGGCATTGATGGAGAAGGTAATGGTTGCAACTTCGCGTCAACAGCCCAATGGTGGGACTGTGCTTTGCGGGACACGCTATGGTAACGTAATGGCATCGCGCGGTTCGGTGATCCCACTATTTATTGAGCAGATTAAGACCGGTAAAGCGATCACTATTACCGATCCTACCATGACTCGCTACCTGATGTCCCTTGAAGAAGCTGTAGAACTCGTTGTGTTTGCATATAAAAATGGCAAGCAAGGGGATATGTTCGTGCAGAAGTCCCCTGCATCCACTGTGATTGATTTGGCACAGGCATTAATTGAGCTTTTTGATGCTAAGACTGAAATCAAGATTATCGGCACTCGGCATGGTGAAAAGAAACATGAAACACTGGTAAACCGTGAAGAGATGGCGAAGGCGGAAGATTTACCAGGATATTATCGTATCCCAGCCGATACCCGGGATTTGAATTACGAAAAATACTTTGAAAAAGGTCAGTCTCATGTTTCCGAAGCCATTGACTATAGTTCTGAGAATACTACCCGTCTTACGGTTGACGAAGTGAAAGCAAAATTGCTTATGCTTGAATATATTAGATCTGAGATTAAACATCACTTAAGAGATTGAAGGCGAGTTAAAGATATGAAAGTACTAATTCTAGGTGTCAATGGCTTGATCGGACACAAATTGTTTCAGGTGTTGAACAAAAATGGCTTTGATTCATTCGGAACCATTCGAAAAAGCAAAAAGGACTTTTTGCGTTATGAGTTTATGCAATCGGATAATATAGTGGAAAACATCCAAATAGATGATATATCGGATGTAAACATAGTATTGAATACGTTGGCCCCGGAGATCTTGATAAATTGCGTAGGCATTACCATCCGAAAACCAGAAATCAATGATCCCATCAAGACGATTGCCATAAATTCTCTTTTTCCGCATCAATTGGCAGTGCGCTGTGCAGAGCTTGGGATTAGAATGATCCATCTGAGCACAGATTGCGTGTTTTCGGGAAAACAAGGAATGTACACAGAGGATAGTGTGCCTGATGCACTTGATATGTATGGGCGTACAAAGGCTTTGGGAGAGGTGCGAAATATGGATAATTGTCTCACCCTTAGATCATCGTTTATTGGAACCGAAATAAGTGATAAAACAGAGCTATTAGAGTGGTTTTTGGCCCAAAAGGGGAAAACAATAAGAGGATACACAAATGCCATGTATTCAGGAGTCTCAACCACTTTTTTAAGCTCAGTTATTATGGATATTCTTTGTAACTACCCAAAATTATCTGGGTTGTACCAGATAGCAACCGACACCCCCATCTCGAAATACGATTTATTGAAGCATGCGCAAAAAGCATTTAATATTGAGCTCGATATCCAAGCCTATGAAGGTGTGTCAATAAATAAATCTCTTTCGGGTGAAAAACTGAAAAAGATTATAAATTTTAATGTCCCTTCCTGGGAAAAAATGCTACAAGAATTGGCTGAAGAAGATTTAGATAAAAGATAAAAAATAAAAGAGGTGAAAATCATGAAAGTGATGACAATAGTAGGCACTCGCCCAGAGATCATCAAGCTAAGCAGAGTAATAAGTGAGGTAGAAAAATACCTAGAACATGTTTTGGTACATACTGGCCAAAACTATGACTATG
>LSQX01384631.1_pt1 | contig 12577 bp, 9 predicted proteins | sample 654561 | NCBI WGS metagenome assembly LSQX01 (sample SAMN04489861, study PRJNA283612) | anaerobic digester metagenome | isolation source: 4 biogas reactors fed with cattle manure at either 37C or 55C with and... | place: Denmark: Kongens Lyngby | collected 2014 | reverse complement strand
GCTGGTGGAACTTGATGCGGCCCTGATTGTGCGCGCGCAGGACTTCGGTGCGGGCGATCATCTCCATCCGGTATTGCGCTTTGGTGAACACCTTTGACCCGGCGTGCCGGAACGATTCCTTGTCTTCGATCACCGATCCGAGGTCCCGCACTATGTCATCCGCGCCTTTGCCCATGGCGACACCCGAGAGGATCGTGCGCTTAATGCCGTCTGCGAGTTCGCGATGAACGTCGCCCGCGAGCACGAGGTTGTAGTTGGCCAGAAAGTCGAGCGCGTCGGTATCGATCAGGGTGAACACGGATGTGGCGAGCTTGTCGATCCCATCCGGCGTCAGGTCCTTGTAGAAAGGCATCTGCGCCGCCGCAAACTCCTCGATGCCTCGATACACGCCGGACCTGAACGCTGCCCGCGAGCCCTGGCGGAACATCAAGGCCTGGTCCTTCCTGAGCGACTTCATCACGTCCGCAATCTCGGCGTCCAGCTTCTCCAGGCCCTTCAGCGCGGCGAGCTTGTTGCCCGGCAACGAGCCAACATTGCGGTAGTTCGCGAGAGCCGAGCGCACTTGCTTTTCAGCAGACTTGAGCGACTGCGTGAGCTGGTGAGCTACCTGCTCGGCGTAGAGGTCACGAGCCATGAGGCTCCTGTCCGTCGCCTGACGGATCGCCTTTGCCTGCCAATCGAGGTCCGCGACGGCGCACATTGTTGCCTGGGCGCTGGTCAACTCTTCGAGACCCTCCTGCGGTCAAGGAATCGGCATGCCGGGGAATCGAAGGTGACTTCCGCCTGCGTGACTCCGCAGCGGTTGTTCTCTTCGCCGAAGTAAGCGCAGGAGTCGCAGACTTCCCCGCTGTGGTCGCCGTGCGCAAACAGCCCAGCCCACGCAGCCTCCGACCTGGAGCCTGCCGGGTTCTTCGCCGGGTCAAGTCCCAGCATCTGCTGCGCGGTCTCAACGCTCATGATCCCGGCCACCACCATATCAACGATGGGCTTCACCTGCTTCTCGTCCAGCAGATCCGCCGACTTGCTTTCGTTGACACGGTTGCCTTCCTCGATCTCCGGGTCGAGGTCCATCTTCATCTGCAAGCTCGACCGGCTGATGAGCTTGCGGTCGTAAAGCTCTATGAGGAGCTTCTTGAAGTCAACGGCATCGGTAGGGTCGAGATCGTTGAAGAGGAACTGAATGCTCTTGCCGGAATGCCCCGAAAGCTCCAGCCAATCGTCATATATCCAGTCGAGGATCACACGCGCCGCATGCTTTATCTCGCGGATCATTACAAGCATCTTCTGCATGGAGACCGACGCAGTCGCGAAGTTGGGGCCGTCGCCTGAAACCAGTGAGCGAGAAAGCCCCAGAGCAACCACGATGTCTTCCTTAACTTCCTTGACCTTATCCTCGACATTCAGCACCTGTCCTTCCGTGCCGTGAGTCTCGACCGTCACATAGAACGGGGCGACCATGCCGCTCTTGAGGTCCATCTTGTTCATGAGGTCGCGGACCTCTTGGAGCATCTTCTGATCCGGCACTATCAGCCGTTGACCGAACTCACCGCCGACCTTGATGAGCCTGAGCGGTGTCGCCCATCGCTTGGCTATGGCCTCCTCGGCGCTGCGGTAGTTGCGCAGAAGTTCGATTGACTGGAACGCCGGAAGCACAAGGGAGTTGCCGCGCGGAGAAAACTCAGGCGCGTCCCATTTGAGATGCAGAGTCTGTTCAACCGGCAGATCAATACCGCTCCCCGCGCCTGGCTTGTCGTCGGGAAACTGCTGAACCTCGATAAGCTCTCCCTGGGAATACTTCACCTTGATGGAGACCGGGTTCACGCACGTGACCTGCTCGATGTCCTTGCCGTCCTTGGTGTATCGCTTGAACCCGACCGCGTCACCCTTTACGAGAAGCTGGAGGATCATGTCCTTTACAAAGCGGGAGATATGCAGTCGCGAGGCCAGATCGTTTGATTCCGTCTTGAGAGTATCATCGTCGCTGGTGATCCTTATCTCATCGCCCACCGCAAAGGTCCGCCAGGAGTTGACGCAGTTTTTCACCAGCGGCTCCTCGATGTAATACTCCCAGGCTTTTCTGGCGCGCTCTTCCCAGGTCGCGGGGATGGCAGACGTCGCATTGACGGCACTGAATGTGGATGAATCCAGAGCGGCGATTGTAGCAAGCGGGGTGATGACCCAGCCGTTTGCCGCGTTACTCTCGGTCCCCGTCTCTGCGGTCCGGTTTAGAGTCTCTTCGTTGTTCATGGTCTCCTCCGCGCTGGCGCGTCATTAGCATTTCTTCGCGCCAGGTCGCGCAACGCAGCGCGAGTGGCGATGTGGTCGGTGAATGAGCCGACCGGGCAGTTATCGGCAATTCTTGTCAGATGAAGATAGGATCAGTGAGCACCGGCATTACGCAGACGGTCTCCTCACTCACCGCATCCAGCGTGCCCTGCTCGTGAGCAAGCATCGCGCAGCGGACAGCATCTACTATGTGGTCGTTGCCCTTCGAGTAGATGATGTTGCCGCTCGTGAGCGTATAGGTGTGAGTCGTGAACTGGTCTTCTATCTCCGAGTCATCGGCGGGCAGAGCAAGCTGGCGTCTCTGTAGCGCGCCGTTGATGAGCGTGGTCATCAGTTCCTTCGTGCGCTTGCGTATCTGTCGGCCCTCTCGAATATCGAGCGTCGTCATCCCGCCAAAGTCGTACCCGCGAAGCCTGCCCTGAAGTTGCAGCGGCTTGTATTTGTCGAGAGTGAGCAATTCCTGGACGACCGCGAGTCCGTTGCCCCCGTTGTCAATGCCTATACCGACCGGCGTGTAGTAACGCTCCAGGAGTGATATGACCTGAGCTATGTGCGGATAAGAGACGTGCTCCATGTGGATGCGCAAGACCAGCGTCATCACCCGCCTGTCTCCGAACTCGTCTTCCCGGAACACTACGATCTCCGTCGGATCGTTGGTGTAACCCAGATCGCCGCCTATCCAGAATGCGCCGGTCTGCGGCATCAGGTTCAGCAGGATCTCTAGGCGGTCGAGCGAGTCTTCCTCGGTCTCACACGAATTCACGTCGTCGCCCTGAATGGCGATCTTGCGATATTCGGCCACCTCTTGCCTGCAGAGGTTCAACGACTCGATGTTGAACGCGCCGTATGATGGCTTGCCGTGTTCACCAGCGACCTCATGTTGCCAGCCGGCCGTGTCTTTGCCTCCGTAGAAATCCAGCAGTTCCCGCTCGCGCTCGGCGCTCCATATCGGGTTCAGCCACGACGGCCAGCGGAAGACTTTGAACTCACCAGAGCTTGTCAACCGGTAGTAGGTGGTATCCCGGAGACCGTTGGGCGTGGAGTAGATGCGCAATGTTCCACCCGCTTTCAGACACTGGCGCAGAGCTTTCCACGCTTTCTCCGTAAGCCATGCTCCCTCATCGACCCAGACGCGCTCGACGTGCAGCGACCGAAACGCATCGCCGTAGACCCCTGCGGGTCGGAAGTAGAGTATCGAGCCGTTGGTGAACTCAAGCCGGAAGTACGGCTTCCTCGTGATCTTGGGCTTGCCGTATTTCGTGATCCCGATGCTGGCCATAAGCTCCGGGTTCGCGTCCAGTTGGAACTCCATCTCCTCGATGAGAGTATCGAGGTGTCCCTGATGCGGAGCCGCGACAAGGCCCTGCACGCCGTAGTTGGTGAAAGCGAAGTGCAGAGCATCCGTCGTGAGACAGACCGACTTCCCCACGTCGCGGCCGTCCAGGTGAATGATGTTGCTATCGCCGCATTCCAGGTCCTGTGCCTGATGCTCCCAGTACGCACGGGCCGAGCCGTCGCGATTGCGCAGGTAGTGCTGGCCCCACAACACGGGGCTTGAAAGGATCTTCACCATGCGCTTTTCCTTAGCGTTGAATCCGGCCATAACTTCCTCCAGCGAATCCCCGGATATATGCTGAGCACATTCCCCTTGACTTGGAGGCAGGTTCCAAGCGTGAATGTGAATCACACAAACTCCCGAGGAGGTAGTGAAATGACAAACAAGACACTGCACGATGCCGCGCAGGAATACCTTGAGCACCTCAAGGCTTGCGGCAAGAGCGAACGCACGCTCTATACCTATGGGCGCGACCTCGAACAAGTCGAGACGTTCTTCGGTGCGGACAAGAAGCTCGGCTCGATCCTTGTTCCGCACGTCTCAGCTTTCCTCAAGTCCGATGCGCTCCTCAAGATGCGCGGCGACCAGGAGCGCTCCGAGATCACGGTCAGGAAGACAGTTCGCGTGTTCCGCATGTTTCTGGCCTGGTGCCTGGAGCAGAGCTATATCACAAAGCTCCCGCTTCCGAAGGACACACCGCTGGGCCGAAGCCTCAAGACACAACCGGAGGTGGAGAGTGCCGAACCAGATCCGGCTGCTGCAGCCGACTAACGATCTTGAACAAGCGATAGACAACTTCGCGGTAAGGCTCCGGGCGCAAGGTCGCTCGGAGCATACTATCTCCGCGTATCTGCGCGACCTGCGCTGCTTCGTTCGAGCGCTGCCCGCCATTGACGTCCGAGACATCACGCCCACGATGATCGATGCGGCTCTCACAGATCCCGCGCTCGCGTGCTCCGACGATGGCGTTCCCAAATCCGCCGCGACAATGCATCGGCTGAAGGCCGTGGTTCGCTCGTTCTTTGCCTGGGCAACCGAGACAGGACTCACTGACACCAGCCCAGCAAAGCACGTTGCCACAAAACGCCTGTCGAGAACACCGCCGGAGTTCCTGACCGAGGCAGAGAAACGCAGGCTCCTCAAGGAGCTTCACGACCGTGCCAATCCGTTGGCTCGCCGCGACCGGGTCATCTTCGAGCTGTTCCTCGGCACTGGCATTCGCATTGCGGAACTGGTGAGCCTCGATATTGATGACGTGGACCTCGACGGCAAACACATCCGCATCACCGGCAAGGGCGACGTGCCGCAGGTCAAGTTCCTGAAGTCGTCTCTCCGCACACTGCTCAGGAGCTATCTTCAGGAACGAAGGAGAATCGTGTCCGGCGAATGCATGGCGCTCTTTGTCACTGCAAGAGGCACGCGGCTGTGCGACAGGCAGGTTGCGCAACGCCTCAAACACTGGCTCGATGCAGCCGGGATCACAAAACGCATCTCCCCGCACGGCCTCCGGCACACGTTCGCGACGCATCTCTACGCCAGAACGTCCGACTTGTTGCTCGTCAAGCGCGCCCTTGGCCACCGCGACATTTCGACCACCGAGATTTACACGCACCTCGCGGACGAGGTTCTCGAGGATGCACTCGAGCGGATCTGAGCTGCCGTCTTCGCTGGGGAGAGGAACACTTGTTGGCCTTTCTCCAGCGTGTATTTCCCACAGGCATTGTTCTTCGAGGCTGTCTGCAGCGGTGAGCGAGTTCCGAGAATACGTCTTATCGGAACTCGCCGCCGCACAGCCTCTTAAGTCCACGCGTGAAACCGTCGTCACCACTCAGCCCTCTGCCGTGTTATCCGAAGTCGTTCCAGCGTTTTTCGGCTTGCGCCGCCGCTTTGGCTTCTGTGACTCAGTCCATCGCTGCAACAAGGCGCTTGCCCACTCAGCCGGAGTGGTCTCCGATCCCTTAGGTTCTTCACCCTCGCGGGCAATCTTGGTCGCCTTGAGGTCCTTCAGGTGGCAGCGCAGCATCTGATCTATCTTCTGCGCGGTCTCCCAATCACCAGCCTCTTGCGCCCGACCGAGCTTCAGGAAGTAGATCGCCACAAGCTCGACCTGTATGAAGTCGGAACTCTCGTTGAACTTGAAATCAGCACGCAGCTTGGCGATGAGGGAGTCGAACAAGGGCCGCTCCTCATCACTGAGGAACCTGTTCGCATACATGCCGTGCTGGAGGTTGTTCTTGTTCTCGTCAGGCGCGCCCGGTCCTCGTTGCTGTGAGGTAAGCCGCCGGAAGTTCTCGACATCCTGGCGCTCATAATCACCGAACGGTCTCTTCTCTTGTTCCGATGTGTTCTTCTCTCTCATTGTTCTCACCAATTGACCCGAGTTTTCCGACATGGGCGGAGAAGGCGCATCAAGCCTATCCCACGCTCGCATGTTGGGTGATTCTGCTCATTATGGCGCTGGTTTGGACCTCGAAATGCGCCTTGTGCGCCAGGTTTTGCGCCCAAGCGGCTGGTTTTTCGCCGCTAATCCATCAGACCGCGCACTCCAATGCAAGCTGCGGGGTGCCAGGCGGGGTGACACTCCGTTTCTGCTCCACAAACAGCTTGCTGTCCGACTCGTCCGTGGGTACGACCTTACCGCCGAACACCCGCTTGACCTCATGAATCTGCTTCACGGCTTCCGGGGTGGAACCAATCATCAGGGACAACTCATCCATGGTGAAGATCACCTTGCTGGACCATCTGGCTGGCACGACAACCGAATCATCGCGAACGTACACCACGACGTCCTCGATGACGGATGACCGAATACCGGCGTATCCCTGGGTGTCGAGCAAGTGTTGAAGTCTGGATGCCTGATCGGATTGGCCTGACCTGTTGTGTGACGCTTGGCGCTGTTGATATGCGTCCCAGGCGTCATCCCAAGTCTTGCGGTAGGATGCGAATGTCTGCTCCGATGGTGGCACATAGGACTTCACGTTCGTTGTCCTGATCGCTCGGCGCAGAGCCTCCTCGCCTATGTGCCGAACTGCCCAGTCGTGAATGATGTTGAACCGTTCACGCAGGAGACCGAATGCTTCTGCATCGAGCCGACCGGCATCGTGAGACTTCCGGGCATTCTCCATCCGGTGGCGAAGCCAGGCATAGTAGGAAGCATCCAGCATTCGGTAGACCGGATCTCCGCCGATCTCATATCCAAACCGAGGATCGTCCGCTTCCCAGGAGTCCAGATCGGTCGCGACCATAAGGATGTTGTAGGCGGGAACGATCTCCACGGATGGATCACCGGGTGCCGCGTTCTCCGTGATTTGCCGGACAAGCTCCTCACGGTGCTCGCGGACTATCTGTCGAATGCTATCGGTGATGAGCCAGTCAGGTTCCAGCCTAATCCTGCCGTCCGGCTGTATGCTTGCCCTGATACCGCGTATTGTCAGTGAATCGATATGTGCCATCAGAACTCCTCGTAACCCGGCGACTGGTGAGTATTACGAGTTTGGTGAGTTTGCTCTACTCCCTTACATGCGTGTGTACTATCCTGCTGTGGTTCAATTTTCCGCGTAGGGGGGTATGGGAGAAACTCACCAGACTCACCAAACTCACCGTCCTTGTCCGTGGGACCATCGCATGTGACAACCCATAGAGTCGCGCGTTTGTAGTCCCCGGCACGCTGCAGACGATAGCAGCATCTGCCGAACCGAGTGCCCTCCTTAGCCTTGAATGCTTTGCCGATCTTGTGAGTATTGACCACATCGCCTTTGATGGCGTAGGAGATCGCTTCCGGCAGCACCCCCTCGAAACCATCGGATGAGGTCAAAGCGTCCTTGATCTGCGCGACAGTCTTCGGATAGTGCTCATACAGCTCCACCCACCGCGCCAGGAACGCCTCCCATTGCACCGACTCCGCATCGGCGTCGCTCATCAAGACATCTCTGTTCCCCAGAAACTGCGCGATCTCCACGAACGTCAGAATGCTCCCGATGGTTTTCACCCAGGTCTCGAAACTTCCCATCTTGGGCGTGTCGAACAGCGGCCTGCTAGCCGATATCCAAGCCCGAATGATGGTGAACAGCGCAGCCAGTATCGGTCCCCGGTTGCAGGTCACCCACTGCATCAGATCAGGATGCCGAAACTTACTGACGTCTCGTTCGTGAGGAGCACTGGTCTGAGCATCTATCTGGACCAGGTAGCTGCGCCGCGCTATTTCACCATTGGTCTGGACATTGTTGCCGGTTACCACCCAGACGGCGTTATTGGTGATACTCGTAGTCTGGCTGTTGCCGAGCACGCGGTCGGTCCAGGTCGTGGACGTCAGAAGCGCGGCCAGGCTTTCGGACTCCAGCACTCGTTTGAGGTTGTCGAGGATGATATAGGGCTTGCCGTCCGCGAGAAGCGACGTGATCTTCTTGCGCCATTCCTCGGCGTCGAGCGGAGCCGTGGTGAGGCTGTACGCTCCGGCGGATATGGTGGCGCAGACTTCCGCCAGCAGACTCTTGCCCGTGCCCCACTTGGTGGCATCGATCATGGCAAGTGGTATCTTGGGGATGATCGTCTTCAGAAGCGGCGTCAACATCAGTGCGATAGTGTTGGCTCTGCTTGCTTCATCCACGAATGGGAAGTCACAGAACACCTCCTTGACCAGGTCTACCGCGTCCTCGACCTGTTCCTTAGTTGGGTTGAGCGGCACTTCCGGCATCTCGAATCCTTCGGCTGGCTTATAGAGGTATCCGGTGTCGGGATCATATCCCGGCTTCTGGAGAATGGTGCCGTCCGGCCGCAGCAACGGTGACTCTGTCACTCCAACCAGCTTCGGGAACGGCAGGCTGTCCGAAGAGAGAACATATCGGACTACCTCCCGTGGCGGGTTATGGTAGCGAACGCCGTCATTCGTGTCGCTAGTGAAATCGCAGATATCGGCAAGGCGAGCGGTCATGATCGCGTCGCCTACTTGCTCGATCAAGGGAATCCCTGTCTCGGTCTCTCGAAATCGAACCACGTTGCCGTATTGCAGGAACAGATACGGAGGTTTGTTCTTCGCTCTGAGCGCATTGATAGCCGCCTGACCTGTGAGGCGAAGCGGTTGGTTTTTGATGTCTATGCGGACGATATCATCCGGTGTGACATATTCCTGGTGAACGCTCCCTGGTCGGAAATCCGGCACGGCCTCCTGCAATGCGATCAGCTTCTCAAGCGTCCCCCCGGCAGCGGCCCAATCCGTAACGTCGCCATGCTCCTTGATGTCTGGAAGAGAGATAACGCGCACGCGCCCAGCGGTCGCCTGCAGGCTGCGGCCTACGTCCTCGGCGTGCTTTTTGCCGGGGACGTCATTGTCCGGCAGGATGATCACATCGGCTCCGGCAAGACTGCGCGAGAAGCTGTCCAGCCACTTGGACATAGCGCCACCCGAATTGGTGGTTGCCGTCAGTCCCCAGGACTCAAGGGTATGGACGTCCTTCTCTCCCTCGACCAGGTAGATGGGTCTGCCTTCCATGATTGCCGACCTGATCTGTGGCAAGCGGTAGAGCACGCGGGTCACGCCCTTGATGTTGTACTCCCACTTGGCGACGTTGTCCCGTATGACGCGCCTGCGCTGGATGAACTCCTTGGTATCGGTCCGCTGAACCTGGTAGAGCAGCTCGCCGTCTTCGTTGACGTAGTCATAGGTCGCCACGACTCGGCGGTCCCCGGCGAAGCTGCGGTTCCTCTTCTTCCTTTGCCCCGGCTGTGATGACGCTGACTGGCTCTTCTCCGGGAACAGGTCGTTCCAAGTCAGACCGAGAGCCGCGAGAATGTCCTTGGTTTCACACCCGGCCTGGCACATCATGAGAACCTTGCCGTCCGGCTCCTGGTGAATGCACAGCGACGCCTTGCGATCATCGTGCGCCGGACACTTCGCTTGCCAGCCATTGGATGTAGACTTGCGGTCCGGCAGCCGTTCAAGTATCTGCTCGAAGGTCAATGCGCACCTCCCGGGAGAGCGAAAGCATGCTGCGGCAGCATCAGCGACAGGAAAGTCTTTCGGGCATCCACCTGCACGCGCTTGGCGCAGTTGCCGATTCCCCAGTGGTCGCCGACGATGATCGCGGTCTGAGAAGCGCGCGTCACGCCGGTGTAGAGCAGGTTCCGATGGTGCATGAACGAGTGCGACTTGTGCGCGATGACTACCGAGCAGGGAAACTCGGACCCCTGAGACTTGTGAATGGTGAGCGCATAGGCAAGTTGGACGTCACCGCGATGAGGTGAACCGGCCTCAATGTGGATCATCTTGTCTTCGAACTCGATACTGAGCGACCCGTCGAAGCCAACGTTGCGCACGATGCCCATCGCGCCGTTCATGACTCCGAGGTCGTAGTTGTTCCGTGTCTGGATGACCTTGTCGTTGACAAGTAGCTTCGGACGTTTGCCTGCTTGAACTGGCGGCGCGTCATAGTTCCACAGTTTTCTTTGAATAAGGCGCTGCAGCTTGGTATTCAGTTCAACCGTGCCGAGCGGACCCTTGTGCGTGGGAGTTAGAAGCTGCACGTCCCGAAGGATGTCGAAGCCCAGCTTCTCGTTGAGCGTGTGCTCGAACAGGTCGAGTATGAACCGCTGGACCCGATCAGCCTCAGTGTGCTGATCCGCGACGTACCACGCCCCTCGCACGGATGTATCCCGCTGGGGAGTCTTGGGCACTTCGCCTTTGAGGATCGCTATGCAGTTCTCTTTGAGTATCCCAGCCTGCCGCACGATGTCATCGAGGATCGTGGTCGGCAATGCCCTCGACTCGATCAGGTCTCGAAGGATGTTGCCCGGGCCGACTGGCGGAAGCTGATTGTGGTCACCAACGAGTACAACAGCCGTACGGTCAAGATCGATTGCCTGGAACAGGTGCCAGGCGAGAACGACGTCGACCATCGAGACCTCATCGACAATGAGCATGTCAGCCGAGATGGGGTTCTCTGAGTCGCGCGCATAGGTCTTGCCATTGAACCCGAGCAGACGATGAATGGTGGACGCTTCCCGGCCGGTGGCCTCTTCCATTCGTTTGGCGGCTTTGCCGGTCGGCGCGCAGAGAACCACGCGCAGGTCATACTCGTCGCAAAGGCGGGTGATCGCGGAGATGGTGAACGTCTTACCGGATCCGGCCCCACCGGAGATGAGCGATATGGAATGCGAGGAGGCGCTAACAGCAGCGTCAAGCTGTTTGGGATTGAGGCGCGGCGCGATACGCTTAATCTCAGTTTGCAGGTCAGGTTTGCTACCGAGGCACGGGTTTGGTTTTGCGCCGTCAGCGAACACGCGTGCCAGGTCCTCTTCCATTCTCCGGATGAACGGCTTTGCCACGAGGAAGCGGCTGTCAGCGGAGTAGCATGTCAGGGCTTTCTCGTCGATCAGGTCGTCCAGATGCTTCTCGATTTGCTCTCGGCTGTCCAGGCAGTCCATCACGAGCAGTTCGTTTGCCCGGCCCAACAGGTCTTCATATTCCACCCAGCAGTCGCCCTGGTCCAGGGCGTCGTCGACGCAGAACACAATCCCCGCGCGAATGCGGCTCGGATCATCCTTGGCGATGCCCACCTGCCGAGCGATCTTGTCGATCCGCTTGAAGCCGAAACCGTCGATCTCTCCGACGATTACATAGGGGTCGCGTTCGATGATCCCGACAGCATTATTGCCGAGCTTCTTCACCAGCTTCGTTACCTGATGATGTGTGAGTCCGTATGCAGAAAGCGCGGTCATAGCCTGGTTTACATGGCTCGTTTCGAGCCAATGGTCACGCAGTGACTCGATGATCGAGATCGGCACATTCGCGGCGTCCGCGATCTTCTCTGGTTCATTGATCAAGCGTTGCTCGAACTCCGAGCCGAACTGCTCAGCGATGATTCTGGCCTTCGCCGGACCGATGCCCTTGATCTCTGGATTGTTCGCCAGGTAATTGGCGAGCCCGCGGGCATCCATCTGCCGGTCGAACTCCATGCTCGCGACCTCGAACTGGAAGCCGTACTTAGGGCGCTTAATGAACTTGCCGTGGAGCACCAGCGGCTGGTTCTCCTGAACCACCACGTTTCCGGCAAACTGTATCCGGTCGCCGCGCTCCGTTATGAACCGTCCGGCTGAGAAGTTGGCGGACGAGAAGAAAACTCGCTCGACCTCTCCCCGGATTCGGGTGTGCTGGGTTGTTGCTGTTGGCATGAATCCTGAGCCCTCCGATGGTAGCGCAGCAGATACTCTTCAACGAACCGGCGCGCGCACTGCCGGTCAGAGCAGAAATAGACTGGGATGCCGTAGTCGACGATGATCGAGAGCGCGGCACCCACTACCGAACTCGGATGCGCGCCGGAACGATAGGCTCCGCTCAGCAGATCATCAAGTCCGGCTTCCACCACCACGCAGGCTCGGTCGTATTCAGCCAGCTTCAGAAGCTCTCTACGGAACCGATCTCTGTCGCGGATGACCGTGTGGACGAAGTCCTCGGCTGTTTTCCTCTCGACTGCGACCTCGCGCTCCAGACCGGCGAGTGAGTAGTCACCCGCCGGTAGAGCACGCCGCTCGACGAGGAACCGCCGAGGAAGAAACGAATACGGCTCCTGTTCGCGCGTATCGACTACGACCGTGACGAGTTCGGCCATTAGAACGGGGCCAGCGAGTCATCCTCGGGAGCCAAATCCTCAACCACAATTCGCCGGTTGAAGTAGATGTTCTCGTTCTCGCCCTTGGTGCGTTTGGTGACCTCAAGCTTCACGTCAAGCAGATCGCCGAGTCTGGCCGGTAGATCGGAGAGCTTCTCAATTCCCAGGCCGCAGGTGTGCAGGTCGGTCTTGAGCCACTTCAGATTCTCCTTGCTGGCCATTACGCTGTTGCGCCAGAGAAGACGTCCGGCGAGTCGTGGACCGAGAATCTTCAGCGTCCACTTGAGCAGGGGATTGCCGGAGGACTGGGCGCGGGTCAGCTCGACCTTCTCGACGTTCACCTGATACTTGC
>LSQX01261042.1_pt1 | contig 12578 bp, 10 predicted proteins | sample 654561 | NCBI WGS metagenome assembly LSQX01 (sample SAMN04489861, study PRJNA283612) | anaerobic digester metagenome | isolation source: 4 biogas reactors fed with cattle manure at either 37C or 55C with and... | place: Denmark: Kongens Lyngby | collected 2014 | reverse complement strand
GCTCTGGGCGGTTGATTTCGGCAAATCTCTCGACACGATGAACACCGCCTACTGTGAGGTTGCAGTTGACACCGAAACAGGCGTCGTCGAGGTGCTCCGCTTCGGCGTCGTCGCCGACCCGGGCAAGGTTATGCGTCCGATCTCGCTTGAGAGCCAGATTGACCAGGTTATGTACTTCAGTCAGGGCTGCCAGCTTTATGAGGACTTCGTATTTGACGAGAAGACCGGCGTCCAGCTCAACAACAACATGATTGACTACAAAAAGCCCGGCATGCTCGACATTCCGCCCGTTGAGCGCGAGTTCCTTGAGACGCGTGCCGGCAATGCGGCTTACGGCTCCAACGGAATCAGCCATTCGCTCGCAAACACGCACCTTGTCATCATCGCAATCCACAACGCGATCGGCGTGTGGATTGACCCGCCGGCAACGCCGGACAAGGTGCTCAAAGCGTTGGGAAAGGGTTAAGCTGTTGCAGCCGTCAAGCCGGAGCACAAACGTGATTGTGCGGAGAGCATAGTACAATCCAAGCAGGTTGAAAAAGCAGGGCAACAAAATCAACCGGTGTGAAATCTGCGCGAGGTTTCCAGAGAAAGCTGAATACGGGCTTTTCGGCTTTAAAAGAACATGCGACGCATCTGAAACGGCAGGTGAAATACCTGCCCGAGCAGATGCGTCTTTTTTTTGTCGACTTTCTTTGGACGGCTAAGAAAGTCACTGTGCGGTTGTTGAAACGCAGTGTAAATCGGCTGCAAAAAGAAGCGGCCTCACCTGTTAAAAAAAGCCTTTATGGATGCTAAAACCTCCATACACTTAAACCTCACAACATAGCCCTCCTCCTGGACGATGAGCTTAATCTCCTCATCACCCAGAAGCGCCAGCGCCTGTATGTCGCCCGAGGTCGCAATCTCGGTGCAGAGCGGCGGGAATACAACGCACCACCAGTTTTGTCCCGCGCCGCCGCCTATCTCCACCCGCAGCGCCGTGTACTCGCCCGCGGGAAGTGAGAACGTATCGTACTCACGCGTTGGGAAATCCTCGGTTCCGAGGCTGACCGATACGCTGTAATCGCAGCCGGACAAGCGGATTTCCTCAAGCGCCGCACCCTCAATTGCGCCAAAATTTTCTCTTATGACAGCCTGAGCCTCGCCTGCGTCCGATATGCCGTCCAGTGGCTCCGCGAGAGAATTCAGCACACGGTCGCGCACTCGGAGCTTGAGTGTCTGGTCCTCGTCCGAGTCTGAATTTGCGACCACGTGAAGCCGCACAAGTTTTTCCGAGAGCTCAGACTGGCTCTTTGAGACGCCCGTGGTTACAAAAAGTGTAATTATTATGGCGGCGATAAGCGATAATTCCCATTTTTTTAATTTCATTTTTCTCCTTTTGCGGAGGCGGTTTAGCCGTCCCTTTTATGTAAATATTGGATTTGAAGGAATTATTGACAATTATTTTGCGTATTATTCATAAAAAAGGATTGACAAGCCGGAAAAAGTTATGTATCATCGAGTAACTATTTGTAACCAATAGTAAACAAATAGATAAGAGATTGTAAACAAAAATTCATTATTTGGAGACAAAACATGGTTCAAACCACCTCGGGTAGTGTTGCGTTAAAGGATAATACTGCAATATCCATATGTAAAAAATCGTTTTTATCCGGCTCCGACGCGTGGAGCGCTGTTCGGCGCGTACACAAAAGCCATGGAATGCTTCTGTCGGTTTCGCTGCTTGTGGTTTGCGCCGTTGTTTTCGGGGTGCTCTATCTGGACTCCCCCGCGAGGGCGCAGGAGTATGACAGTCGCGGCTCTGTTCAGCCCCTGGCGGCGGCGCCGGTTAGAATTGAGGAGTCAACATATATCTCCGTCATACCCTTTGAGACAATTACATATTCAGACCCGGATTTGTACGCCGGTGAGACCTCCGTAATTACCGAGGGGCGCGACGGTGTGCGGCGCGTGACCGAAATACTTGAATATTCGGGGGACGAATTGTCCGCGGTGACCGCCGTCTCCAGCACGATAATCGCAAAACCCGTCGCGGAGACGGTTGCCGTCGGTACGCTTGAGCGGCCAAAAACGGCATCCTGCGGCACGTACATATGGCCGGCGGAGGGCGTGCTGTCATCGCATTTCGGAAGACGGAAGACAGACGTCGGCTCATCGAATCATCAGGGCATTGACATTGCGGGCGATAAGGGCGACAGTATTTACGCGGCGGACGGCGGCGAGGTCATACTGGCCGACAGGTCGGTTTCGGGGTACGGCCTGCTCGTTCAAATCTTGCACGACAACGGCGACGTGACGTATTACGCGCACAACAGCGAGGTGCTTGTCGCGGTCGGGGAGCGCGTATGTCAGGGACAGGAGATCGCAAAAATGGGTTCGACAGGAGTGTCAAGCGGCGTGCACTGCCATTTCGAGATACGCATTGACGGCGTGCCTGTGAACCCCACAAAGCACCTCCCTTAACTGTCGGTCGAGAATTGAAAACAGGCGCCTTCCGAATTTCGGGAGGCGCTTTCATTTTATCCCCGTCGCGAATGCTCTCCGGCGCGCCGGCAGTCGGGCGTAAATCTCGTCGAAACCGAGTTTCCGCAGGGCGGCGTTGCCGCCTGAGAATGCAAAATCCGCAGAGTCCCCGCACAGTTTGCCGCGCGGGCAGAAAATGCTTGCAATGCTATATATGCATACTGTATAATCATGATCAGAGTACACAAAATCGGGGAAACCAAATGATAACTGCATGCGATGTCTATTTTTCGTATACGGGTTCAAAGCCCTATGCGCTTTCAGGAATTGAGCTCCATATCGGCAGAGGTGAATATGTTTCGGTCGTCGGCGACAACGGCAGCGGCAAAACGACGCTCATGCGTCTTGTTTTGAAGCTCTTAAAGCCGACACGCGGCGTTGTTGAGACAGACGCGGAGAAAATCGGATACGTGCCGCAAAGAGGCGATTACAGCAACCGCGACTTCCCGCTGACTGTCGGCGAGATGCTGAGATCGTACTCAAAAATTGTGGGATCCGATCCGAGGGCCACTGTCGCCAAAGCGCTTGAGTTGACGGGACTTAAAGGCTTTGAAACGGTGCTCACGAGGGAGCTCTCGGGCGGCGAGAGCCAAAAAGCGCGCATCGCGCGCGCCCTTATCGGGTCGCCGGAGCTGCTTATATTTGACGAGCCTTCGACGGGAATTGACGCCCAGAGCGCAAGTGCGATATACGCCCTGCTCAGAATGTTAAATCGCGATAGCGGGATAACGGTCGTGTCGGTTGAACACAATCTGAAGGCCGCGGTTGAGAATTCGACGCACATATATCACCTCGCGGGGGGACACGGCCACATATGCACACCCCGTCGAAATGCAAGCGAGTTTCTGGGGCCGGGCAATGTTTAGATACGAGTTTATGCAAAACGCCCTTGCGGTGTCTCTGATAATTGCCGTGCTGTGCCCCTGCATCGGAATATTCCTCGTGCTTCGAAAGCACTCGATGATAGGTGATACGCTCTCGCACGCCTCGCTTGCCGGCGTCGCAATCAGCCTTGTGTTTGGCGGAACGCCGCTTGTCGGCGCGTTTGTGTTCACATCTCTCTGCGGCGCGCTTATTGAATATCTTCGCACGCGTATTAAAAGCGCCGACCTCGTGCTTTCAATAGTGCTGGCGCTGTGCGTCGGGATTGCCGTGACGCTGATGAGCACGGGAAAGCTCGGGATGAGCGTCGAGGGCTTTATGTTCGGAAGCGTACTGACGGTTACGCGGCCGGAGGTGCTGATCGCACTCGGGCTGTGCGTCGCGTCGGTCGCGGCGCTGATCAAGTATTATGACAAAATGCTTCTCATAACATATGATGAGGAGCTGGCCAAAATTGCGGGCGTCAGGGTGCGCGTGTTTGAGTATCTGTTTGCGGTTTTGACGGCCGCCGCCGTCTCGGTATCGATTCGAATTGTCGGAGTGCTGGTGCTGAGCTCGATGCTGACACTGCCCGTTGCGACCGCGCTTCAGTTGAAGCGAGGCTTTCGCACAACGCTTTTGTTCTCTTTGATGTTCAGCGTAATCGACATGATTGCGGGGCTGTTTCTGGCATACAGGTTAAATGCGGCACCGGGCGGAATAACGGCGCTTGTGTCGGTTGCCGTTTTAATTATTGTTATGACAGGAAAAAATATTAAAAAAAGAATAAACATTACGCTATAGCCTTAAATAAAAAAAGGAGGTGCGGTATGATCACACGTGAACAGCAGCTTTTTATCAATCACGCGCTGCCGGAGCTGAAGCGCGACCCCAGAGTTGTGGGGATCGCCCTTGCCGGCTCGTATATACAAAAAGAGAAGATGGATGAATTCTCCAGTCTTGACTTTGTCATCGCCATTAGCGACGAGGAGTGGGAGAATGTTCTGGGCGACCGCGTCGAAATTGCAGAGCGGCTTGGGACGCTCTTGTCGTGCTTTACGGGGGAACATATTCAGAGCCCAAATCAGCTGATCTGCCTATACGACAATCCGTTGATACACGTCAACCTCGGTTTTATCCCGCTCAGCCGCGTGGGACAGAGGTATGACAATCCTGTTGTGATGTTCGAAAAGGAATCGCTGATGTCGGAGGCGTACTGGCAGGAGCCGGTTATGACACCGATTCCGGATTTGCAGTGGTTTGAGGACCGCTTTTGGATCTGGGTGCATTTTATAACGACGCGCATCGGGCGCGGCGAGCTCTTTGACGCGATTGATTCGATCAGCTTTTTGCGGCTGAGTGTGCTGGGGCCGCTGATAAGTATGAAAAACGGCAAGCCGGCGCACGGCGTGCGGCACATTGAAACCGACAGTCCGCACGACGCCAGAATGCTCATTGAAACCGTGGCGTCATACGACGCGAAAAGCTGTGTGCGGGCGCTTAAGGCCGCGACCGATATGTACATCTCGCTGCGCGGCATGAGCAAGGGGGAACCGTTCCTGCGCGAAAAGGCGGAGCGCGCCGCCCTTGAGTACCTGAAAAGAATTTCAGACAGGCTGAGATAGAAAAACAGCAGCAATGAAGCCCCTGCTCCGGCAGGAGGCGGCGCAGCTCACCGTGAATATCGCCGGCGACAAGTGACCGGCGGAAAATAAAAGCAGCGGGCAGGAATTACCTGTCCGCTGCTTTTATGATGATGGCAAAATACGTTCCGCACAGTGTGTACGCGCTAGTATCTTGGCGCTTTGGTGACCCGTCGGAGATTCGAACTCCGGACACCCTGCTTAAAAGGCAGGTGCTCTGCCGACTGAGCTAATGGCTCAAATTATGCCCTGAAATAACATCGCTGCATTTCAAGGCGTGATTTGATAGTGCTTGAAAGCCGAAACGCTTAATGAATAAACGTGAACAGAAGCGTCATGCCGAGGGTCAGGAAGAAAAAGCCGAATGCGACTATCTTCGTTATTTTCTCGAGCTTCGCCTCTATTGTGCGGCCTTTATTCTTACCGAAGAAGCTTTCCGCGCCGCCGGCGATAGCTCCCGAGAGCCCTGCCTCGCGACCCTGCTGCATAAGGACAAGAACAACTATTAAAATAGATGAAATTATAAGCAATACGCCTAAAACTATTTGATCCCAGCTCATTTTTCATGACATCCTTTCAAAACAAAGAACGCATACATTTTTTCCGTGCCACTTGCATGCTCGAGTATTCTAACATACCGAAAAGAAAAAGGCAAGTCTTTTTTTGATGTTTTTTATAGTTTTTACCAAGTTTTTTATGAATTATACAAAGACATGCGGGCATCATACTGTAAGCGGCAGAAAAATCAATTCACCGTGCGTTTGCCGGGAGAGTATTTTTGCTGCTCCCCGTATAATCGGTATGCCGCTCCCGCCCGTTTCACAACGGGCGGGTTTTTTGTTTATAGGAACATATTCAGCTGTTCGCCGGAGTCGATATCCTCCGCACTGAGCACGGCGCCCGCCGCCGGAAGACTCTTTGTGCGGTAGCGGTGCGGCTTTGTAAACATACTTTCGTCATAGTCGGTCACAGAAATGACCTTGTGCCCCTTCTTGACTGTCATAACATTCACGCCCGCGGTATCCTTTGTGGTTTTCGGCGATATAGCACCGGTATTGAGTACGAGCACTCTGCCTGCCGAGGAACGGAGAACCACCTCGCAATCCTCTTTAATATACCTTGCGGCAACTATGGGGAACTTATCGGAATACGCCTTTATAAGCTTTTTGCGGTTGGTCTTGGTCTCGTACGCCTTCATATCGACCTTTGCGACCTTGCCGTTTTCAAAGAAGAACAGCATATATCCACCGTAGTCGCGTGTTACCGCCATATACACGGACGACTCGCCCTGCTCTGAATATTCGAGCTTCGAGGCAATAAAGTCACCCAGCACGCTCGCCTTGGAGTCCTCGAACTCGCAGGCGCGCGATTTGTAAACCTGACATTTGTCGGTAAAGAACAGCAGCTCGTCCGCATTTGACGCTTCAAGCGACTGCGCTATCGAGTCGCCCTCCTTGAGCTTCTGCTCACCGCCCATTCTAAGCGACAGCGGAGTGATTTTCTTGAAGTAGCCGCCGCGCGTAAAGAAGAGATTCACGGGATAATCGGGGATTTCCTCCTGCTGCTCCTCCTCTTTTATTTCGGTCTCATAGATTATCTCGCTGCGCCTTTCCTTACCGTATTTTTCGGCTGCGGCGTTAAGCTCGGCTATGATGATTTTCTTTATACGCGTCTTGCTGCCGAGGATATCCTCCATGTCGGCAACGTCGGCAATCAGCTTTTCAATGTCCTGCGTGCGTTTGAGGATATACTCGCGGTTGAGGTGGCGAAGCTTTATTTCCGCGACGTACTCCGCCTGCACCTCGTCGATACCGAAGCCTATCATGAGGTTGGGAACAACCTCCGCCTCCTCCTCGGTATTGCGGACGATTTTTATCGCCTTGTCGATATCCAGCAGGATTTTCTGAAGACCCTGAAGCAGATGCAGGCGTTCCTTCGCCTTTGTAAGCTCATAGAACACCCGTCTGCTGACGCACTCGGTACGGAAGGCTATCCATTCCTTGAGCAAATCCGAAACGCCGAGAACGACAGGTGCTCCGGCTATGAGGACGTTGAAGTTGCAGGGGAAGGATTCCTCGAGAGGTGTGGAGCGGAACAGCTTTGCCATAAGCTTGTCCGGGTCAACTCCGCGCTTGAGGTCAATTGTGATTTTCAGACCGCTTTTGTCGGTTTCATCACGGATATCACTTATATCCTTAATCGAGCCGCCCTTGACCTTTTCGATTATCTTCTCGATTATCGCCTCACTCGTGGTGGTGGGCGGTATCTGCGTTATGTCTATACAGTTGCTCGATTTGTCATAGGTGTATCTCGAGCGCACACGAACCGAGCCTCTGCCCGTTTCGTATATTTCCCTGAGGCTGTTGCGGTTGTATATTATGAGTCCGCCGCCGACAAAATCGGGAGCCTTGAGGGTTTCAAAAAGGTCAAAATCCGGATCCTTGATAAGTCCGATGGTTGTATCGCACAGCTCGCGCAGGTTAAACGAGCATATCGAGCTTGCCATACCGACGGCTATGCCGGTATTTACATTCGTAAGTATTGTCGGAAAGGTTACGGGAAGAAGCACGGGCTCCTTCATGGTGCTGTCATAGTTATCGACAAAATCCACGGTATCCTTGTCGATATCGCCGAAGACCTCGTTGCATATCCCCTCAAGCTTCGCCTCGGTATACCTCGCTGCGGCGCACTGCATATTTCGGGAATACGCCTTGCCGAAATTACCCTTGCTGTCCACAAACGGGTGCAGAAGCGACTCGTTTCCGCGCGACATACGAACCATTGTGTCATATATAGCGGCATCGCCGTGCGGGTTAAGCTGCATCGTGTGCCCGACTATGTTTGCGGACTTTATTCTTCCGCTGTTTATAAGCCCCATCTTATACATGGTGTACAGCAGCTTGCGGTGCGAGGGCTTGAAGCCGTCGATTTCGGGAATCGCACGCGACATAATAACACTCATGGCATAGGGCATGAAGTTAGTTTCGAGCGTATCGGTGATGAGCTGATTTACGACCTCACCCGCGCCGAGTATATGGGCATTGCGATTCTCTTCGACCTTTTCTTCCTGTTGCTTTTTAGATTTTTTCGCCAATTCTGTTCACTCCGTTTTTTCAGCTTATATCCGCCATATCTATATACATGTATCCGTTTGTGGAAATGTGCTCCTTCCTGCCCTGAAGGTTGTCGCCCATGAGCAGGTTGAACTTTTCCTCGGTTTCGGTGGGAATATCGTTCTTTTCGACCTTTACAAGGCGGCGCGTGGCAGGATTCATGGTGGTAAGCCACATCATATCGGCATCGTTTTCACCGAGACCCTTGGAGCGCTGAATGGTATACTTTGCGCTGCCTATTGCCTCGAGAGCATCCGCCTTCTCCTTTTCGCTGTAAGCGAACCACGTTTCGCCCTTCGAGTTTATCTCGTAAAGCGGAGATTCCGCAATATAGACCTTTCCGACATCAATGAGCGTGGGCATCAGACGGTAAATCATTGTGAGAATAAGTGTTCTGATGTGGAAGCCGTCAACGTCGGCATCGGTACAGATTATAACCTTGTTCCAGCGCAGATTCTGAAGATTGAAGGAGGAAAGCTCCTTGTTTGCCTTGGTCGTCACCTCCACGCCGCAGCCGAGCACCTTCACGAGGTCTGTGATTATTTCGCTCTTGAATATTTTTTCGTATTCGGGCTTCAGGCAGTTGAGGATTTTGCCTCTTACGGGTATGACCGCCTGAAAGCCGGAGTCCCTCGCCTGCTTGCACGCACCGAGTGCGGAATCGCCCTCAACGATAAAGATTTCTGTATTAACCGTATCTCGGCTGGAACAGTCCCACAACTTGCCCGGCAGATTGCCGCTGCTCAGGGCACCCTTGCGGCGCGTCAACTCGCGCGCTTTGCGAGCCGCCTCGCGGGCCTGTGCCGCCTGAATCGCCTTGTTCAAAATCCGTTTGGCCTCGACCGGGTTTTCTTCCAGATACGTCGCCAACTGCTCGTTGAGCATCGTCTCGACGAAGCTGGCCACTTCAGGGTTAGACAGACGCACCTTGGTCTGCGCCTCAAAATGTGGCTCGCGCAGCTTCACCGAGATCACCGCTGTCAGCCCTTCGCGCAGATCGTCGCCCGTCGGCGTTAGATTCCCTTTGAGCAAATTGGCATTGCGAGCGTAATTGTTCATCGTCCGTGTCATCGCCGTGCGAAACCCCGACAAGTGCGTGCCGCCGTCGATGTTACGAATGTTATTGGCATACGCCATCACGGCCTCGTTATAGCTGTCGTTGTATTGAAACGCCAACTCGCACGACATCCCCGTCTCGGCGTCTTCTTTGCTGAAATAAATGACATTGGACAGCCCCGCTTTGCCCTCGTTGAGATATTCGACAAACGCCCGAATGCCTTTTTCGTAATGATAGACTTCTTTCTTTTCGACACGGTCATCCTGATAGGTGATGTGCACGCCGGCGTTCAGGTACGCCAGCTCGCGAATGCGTTTTTGCAGCACTTCATATTTAAACTCAATGTCTTCGAAAATCTCGCTGTCCGGCAGAAAGTTGATGCGCGTGCCGCGCTTGTTGGTCTCGCCCATCTCGCGCACCGGCCCCTTGGCCACGCCGCGCTCGCACTCAAAATGATAGTGCTTGCCGTTGCGCCATACGTCGGCCTCCAGCCGTTCGCTCAGGGCGTTGACCACGCTGACGCCGACGCCGTGCAGACCGCCGGAAACCTTGTAGGCCTTGTTGTCAAACTTACCGCCGGCGTGCAGCACCGTCAGCACCACTTCCAGGGCGCTCTTTTTGGCCTCGCTGTGCATCTCCGTCGGAATGCCCAGCCCGTTGTCTTCGACCGAACAGCTTCCGTCCATGTGAATATGCAGCAAGATCTGATCACACCGCCCGGCCAGCGCCTCGTCGATGGAATTGTCGAGTACTTCATAGACCAAGTGATGCAGACCGCTTTCCTGCCGGTTGCCTATGTACATATCCGGTCGCTTACGCACGGCCTGAAGGCCTTCCAGTATTTTGATGTTGTCGGCGCCGTATTCCTGTTGCAGTGGTGTTGTCATTTATATTTCCTTGTCGTCGTCGTCTTTTAATGGAATAAGGTGAAGCTTGCGAACGCCCGCCGCCGGACAGCGGCGATGCAATTCGGCGATCAGTTCGTTCTGCATCATGCGAAGCTGGTGCATATACGGCCCCGGCGCCGCCTGTATCGTCAGCACATTGCCGACGCGGCGATCCAGCCGACACCACGGAAGCAGGCCCGGCGGCAAAATCGACTCCCACGCATCGACCAGCGATGCGTTCTTACTGAAATCACGCTGGCCGCGGCGTAAAAACAATTCCGCCTCGTCTCCCGCTCGATAACAGCGCATCCGCGGCCGCCGCTGCCACTGTGTTGCCGACCGAAGCAACTTGTCCTGCTCGCTCTCGTTCATCATGCGAATAAAAAACCGCGGCGCAACCGCCTCCGCAATTTTAAATTTTACAATTTTAGTTTTAAACTTTTCTACAGATTGACCGGCATAATGATATACAAAAAGTTAGAACCGCTTTTGATCAGACCGGGACGATCCGATTGTCCCAAGTGCAGCTCAAACTCATTGGACCGAAGCACACGCAGCACGTCCACCAAAAATTGCGGATTGAACCCGATCTCCATCGGCTCGCCGTCAAACTCGACCGCCATATCGATCTGTGCATCGCCGGTCTCCGGCGCACGACTGGAAAACACCAGTGTCTTCTGGGAAATGCTCAGCTTGACGCCCTTGCTGTCTTCGGTCGCCAGCAGCGCCGCGCGCCGCACGGCACTCAGCGTCGGGGCCGTCTGCAAGGTCAGCTTCTTCTGATAATCCGTCGGGATAATATCTTCGTATTTCGGAAAATTGCCTTCCACTAGATTGGAACTGACGACGACATCGCCGCAGATCAATACAATCTGATTATTGACGAACCGAACGCCCGCGACCACGCCGTCCTGAACCGGAATCTTGTCCAAAATCGTCATCGTCTTGGCCGGCACGATAATGCGCCCGTCCGGAGGCGTGCCGGCTTTTTCCAGAGGAATAATCGCCTTGGACAGCCGCCGTCCGTCCGTGGCCACCATCGCCAGTTTTTTTCCGGTGATCTCCCACAAGATGCCGTTCAGCGCATAGCGGGTGCTCTCTTTGGCAGCGGCAAACACCGTCTGCTCGATGCCTTCCTGAAGCTTATCCAACTTGACCTCAAAGTCGGCCTTGCCCTCAAAGCCCGGCACGACCGGATACTGCGCCGGGTCGTGACTGTAAATCGTAAAACGGCTGTCCGACCCGACCAGATGCACCGCCGACTCGGCTGCCTGAAACTCAATGATCTCATCCACACTCTCACGCACAATCGAGCTGAGTTTATCGGCCGGAACGACCACATCCCCCGCCTCGGCAACCTCGACCTGGTTGATAATCGCCGTAATCCCAACTTCCAGGTCGGTCGCACAGAGACGCACGGCGTCTTTTTCCGTCGTGATCCGAAGACACTGAAGAATGGGTTTGGGGGTGCGGCTGGGCACAATGCTGGTTACGAAAGACAAAGCTTCCTGTAACGCGGCTCGATTGAATTTTACTTTCATAGCGTTCCTCGTGCGTCTGAATTATCCTTACGTTATTCGCGGCGTCCAAAATTCAATCCGGCATTGTACCCCCTATTCAGGCTTTTGGAAAGGGTTTTTATGCCTTATCTGCATTTTTTCACCATAAAATCATTCTCCCTTACCCTTAACACGGCGGGGTACTATTGGATAAAAAAAGAATATAAAAATTTAATTAACCGTATTTGTCATACCAAGCGTGAAATTGTGAAGAAACAAACCTACTGTGAAATAAGTATATGTAAAACAAAGACTTAGATATAAACCCAGTACAGTTGAACCGTGGACAACCTGTTAATGGAAATGTTTTGTCCGTATAACCAAGCTGTGAAAAGCGGGCAGACAATACTGATAATCAGGAAATTTCTTAAACGCCTCCACAGATGCTATAAGACTATCAACAGGTTTTCCACAGAGAAAACAACACCCCAAACCCCCGCAGCACCCTTAAGAAATGAGTTCGATAAGCCCAAAATAAAGGGTTGATTGTGTATAAGAAAAATAAGAAAAGGTTGACTTGCGATGGGGTTTGTGTGTAGGATTCATCCAGCGGTCACTTGAATCGGAGAAAGAATTCAGAAAAGGGAGGTGTCACGTGAGACAGGTCTATTGCTGGGCGGCTGTTTTATATCTTTTTTGTTCCATTTCTTACGCAGGCCGGCAAAACCCGATATTCCTGATTGAGCTTAATGATTTTGAGAACGAGTTCATACCTGGTCGTGTGCATGTGTCCAGTGATGAGGACAACCTCTTTTTTGCCCGGAGTACGCCCTCGAAGACAGACGCCTTGTGGGAGGCGCGTCGAAATCCGGAAACAGGGATTTATGACCAGCAGCGGCAACTGTCCGAATTGAAAAACGGCGGGGCACAGGTTTACGGGGTCTGGATGTCGGAAGATAAACTTCGGTTGTATCTGTCTCTTATACACATCT
>LSQX01260986.1_pt1 | contig 12578 bp, 11 predicted proteins | sample 654561 | NCBI WGS metagenome assembly LSQX01 (sample SAMN04489861, study PRJNA283612) | anaerobic digester metagenome | isolation source: 4 biogas reactors fed with cattle manure at either 37C or 55C with and... | place: Denmark: Kongens Lyngby | collected 2014 | reverse complement strand
GATCTTCGAGCGAATGAAAGCTAATAATGACAACACGTCCGCCGGATGCCATGATGTCAGGTATTATCTCTAAAAGCTTTGACAGCTCATCATATTCATGATTTACAGCCATCCTTATAGCTTGAAAAACACGTCTTGCAGGATGTCCGCCACGTCTTGCTTTGGGCGGTACAGCTTGGGCAACGATCTCAGCCAATCTCCCCGTCGTTCGGATCTGTGCTTCATGTCGGGCATGGACGATCGCGCGTGCAATCCTTGCGGCATATTGTTCTTCTCCATAAGTTCGAAAAACACACGTCAACTCGTCTTGTGTCAATGTCCCGATCAGCTTTTCCGCTGTCTCCTCCTGTGACCGATCCATCCGCATATCTAGCGGTCCGTCATGCAGATAGGAGAATCCGCGTTCCGGATTGTCAAGCTGATGAGAGCTGACTCCGAGATCTGCTAAAAGTCCGTTTACTTTCCCGCGGTCTTCATCGGGAAGCCAGTCGGTAAGCGCCGAAAAGGGAGCTACCACCGTTCTAAATTGCCCTGTTGCTTGAAGTGCGAATAGGCGTTCTTCACAAATCCTTACAGAAGCAGCATCGCGATCTGCCGCGTAGAGCCTTCCGTTATCTCCAAGTTTCTTCAGTATCTCAGCGCTGTGTCCTCCGCCCCCGCAAGTCAGATCCAAATAAAGCCCATCTTCCTGAACATCAAGAGAATCGATCGTTTCCTCCAAGAGGACAGGCGTGTGCCACGCATTAAAGTCCCGGGATGTCATATTTAGAAAGATCCATCTCGGCAAGCGACTTGGAGGCTTGCATGTGCTGTTCAAAGAATGCGGAGGAGCAAATCTCAATCTTAGAGAAAACGTCGATAAAGCATACTTCTTCTCCTGGCGAGACACCGATGTGTTCCCACAGGAAAGCAGGAACCATGATGCGACCCTGAGCATCAAATTCGCATACATTAGCAGATCCTAAGATGCGGCGCCTCAACAGACGAACACTGACATCCGTCGCGGAAAGACTCATAATCTTTGATTTGAGTTCCTCAAATTGTTCCATTGTGTAGGCCGCGAGAAATCCGTCATCCACACTTTCTGTCACGACCAGAGCGCCATCAAGCTGCTCCCGCAACTTCACGGGAACGATGACGCGTCCTTTCTGATCGGTGGTGTGTATATAGCGTGCCATGCAACGTTTTCTCCTAAACGTTCTCCTAGGTGCTAGTATATTAACATAAAACCCCACATTCATGTCAATAGCCCCCTAAAAACCCCGCTTATTTTTCAACTTGTCGACTATTTAGGGTGTTTAACACTTCAAACGGATTATTTGATCTTTTGCGATGCTAAAATGAAAACAAGTAGACTGTATGAAGTCCTCTTCTCAAATATGGAAAACGATCTAGCCTAAAATATGAGCGGTAAATTTATCTTATGACGAGGTGCTGATGGAAATTAGAGAATATTTTGAAATTAATCCGCATGTCGCCATAGCCTTTTCAGGCGGAGTGGACTCTGCCTATCTCCTCTATACGGCGAGTCGCTTTGCCAAGAGTCTTCGTGCCTACTATGTCAAATCAGCCTTTCAACCTCAGTCTGAACTTGAAGACGCAAAGCGCCTTTCTGATCAGCTTGGAAGTGAGTTGACCATACTGCCTCTAAATCTCTTAGACGATCCGGAAATTACAGCCAACTCCTCAAACCGCTGCTATCTATGCAAACGAATAATCTTTTCTACTATCATAGAAACAGCGCAAAAAGACGGTTTTACTATAGTTATAGACGGTACAAATGCAACTGACGAAACAGAAGACAGACCGGGTATGAAGGCACTTCAGGAACTCTCAATAGCCTCACCGCTTCGCCTCTGCGGCCTTGGCAAAGACGAGATACGGCGACGTTCCAAGGAAGCAGGGCTCTTTACTTGGGACAAGCCTGCCTACTCCTGTCTGGCTACACGCATCCCTCAAGGGGAAGTAATCACCAAAGAAAAGTTAGAAAAGACGGAGCGAGCGGAGGCTTGCCTGACGACCCTCGGTTTTTCTGATTTTCGCTTGCGCCTTTTAGGCACAAACGCCAAACTCCAGCTCCCGGCGTCACAGCTTGAACTGGCATTACAGAAGCGAAATACCATTTTGAAAGAACTAAAAAATGATTACAGCGCAGTGCTCTTAGATTTGGAGGCGCGAGATGAATAAAGAGATAAAGGCTATTCTTGATGCTGTGCAGGCAGGCCGTCTTTCAGTAGATGAGGCTATGCAAAAGCTCAAAGTCTTGCCATTTGAGGACATCGATTTTGCCAAGATTGACTTGCATCGCGCTCTTCGTCAAGGCGTATCCGAGGTCATCTACGGTGAAGCTAAAACGGCTGAACAGATTCTAGGCATTATCGAGGTCATGTTGAGAAACGGGCAGAAAACCATACTTATCACGAGACTTATACCGGAAGCGTCCGATGCGATTCGAAAGATACATGGTGAAAAGTTTGAATACCACGCTGATGCAAAAATCGGCATTTTAGGTGAACTGCCCCGACCGGACGGACTCGGCAAGATCGTCGTGGCCACAGGCGGTACGAGTGATATTCCCGTGGCCGAAGAAGCGGCGCTCACGGCTGAGTTCCTCGGCAATGAGGTGACACGTCTTTATGATGTAGGCGTAGCGGGTCTGCATCGATTGTTAGCTCATCTCGATGTTATCATGAACGCAAGTGTCATTATTGCAATAGCAGGTATGGAAGGTGCTCTGGCGAGTGTCATCGGCGGTCTTGTCGATTGCCCTGTGATCGCCGTGCCGACAAGTGTAGGTTATGGCGCGGCATTCGGAGGACTTGCCGCCCTTCTATCCATGCTCAACTCCTGCGCCAACGGTGTTTCTGTCGTCAATATCGACAATGGTTTCGGAGCAGGCTACTTAGCAAGTTTAATTAATCATATGGAGGCTAAATCAAAATGAAAACACTCTTTATTGATTGCGGTATGGGTGCTGCCGGCGATATGCTGACGGCAGCTTTACTGGAACTTTTGCCTGATCCCGATGCTTTTCTTACCGAGTTGAACGCGCTTGGGATTCCGGGTGTCCTCGTCAAACGGGAAAGCTCAGCTAAGTGCGGCATCTACGGCACACGTATTTTAGTAACAGTGGATGGAGTAGAAGAGGAAAGTATCGACATGCACGAACATGGAGATCACCATGAACATTTGAACGACTTCGACCATGATCATATGCATCCTCACCACCAAGCCCATGATCATCGTGACCATTCAAATCATGCCCATGGAAGCCATCACAATCTTGAGTATTCTGAACATATCCACTGCCATCAGCATGATCACCATCACGATCATATACACCAAGCCCATGACCATCGCGATCATTCACATACGCATGATCACAACAGTCTCAAAGAGATTGAGGAAATCGTCCAAGATCTTGAACTATCAAACAAGGTGAAAAACGATGTCATGGCCGTCTACAATCTCATCGCCAAGGCAGAGAGCCGAGCCCACAATGTACCGGTGACCGATGTTCACTTTCATGAAGTGGGCGCCATGGATGCCATTGCCGATATTACTGCAGTCGCCATGCTTATGGAAAGGATCGCTCCGGAGCAGGTTTTCGCCTCTCCTATCCATGTCGGCAGCGGTCAGGTGCGCTGTGCGCACGGCATACTTCCCGTACCGGCACCCGCCACCGCCTATATCCTTGAAGGCGTTCCTATCTATGGCGGCAGAATAAGAGGAGAACTATGTACGCCGACCGGCGCGGCGCTCCTCAAGTACTTTGTAGACTCTTTCGGAGAAATGCCTGTGATGAAAGTAGAGAAGATCGGTTACGGCATGGGTAAAAAAGATTTTGAGGCAGCCAACTGTGTACGCGCCATGCTAGGTGAGACAGATACACGTAAAGAGGAAATATTGGAACTCAAGTTTAATGTTGATGACATGAGCGCCGAGGCGATCGCTTTTGCCGCAGACAGATTCTTTGAAGTCGGCGCAGTCGAGGTCTTTACGGTTCCTGTCGGCATGAAAAAATCTCGTCCCGGTACGCTCATAACGGTTCTTTGTCACAGAGAAGATAAAGAACAGCTTTTACATGCGATATTTAAACACAGCACCACGATCGGTGTTCGTGAACTTCTATGTAATCGTCATCTTCTGGAGCGAAGCGTTACAACACTTAAAACACAATACGGTTCCATAAGGCGGAAAGACGCCAAAGGCTTTGGCGTAGCCCGCAGCAAATACGAATACGATGATTTAGCGCGTTTAGCAAAAGAAATGGACTTAAGCTTGGTTGAACTTGTAGACCGTATTGAACGAGAAATGGATTGATTAAATAAACTTCTTACTTATTAACACTTTTCTACAAACCCTGAAAAGAATTTTTCAGCATTAAACTAAACATATTTTCTATGGAACGGTAATAATGTCTTCTGCATTAATAGGCTACATAATAAGCGATCGCTCAGAAAAGATACTATTTAGCTCCCTGCCTTGCTACTCCAAAGGTCTTGATGGTTCATCGAAATATTAAGCAGCACACCCAACAAGATGAAATTCGAGATCATAGACGATCCGCCGTAACTCATAAAAGGGAGAGGTATGCCCGTGATTGGCATAATGCCAATTGTCATGCCGATATTCTCGATAAAATGGAAAGTGAGACTTGCGATAAGCGCCACCATGACATACGCTTCGCTCGGCGACACATCGGCAATTTTGCCCGCCAAACGGAGCGTGTGAATCACAAGATACAGCGCCAGCAAAATCACTAGCGTCGTGCCGACTAGCCCTAACTGCTCCGAAATAGCCGTAAAAATAAAATCCGACTCCTTCACAGGTACGCTGACGTTTTCGCCTGCGCGATTGCCGAATAGTCCTCCGGAAGAAACAGCGGCAAGAGACTGATTGATATGGTACGACGCCGTTTTGTCATGGCCTCTAAAAAAGAATGTCAAGATGCGATCTTTTTGTGTTTGGCTCAAAACATATTGCCACGTCACCGGAATGAGTACAAAAACGATGCCTAGACTCGACAGAATAATAGTCCGCCAGCGAACACCCCAAACGAACAAAGTGCAAAGAAACATAAAGATCAAAACAGAACTTGTGCCAAAATCCGGTTCCGTCATGATCAGCAAGAACGGTACACCGTAAATAAGCGCCAAACGCGCAAACCCTTGCGGCTTTGATAGATTACCTGAATTCATGGCAGCAAACGCGGGACCGGCCGCCATCGCTACCCCGATTTTTGAAAGTTCCGAAGGTTGAAATGACCCGAAAAGCGGAACGCGAAGCCAACTGTCCGCGATCGTTAGCGCACGATACCCGTCGACCTTGACCAATATAAGCAAAAAGAGACTTACCGTATAAATAGTACCGCCAACAAGTCGCATTGCCGGAGGATCGAATAGACAGATCACAAATGATGCCATCAATCCGATCAGCACCGCAGCGATCTGTTTGTAAAAATTCATGGGATAATCCATGCCGGCTCCGTAGCCGGTGGAAAGCACCTTATTAAGTACCACCAGTCCGATGATGACCAACGCCAAAACAGGTACGAGCATATTATAATTGAGCGAACTGAAAAACATATCGGCGCGCGAGGGTCTTCCCTCACGTGCCCGCCCTCTTTTTTTCCATTCAGTCCATTCCATATTTTAAGTAATTATTTAATAAGTCTTTTATTTACAAGTATTTTATAAGTGTTTTAATAGATACTGCGTTTGATACTGCTTTTAGGTATATTCAGCTCTGCTTCAAAGAACGTCTTGGCCGTAACCGTCTCCCTCGTTTGACGCATCACTAGTAACTTCATTCGACGCTTTGTCTGTATCGTCTGAAGTCACAGATACAGACGTGTCACTGTCGCCAATTACCGATGTGTCGTCGAACACAATAGCATCAACTGATGCTGTGTCTAAGGATGTCGTGTATGTCACATCACTCGCGTTAATCAGATTATCGGCATCATCTTTAGCGTTATCACCATCAAGTGTCTCGCTATCCTCGACGATGACAACATCGTCAACCTGCAGAGGTTTTTCCGGACCAAATAGCATCAGCAAACCGGTGTCTTCCGCGTCCTGAAGTGACACGAGGACTTTTTCTCTTTGTTTGTCGCGGATGGCAAGCACTACTAAAAAGACAACCGAAATCACAACCATCGCCAATGAGACAAGCTGTGAAATGCGAATTTCCTGTCCGAACATTGTGAACACGAGCGCATCCGTGCGGATGCCCTCAACAAAGAAACGTGTCAGTCCATATAGCAAAAAATACGTGAGCATTGTTCGATATGGGTACTTGTCGGATTTACGCCGTACCGCGAGCAAAATTGCAAATATAATCATATTGGCCAAAAACTCATAGAGAAACGTCGGATGCACAGGAAGATTCGGATCAAGTCCCGGCAACGGATTGGCAGGATCGGGATTGATCCCTGTAAGCCAGCTTTTCGTGCCCTCACTGATCATGCCCCACGGAAGATCGGTATTAATCCCAAACGCTTCCTGATTGAAGAAATTGCCCCAGCGACCGATCCCCTGCCCTAGCGGCACATAGACGGCAATGTAATCCAGAAGATGATGAACTTTAATATGTTTCACATGCGCAATGATAAAAAGTGCGATCATCCCGCCGATGACACCGCCGTAAAAGGCAAGTCCTCCCTCCGTAATATCTAAAATCCGGGCAGGATTCTCCTTGTAAGCATCCCACTCAAAAGCGACGTAATAGAGCCTTGCCCCAATAACCATGAACGGAATCATCAGCAAGAAAAAATCAAGGATATCGTCGCCCTTCAGGCGATGCGCTTTCGCCTGCTGAACAGCAAGCACCATACAAAGCAACAGCGCGACCGCGAACAAAAGCCCGTACCAATAAATCGTGATATGGCGCCCCAAAATAGTAAAATCAAACGCGATCCGGCTCACAGAAAGATCATGGATCCCCAGCCCCGGAAAGGAAACTTGATACTGACATAGACATGTAATAGGTAGCATAGGTGCACCTCCGGCAATATCGTCATTTTATCATAGTACGAGAATGCACCTGCGTCGATACCCTTTTCGATGTCACACTCCCCTTGATTATCATTGACGCGGCAGAGCATCACGTATAGTTCTTCTTCTCAATAGGAGTATCGCTAGTTACCAACCAATCAAGAAATGCAAAATAGCAACTATAGGGATGAATAAAAGATGCTCGAATGTGATTTTCTCAGTCTCTTTTATTTTCGGGAAAAACGTTTCCGTCCATGACTTAAGCAGATCGAGTCCACGGGAAACGAAAGAATTTCTCGAATAAAGAGTTCTTTCACTCGGATCAGCAAGTCCTCTTTCGACGTCCCGATCTTCTCCTAGACGTAGATCGCCGTCACTGTCAAGTCCCGCCGAATCATTAACCTCATCACCACAAACAGCTTTTACATACTGTTCAACATAGCAAACACGATCATCACGGATCATGGTCATGAGCATTGGTTTTGTCACGTGTGCCTGTACCACTGGCGCGAAAAGTGCTAAGTAGAGCTGGTTTTCCTGTTCCAGATAATCGTTGGCGAAAGCGCTATTGTGTTTCGTGTAAAACTCCATGTATATGGCACGTTTGCGTTCAATCGCCTGTTGCAAAAGATCATCATCGACCTTTTGAAGTCTTTGAGCTTTCATGTACTCCGCATATTCCAAAGGATACTGTGATTTGAAAATTTCCATCACTTCCTCATCGGTAATAACTGCACATATAAAAACGCAGACATCAATTGATTCTGTATCATTCATCCCTTTGAGCACATCTAAAAGTTCCGGATCCAATTTTTCTTCACCTATAATCTCATTCGATCCGACTGTTGACTCTTGCGCTTTCTTGTCAGATTCCGTGCCGGATGCTGCAGGGTCTTGTTGTGTCTTACTTGCACCGACATACTCTGAATTAGCGTCCTTAGAATTCACATCCCCTTCCCTAGTGTTCTTCGTGTTAATGTCCTTCGCACCAACGTCCTCAGCGCTAACACCCTCCGCGCCAACATCCCCTTTCACTTCCGCCGCTGCTGAAGGAAGTGTCGGAGTGGCACTTGATTCACCGCTACAGGCCGTCATTGTCAATAAAAGACAGCCTAGAATAACGAGTGTGCCAATTCGCTTCNNATCTAAGACGTAAAATTCTCGAAAACGTAACGCGCAATTATTAGATTATTTTTAGACAATCAATTCGTACGAGAGATCTTCCTTGTAAAATCAAGAGAATCAATCGAATTAAAAATATACAAAATGAAAATCAGACGTATTGAACACATCACAACGAGCACATCACTAGATAATATGAAAAACGGGAATCAGGCGCGTTCGAGCACCTCAATGACGACCGACTTCCCTTCAGCAAGGTTTACATGGCCGCGCGTAATGCGTGAAACAATCGTCAACCCGTAGCGTCCCGTTTTCGTGTTGGGCAGCATCAGCACTTCCGACAGTGCCTGAACATCTATATCATCCTCCGGAAAAAGAACACGTGTTATGTAAACGCCACGGCTAAGGACGATTGAACGCTCCGGATAGGGACATTGAAAAACAATATCTGTCGCCCCGTTCACCCCACCCGACGATGGCAAGACAGTGTGTTTCATCGAATCATCCGACGCGTCGGATGCTCTACAGGCGCAGGATAAGTGATAGCCGCCGTGCGGCTGATAGGCGACAGCTGACTGAAGGGCATCGGATTTCTGATAGATGTCGGATGACGGACAGGCAACGTTTGTCTGATAAGCATCAGATGACTGACAGGTATCTAGCACTTTTTCTCCAGGAAGTGTGGCCGTCGATTCGATGTCGCAAAAGAGGCGGAACGGTCGCGTCATCAGTGTCGTCGCCGTTTTCACATCGCCTGAGGCAATCAGTGCACGGATGCGCGAGCTGGAAACTTTCGATCCTCCCCAAAAAACATCCGGCACTATGACGGCTTCAAGCGGATGTGACGAAGCAAACGATTGAAGAAACGCCGCGTCACCTGCGCCTCTATAGCCGAAATGCGCGTCCTCACCGATAGCAAGAACGGTACCGCCCAGTTTTTTTACAACGACTGTTTCAAGAAATGTATCCGGTGAAAGCGTCGTGATGCTATCCGTCATCGGAATCATAAAAATATCATCAACGCCGAAAGCTTTAAGCGCGTGAACGCGTTCTCGATCATTCATCAACTCTGTATGATGAAGATCTCGTCCGCCAAAAGAAACACCTTTAGGGAAAGAGAAAGTGAAAACAGTAACACGGAGCCCCCTCTTCCGGCAGACATGTTTGAGTTCACGTAGAAGCGCCTGGTGTCCAATATGGAATCCGTCAAAAATACCGAGCGCGATGCCTCTTGGCGTTCTATCACCGCATTCGTAAGGTAGATCCACATATACGAAATCTTCATTCATCGCTTCCATCTGTTTCTTGATTCCCTCCATGCAATTGTTCTCATATTATTACAGATCGCGCCTGATCAACATATGTCCGTCGTCGCATCAATAGATGTGAGCGAATTTTTAAATTATAGGTTCTTCCCTGCCACAGGGCGTATCTCATCATAAAAGTCCTATAAAAACCTGTTTTTACATAAAAAAAGACGGGTCACAGAAAACACGGCGCGGTTGATAGCGTGCGTCATCGCGCTCGGCGACGGCAATCAGCTCATTTCCATAAAAGAGTGCAACCCACGTGTCGTCAGGCGGCGGCGCCGACACAGAAGCTCCTTTATCAAAAGGATCAAGCACAGGATGAGACAGATTCAGATGTTGTCCGTGCGTGATCGCAAGGGCTTCTTCACGCGTTAATCTGATATTCGGCCAACCTGTAAAAGCAGCGCCTGTCGACAAAATTAGACCGTCTTTTTCAAGCTCTTGCCTCCAGAGCTCACGATCACCACCCGTCGCGTCAAAGCGTTGAGAAAGTTCTTCGAGTGTCACGCTTTTTTCTTTATAAAACGAACCTGTAGCTACACGCTCGAGCGATTCGGCGTAAGCCAGCGTACCGATCGCGCGGCCAAGCGAATCGACGAGCACACGGATATAGGTGCCGGCACTAACGTGGCATTCAAACAAAACGTGCGAGTACCCTTCACCTTCTTCCGTTAAAGAAAGCAATTTCGCTTCGTACACCGTGATCTTCCGCAGAGGACGTTCAACATCGAGACCCTCACGTGCATATTTATAGAGTGGCTTCCCGCCGCGCTTTACAGCCGAATAAAGAGGTGCTCGTTGTTCCGTAATGTTTGATAACGAGATGACAGCGTCGTGCAGCGCCGCTTCATTAGAAAAAGGCAACACAACCTCCGGCGCGCGTTCTATTATACGACCGTCGCGATCCATGGTGTCCGTCGCGGCGCCGAGCGCCGCAAGACAGCGGTAACGCTTCGTCCATTTCAGCATATAGTGAGCTGCCGCCGTCGCGCGGCCAAAACAGATGGGCAATACTCCTGTCGCAAAAGGATCCAACGTTCCGGTATGTCCGACGCGACGCATACCGAGGAATCGCCGAAGCGAAGAAACGACACCGGCAGACGTCATCCCCTCCGGTTTATTGACGATGATGATCCCGGCATCATTCATGCTCATCAATATGACCCCTCCCTCGGCATCAAAACGTTATAGCCTACAAACATATCACTTACGTTCACGAAAATGACCTGTCCTTCAGCTCTAGCACGTTATAACGGGAAATAAAATAACTTACACTCATGAGAGTGCTCTATTCCGAAAATGCCAGTGTCTCAGCGATGTCACGATGCGTCCTGGCCATAGCTTCTTCAAGTGTGATGTTCTTGATCGTGGCGCCAGCTGCGCGCGCATGACCGCCGCCGCCGTAGCGCCGAGCAAATTCTGCTGCGTTGAAGTTTTCACCGGCACGAATATTAAGTCTAACGCCATCCGGAGTTTCCACATGCAAAAGAACGACCTCTGTCCCTTCGACTGAACGCAGCTCGGAGGCGATTTTCGCCAGATCGTCGTCCTGAATGCCGTACTCATCAAGCATCGCACGACTGATATGCGTGGAAATTACACGATCGTTGTGAGAACGTTGAGCATTTTGGAAAACAATGCCTCGAAGCTGCAGAAAGCCAAGCGTCGTCTTGTCGAAAAGATGGTAATGAAGCGTCGGAAGATCGATTGAAAAACGTTCTATTAATGATGCGGCTTGTCGCATTACGCGCGGCGTAGTATTGCTGTACGTATATCTGCCGGTATCGGTCACGATGCCGGCAAGCAAAAGTATGGCGATATCGTTAGTAAAAAGTGGACGTCCGATGCGCTGTTCCATGGCTTCAATCAGGACATAACAAAGCTCACACGTCGCGGAGGCGCGGACATCGATGTAGGAAAAGGGCGGAAGATCTCCTTCGTAGATGTGGTGATCAATGACAGCGTGCCGAGGCGCCTCGATGTAAAAAGGTGCGCGCTTGCCCATGCGCGACGCCTCGTAGCAATCAACCGCAAGTGCAAGATCAAGCGAAGGCATCACATCGCCACGTTCAGGAATCAACGGTTCTTTTAAAAGAGGAAGCGCGCTAATCGGCGGGGGTTCCGTCATGTCAAGCACGACGACCGTTTCACAACCGACGGTTTCTAAAACCGCCGACATCGACATCGCGGCTCCATATGCGTCGGCATCGTGGCGTTCGTGTGGAAAAATACCGACACGCCAGCCCTCGGAGCCGGCATGAAAAAAAAGTTCTACTATCGTTTGAACAATGTCTCGGAAACCGTTTTTTTTCTGATCATTTACGGTCATCGTTCACGGAACTTCGCTTTCATTGGCGCGGGAGCGAGCGGACTCCTCTTGAATGCGACGAATCAGCGCGTCCATTCTTTCGCCCTCTTTCATAGAGTAGTCTTCTTCAAAAATCAATCGAGGAATGCGGCGTGTGCGAAGATTTTCCGATAATGTACGACGCAAGAATGGAGTAGCTTTGCCAAACGCTTGACGCACGACTTCTGATTTTTCTTCGTCACCATACACACTATAAAAAACGCGTGCTGTTGAAAGATCGGAGCTTACGACGACTTCAGTTAAAGAAACGATACCGTGAAGACGAGGATCTTTAAGCTTTCTCTGCATCGTCTCCGCGAGTATGCGCCGGATTTCATCGCCGATTCGATCACTTCGACGTGTCATGCTCTTCCTCCAAGGTATACACTTCGATCTCATCGCTAACCTTGATGTCGTTATAATTTTCAAGTCCTAGACCGCATTCATAGCCGGCAGCCACTTCACGGACATCGTCTTTGAAACGGCGCAGCGAGGCAACGGTTGTCTCGAATATGACAACGCCGTCGCGGATCAAGCGGACGTGATCTCTCCTGTTCACACGACCGGACTCAACGTAACATCCGGCGACCGTGCCCACGTTTGACACGCGGAAGACTTCTCGAACTTGAAGCTTACCGACGACAACTTCCTTGATCTTCGGCTTCAACATGCCGCGCATTGCGTCTCGGACTTCATCGATCGCTTCATAAATAACGCGGTATGTTCGAATATCTACCTTTGCAGCAGACGCTATCAAATTGGCACTCGACGTAGGACGCACGTTAAAGCCGATGATGATGG
>LSQX01206190.1_pt1 | contig 12578 bp, 10 predicted proteins | sample 654561 | NCBI WGS metagenome assembly LSQX01 (sample SAMN04489861, study PRJNA283612) | anaerobic digester metagenome | isolation source: 4 biogas reactors fed with cattle manure at either 37C or 55C with and... | place: Denmark: Kongens Lyngby | collected 2014 | reverse complement strand
CCCCAACTACAAGCTGGATGATGTCATCGATGTAGAGGTAACCCCCGAGGATTTCGGCCGTATAGCTGCCCAAACCGCCAAGCAGGTGGTTATACAGAGAATTCGGGAAGCCGAGAGGGCGCTCATCTATGATGAATTCAAGAATAGAGAGGGAGATGTGGTCACCGGAATTGTTCAGCGCAGGGAAAACCGCAATGTCATTATCGACCTCGGCAAGACAGAGGCGGTTTTGGCTCCATCTGATCAAATACCGGGTGAACCATTGACCCAGGGAACCAGAATCAAGGTTTACATCAGCGAAGTTCGACAAACCGGCAAGGGACCACATATCGCGGTTTCCCGCACCCATCCGGGCTTGGTGCTGCGCTTGTTTGAGATGGAAGTTCCAGAGATCTACGACGGAACCGTAGAAATCAAGGCAGTGGCCAGGGAAGCCGGCGCCCGTACCAAGGTCGCAGTGTATTCCCGAGACCCCAATGTCGATCCCGTGGGTGCCTGTGTAGGACCCAGGGGTATGCGGGTTCAGGCTGTGGTATCAGAGCTGCGGGGTGAAAAAATCGATATTATCCCCTGGGCGCCTATAGAAGAAGAGTTTGTAGCCAATGCCCTAAGCCCGGCCCATGTAGTCAAGACTTATCTGGACGAATCCACCAAAACCGCTAGAGCGGTAGTGCCCGATAATCATCTATCCCTGGCCATCGGTAAAGAAGGACAGAACGCGCGGTTAGCGGCTCGCCTGACCGGATGGAGAATCGACATCAAGAGCCAGGAACAGATGGCCCAAATCTTGGCCAAGGAAGCCTTTGAGCGGGCAACTCCTAAAGACGATGAGATAGAAGACATCCTTGAACAGGATAGGCTCCCTGCCCAAGAGCCGGAGATTGGGGCAGTAGATGCTGCGAACAGAGATGAACTAGAGGAGACTGAAATCGATACAATCGGCGAGGAGGATGAATTTGCAGCAGCTGTCCGCGGTCAGGACTTGGATCAAGAGACTGTTGTCCATGAGCCCCAAGAGTTAGAACACCTCGAGGAGCTGCCCCTGGAGGAAGACCTTGAAGATGAAGTCCCAGTTTATGCCGATGAAGACTCAGAACCGCTAGAGCCAACAGCCGTAGATGACGATCTAGATGACGATTTGGATGAGTTGGATGACCTGGAGGAAGAATCGGGGGACGTCGAACCTGAGTTAGATGACGACAGCCTCTGGCGAAAACGGACACCCAAGCCGGCGGCTGTGCTTGGTAAGGCAAAAAGCCGCAAAACCCGTAAACAGGACCTAGAGTCACTGCTGGAGGAAGAACTGACTGAAGAAGAACCGCTGCCTACTTTGTTTTCTGGAGATGAGCAGCAGGACGAGGTAGAAGTCTATGTAGCAGGACCTCAAGATGATGAAAGCGGCTTTACCCTTGCGGGACGCTTAGACTTAAAGGATATCAAGTTACAGGGTGACGATGATAAAGGCAAGAAGAAGGGTAAAGGAAAGAAGACCCTCAAGGATCTAGCCGATTTGCGATGGGAATTTGATGAGTGAAGAGTTGCCGACACCGGGGTTGTAGAGGAGTGATGGCAGCGTGGCTAAACAGCGCAAGATTCCACAGAGAACATGCATCGGCTGTCGTACTGTGCGGCCTAAGCGGGATCTCATTCGTGTCGTGAGAACCCCTGAGGGGGAGATCTTGCTTGATCCTACCGGGAAGCAGTCCGGCAGGGGTGCTTACATCTGCCCCGATGCAGCCTGTATGGAACAGGCATTGAAAAAGAAGCAGCTGGAGAGAGCCCTAGAGGTGGCCATCACCCCGGAGACTATTGAAAGACTCCGAGAGGAACTGGAGAGAGTCATGTGAGGGTGCTGAGTTTGCTGGGATTCGCCCAAGCAAGCGGAAACTTGGTTTCTGGGTACAACAGCTGTCTGGTAGCCTTGCGGCGAAGGCGTATAGAGCTGGTGGTGCTGGCCTCTGATGCCAGTCCTGGAACCAAGGCGACTTTCGAAAAGGCAGCCAAGGGAGTTCCCGTCCTTTACGTGGGAACCAAGGAACAGTTGGGAGCGGCTATCGGCAAACCTGCTCGGGCGGTTCTCTGTGTCAAAGACGCCGGGATAGCCCAGGCAATTATGGAAGCTGTGAATACCAGGAAAACGGAGGCAGAGGACACGATGGAAGAGTAGAGTAATTAGCGGACCAAGGTAGGGGTGATGGTTAATGGGAAAGGTTCGAGTTTACGAACTAGCTAAAGAACTGGAGATTAAGAGCAAGCAGCTTGTTGAGATTCTTCAGAACCTGGGAGCAGATGTCAAGAATCACATGAGTACTTTGGAGGAAGACGTGGCCGATCTGGTCAAGGAACACTTTGCCCAGGAGAAAGATAAGAAGCAGAAAAAGGCTAAAGCAGCTGAGCCGAAAGAAAAAACAGCGCAGAAAAAAGTGAGGAAGCAAGAACCGGTGCAGGAAAAGACAATGCAGGTGGAAGTAGAAGAGAAACGGCCTAAGGTCTCCCCAAAGCGTGCTTCAAAGGCTGCAGCCCAGGCACAAATCATGGCCGATGAAGATGATGATGTTTCAACCGGCAGGCGACATAAACGGAAGGGCCGGAAGGATGCGAGGCGCCAGCCCTCCTCCCGCGGCCCAAAGCCTGCTCCGCAAAAGCCTAAGGAGATCGAGATTCCGGAAAGCATCACTGTAAAGGAACTGGCGAGCCGCATGAGCATCCCCGCTGCTACCATCATCAAGAAGCTGATGGGCATCGGTGTGATGGCAACAGTTCCCCAAAGCATCAGTTGGGAGGCTGCTGCTACAGTAGCGGAGGATCTCGGTTTCAAGGTGATACTTCCAGAGATCGAGACAGTGGACCCTTTGGCCGATGTTGAAGACCCGCCGGAAAAGCTTCAGCCTCGCCCGCCCATTGTCACCATTATGGGACATGTAGATCACGGCAAGACCACACTGTTGGATGCTATTCGAGAGAGCCACGTGACCCAAGAGGAAGCTGGTGGAATTACCCAGCATATCGGCGCGTATCAGGTTGAGCTGCAGGGAAAAAAGATCACGTTTATAGATACCCCCGGCCACGAAGCCTTTACTGCTATGCGTTCCCGGGGTGCACAGGTTACCGATATTGCTGTTTTAGTTGTAGCTGCCGATGATGGTGTGATGCCCCAAACCCGGGAAGCCATTAGTCATGCACAGGCAGCCCATGTGCCCATTATTGTCGCCATCAACAAGATGGATCGCCCCGAGGCGAATCCAGACCGAGTAAAGCAGAGTCTAGCTGAACTGGGGCTGATCCCAGAGGAATGGGGCGGCGATACCGTATGCGTGAATATTTCTGCATTACGGAAGGAAGGCATTGATGACCTGTTGGAGATGATCCTGCTGGTAGCAGACCTGCAGGAGCTCAAGGCAAATCCTGACAGAATGGCAAGGGGTACCATAATCGAGGCAAAGTTGGATAAAGGCCGCGGCCCTGTGGCCACCGTCTTAATCCGCAATGGTACTTTGCGGGTTGGGGACGCCATTGTTGCCGGTTCAGTCTCGGGAAGGGTGCGAGCCATGACCGATGCTTCCGGCCGGCGGCTTGAGGAAGCCGGTCCGTCCACACCGGTGGAGGTAGTAGGCCTTTCCGATGTGCCGGAAGCAGGAGATGAACTGGTGGCCCTCGAGGATGAAAAATTGGCGAGACAGATTGCGACCCAGAAACAAGAGGAGAAACGGGCGGCAGAGCTAAGCAGGACTACTCCCATCACCCTCGATGGTCTATTTGAGCGCATAAAACAAGGTGAGGTTAAGGATTTCAACTTGATCATTAAGGCTGATGTGCAGGGCTCAGTGGAGGCCGTTCGCCAAGCTTTGCAGCGCTTGTCTACCGACGAGGTGCAGGTGAAGGTGATCCATGAAGGTGTGGGAGGCATCACGGAAAGTGATGTGCTCTTGGCAGCTGCCTCCGATGCAGTCATTATCGGCTTCAACGTTCGTCCCGATGCCATTGCCAGTCGGATAGCAGAACGGGAAAAAATCGATATTCGCACCTATCGGGTCATTTATGACGCGATTGATGATGTGAAAGCAGCCATGGAGGGACTTCTTGAGCCTGATTATGTGGAGGAAGTTCTTGGAAGAGCAACAGTGCGGGCAACCTTCAAGGTTCCCAACGTAGGAGTAGTAGCAGGATGCTACGTTGACGACGGTAAGGTCCTCCGCAATGCCCAGGTGCGGTTGCTGCGGAATAATGTAGTGATCCACGAAGGCAAGATTTCATCCCTCAAGCGATTCAAGGATGACGTTAGGGAAGTCTCCCAAGGCTATGAGTGTGGAATCGGCATAGAACGCTTCAACGACATCAAGGAAGGCGATGAGATCGAGGTCTTTGTCCTCAAGGAGGTCAAACGGACACTCTAGCCGAGAATCACCACTAAGGGCTGAAAAAGGGGATGAGGAATATGGCCACCCACCAGCGGGTACAAAGAGTCCGGGAGGCAATCAAGCAGGAGGCAAGCGATATTATCCGGAAAATGAAGGATCCTCGGGTCGCCTTTGTTACAGTGACGGATGCCGAAGTTTCCCGGGATCTCCGTCATGTTAAGATATTTGTTAGTGTCTTGGGAGATGATGAATCCAAGAGGTCAGCAATGGAGGGACTTGAGCGGGCTACTGGCTATATTCGCTCAGAGATCGGGCAACGGATACGCCTGCGGCACACTCCAGAGATTATCTTTCGGTGGGATGAATCCATCGAGAGAGGCGCCCGTATCTCCCAGCTGCTCAGAGAGCTCCGGGAGGAGAGTTCTACTTCAGAGGACCAAGACACTGCTTCAACTGTAGGAGAAGATTAATAGTGGTGGGTTCCCTTGAACAAGTAGCTCAAGCCATAAGAGCATACAATAAATTCCTGATTACTTGGCATGTCGACCCGGACCCTGACTGTGTCGGGTCTGGGTTGGCCCTCCAACAGGCTTTGCAGGCCATGGGTAAGGATGTCATCTGCGTGTCTCCTGATCCCCTAGGAGAATGGTTTGAGTTCCTGCCTGGCATAGAATCATGCGCAGTTTTCACTGAAGGTTTTAGTCCTCATGTAGATGCAGTCATTGTGGAAGATTGTGAGCCAGATCGGTGCGGGGGACTGGTTTCATATCTGAAGTCCGGCGTGCCGATAATCAATATTGATCACCACGGGACCAATCTGGGGTTTGGCCAGGCCTTTTACATAAACCCAAGGGCTGCAGCCACCGGCGAGATCATCTACCAACTGCTCACTGAATACCTGCATGTTTCCTTGACCGAGGCTATGGCGACCAACCTGTATGCCGCGTTGGCCGGCGATACGGGAACCTTTCGCTACAGCAATACCAACAGCAGGGTGCTGGCTGCAGCCAGTGAGCTGGTTAAACACGGGGCAAACCCTGCCGAGATAGCTGTCCATCTCTACGAAAACAGGGCATACGAAGAAGTCGACTTTCTCCGTGCCGCCCTGGACACCTTAGAGATCAGCCCCCGGGGTGAGATGAGCTGGATCACCGTGACTAAGACCATGCTCGGCGAAAGACAGTGGAGTGGTCAGCGCTCTGAAGATCTAATCAAGTATCCCCGGATGATCAAAACGGTGAAGCTGGCAATCATGTTTAGAGAGCTGGATGCGGCGAAAACCAAGGTTAGTTTTCGTTCCCGGGACAACATAGACGCGAGTAAACTAGCAGCTCTGTTTGGGGGTGGCGGCCATATGCACGCAGCGGGTTGCACCATTGATAAGCCATTACCAGAGGCCAAAGCCATGGTGCTAGAGGCAGCCGCTGAGTTACTGGCCGCTAGTCCCGGCAATGGGTCTGAATAACCAAGGGGGCCAAGACCATGGATGGTATTCTAGTGCTTCTCAAACCCCCGGGAATGACCTCCCATGATGTGGTGAATCTAGTCAGACGACAGCTGCGGGAACGGCGGGTTGGGCATACCGGCACCCTGGACCCGGGTGCAGCCGGCATCCTGGTGGTGTGTTTGGGGAATGCCACCCGGCTGATCCCCTATATGGAGAATCACATCAAGACCTACCGGGCAGAGCTCTGGTTTGGAAGATCCACCGACACCCAAGATGCCGGCGGAGAACTAGTTAAGGAAGCTCGGGAGTTTTCCTTTACAGATGAAGACCTGTCAGATGCCCTTGGCGCTTTTCAGGGCGAGATAGACCAAATTCCGCCCATGGTTTCCGCGTTAAAGCATCAAGGGCAGAGACTATATCAATTGGCTCGAGAGGGAAAGACAGTTGAAAGAAAGCCCAGGCGGGTCAAGATCCTGAAACTCGCTCCCGTAGGTAAATGGCACCGGGGAAAGTGGCAGTATGGCGATAGACTCCTCTTTGACGTAACGTGCACTAAAGGAACGTACATTCGTACTCTTTGTGAGGACATCGGTGAATATCTCCAGGTGCCGAGCCACATGTCCTTTCTAATTCGCACAAGGGTTGGTCCTTGGTCGCTGCAGGATGCCCTCACTTTGGAGGAGTTGGAGAAGGCAGTTCTGGAAAAAACCAGTGCAAAAACAGAAGCAAGTACACTGACGAATTTATCTGTCTTGATCCCCATGGACCGAGGCGTGGGTCATCTTCCTGGAGCTGTGTTAAGCGGCACAGCAGCCCGTCGTCTAGGTCACGGCAGTTGGGTGCCGCTCAAGGAAGTGGAGAAGTGGCTTGAACCGGTTGACACGGATGTAACGGCCAGTGTCCAAGACCATCCGGGGTTAGAAAACCTGCTGAGAGTATATGACGGCCGAGGCCGCTTCCTAGGGATTGGCCGTGCCAACCGGAATGATGCCGGGGGATTGCTGCAGCCGGTGAGGCTGCTTCCTTTAGCCTCGGAATAGTATCAGGTGGAACCTAAACCAGGGGTGAGTGTGGTTTGCAGATCTATTGGCGGGATGGCAGGATTACCAGCAGTGTTTGCAATAGAAAACTAGCAGCCGGATTGGGCTTTTTCGATGGAATGCATTTGGGACACCAGGCAATTGCAGCTCAAGTGGTAGAACTTGGAGTTTCCCGCGGAGCGATACCGGCACTGGTTACCTTTGACCGCCATCCTCTTTCTATTGTTAGACCCAATGCAGTGCCGCCGCTGCTTACGGCAGCACCTGAGCGGAGACAGTACATGTGGGAACTCGGCATTGAGGCTGTGATAGAGCTGGTCTTCGATGAAAGGCTGGCTAGACTTGAACCGGAAGAGTTCGTCAAGAAGATTCTAGTGGACCAGCTGCAAGTCGTAGCCGTGGCAGCCGGTGAGGATTTTACCTTTGGATACAGGAGCAGAGGCACTACCGAAATACTGCGCAAGGAAGGCCTCCTGTGGGGAATAGAAACGGTGGTCACAGTCCCATCTGTGGTAGTCGGCGGCGAAAAAGTCTCCAGTACCCGGATTAGAGGTCTGCTCCAGGAGGGAAAAGTGGAGACCGCTGCCGAGCTGTTGGGTCGTCCTTATCGTTTAGCGGGACCCGTTATCCAAGGTGAAGGCCGAGGCAGAAAACTCGGGTTTCCCACCGCCAATCTGGAAGTTGATGAAAGTCGGTTAATACCCAAGGATGGAGTCTACGCAGTCACGGTCCGGGAAATAGCAACTAAAGGTGGTGACGGACCCGATAGCAGGCAGGAGTCAGTGGGAGTCTTGAGCATCAGCAACAAGCCAACCTTTGACGGACAGGCCAGGGTAGTAGAAGTGCATGTGCTGGACCACGAGGCCAACTATTACGGTAGAGAGCTGGAGATCTCATTTCATCGGTATCTTCGTCCCATCCGCAAGTTCGCAAGTGGTGAGGAATTGCAGGAGCAGGTGGCTTCAGATATTGAGACAACCCGCAGACTCTTCCATACCCGGGTAGGGAGTATTAGCAGTTCTTCCTCAACAGAAAAGATTTACAGCCTCTAAGCTTTATGGTATAGTGAATACGGTGTTTAGAACCCTTGACTCGGTTCGGCGAACTCCTCCAACGTCGTTCTGGGCTGGGGGGATTTCTAATATAGGAGGTGAAGCTAGTGGCTCTGGACAAAGATATCAAGCGTCAGATCATTGATGAGTTTAAGCTCCACGAATCCGATACTGGGTCACCTGAAGTGCAAATAGCTATTCTGACCAAGAGGATCAATGATCTGACTGAGCACCTGAAGGTTCACAAGAAGGACTATCATTCTCGACGGGGCATGCTGAAAATGATTGGTCAGAGGAAAGGGCTGCTCGACTATCTTAAAGAACGGGACATTGAACGGTATCGGACCCTTGTCGCCAAACTCGGCATACGAGGGTAATCGTAATTGAAGGAGCGGTAACCCCGCTCCTTCTTCACATGACCACTCTGACATTTCCCGGGTGGAATGCCCAAGGGAAAACAAGAAGATACTATCATAACGGCCGGTATACTTGATTAGGAGGAACAAGTCAATGCCGGGCGAGTGCGGCCAGAGTGGCCATTGAACCCCAAGGAGGTACAGACAATGAAACAGGAATTCCAGCTGGAACTGGGAGGGAGAACACTAACGGTCGAGACCGGCGCCCTGGCAAAACAGGCCAACGGCAGCGTACTTATGCGGTATGGAGACACCGTAGTGCTAGTGACAGCCACCATGGCCAAAGAACCTCGCGAGGGGATAGATTTCTTCCCTTTGCTGGTTGATTACGAAGAGCGAATGTATGCAGTCGGAAAGGTGCCGGGCGGCTGGGGGCGTCGTGAAGGTCGTCCCGGTGAGGCCGCTATCCTAGCAGCGAGAATGATTGACCGCCCTCTAAGACCCCTGTTCCCCGAAGGCATGCGCAACGATGTCCAGATTGTAGCAACAATTCTCTCAGTGGACCAAGACAATGCTCCTGACATTACCGCTCTCATAGGAGCTTCCGCCGCGCTATGCATCTCTGATATTCCCTTCAACGGACCCGTAGGCGGCGTTATCGTCGGCAGAGTTGACGGTCAGTTCGTCATTAATCCAACCTGTGAACAGCAGCAAAAGAGCGATCTCCACTTGGTTGTCGCGGGCACCAAGGATGCGGTAACTATGGTGGAGGCCGGAGCCAATGAAGTTCCTGAAGACGTTATTCTAGAAGCAATTAAGTTTGGACACCAATACGTAATAGCTCTGGTGGAATTTCAAGAGGAAATAGTCAGACAGATTGGACAGCCGAAAAAGGAATTTGAGCCGCCCGAGATCGATTCTGCAGTGGAACAGTGGGTGCGGGAAAGGGGCACAGACCGACTTAATGAAGCCCTGCGCAACGCTGATAAGCTGAGTCGGGAAGAAGATGTAGACAATGTCCGGCTGACCCTCCACGCAGAATTTATGGAGGAATTTGGTGAGGAGACCTTTGCCGAAAAGCAGCAGTGCCTTGATCAAGTGATTGCCGCCTTGATCAAGGAGATCGTGCGGAACATGATCATTCATGAAAAGCGGAGACCCGATGGGCGAGCGCTAAACGAGATTCGACAGATAACCTGCGAGGTAGGCATTTTGCCCCGAGCCCACGGTTCCGCGGTCTTTACCCGGGGACAGACCCAAGTGCTCACAACTTGTACATTAGGCGTAAAGTCTGATGAACAGCTCTTGGATGACCTAGGTTACGAAGAAAGCAAGCGCTACATCCATCATTACAATTTCCCATCCTTTAGCGTCGGGGAAGTCCGTCCTATCCGGGGTCCCGGCCGTAGGGAAATCGGCCATGGAGCCTTGGCAGAAAGGGCATTGCTGCCCATGGTTCCTGGCGAAGACGAGTTCCCGTATACCATTCGCTTGGTATCAGAGGTGCTAGAATCTAACGGTTCGTCCTCGATGGCCAGTGTTTGCGGCAGTACTCTGGCCCTCATGGATGCCGGTGTTCCTATTAGCCGTCCGGTGGCAGGCATCGCCATGGGCTTAGTCAAAGATGGCGATGAGTTTTCCATTCTCTCAGACATCCAGGGTATGGAGGATGCCTTGGGCGACATGGATTTCAAAGTAGCAGGAACGGAACGGGGTATCACAGCTCTGCAGATGGATATCAAGATCCAAGGCGTTATCTGGGACGTCCTGCAGCAGGCCTTGGCGCAAGCCAGAGAAGGACGATTGTATATTCTCCAGAAGATGCTAGAGGTCATCGATGCCCCGAGGGCAGAGTTGTCACCATACGCACCGAGGATTTTCACTATGGAGATTCCAGTGGACAAGATTAGGGATGTCATCGGTCCAGGGGGTAAGACCATCAGGAAAATCATCGATGAGACCGGTGTTACCATCGATATCGAAGATGATGGCCGTGTTTATGTAGCTTCCACCAACCAAGAAGCGGGGTATCGGGCTCAGAAGATGATTGAGCTTCTAGTAAAGGATGTCGAAGTTGGTGAAACTTACCTGGGAACGGTTAAGCGGATCGTAGACTTCGGTGCCTTTGTGGAACTACTGCCCGGCAAGGAGGGCCTGCTGCATATTTCGAAGCTAGCCAAAGGTCGGGTGGCCAAAGTGGAAGATGTAGTTCAGGTCGGAGAGACCATCACTGTCAAGGTGATTGAAATCGACCACATGGGTCGAATCAATCTCGCCCGTCCTGAAGCCTTGGAGGCCAGTGAGAATAAGAAGGGTCGCAACGGCCGAGGAAAACGGCCGAGAGCCTAGAGGTTGATCGCCGGCTAAGGCGGTGGACAAGGTCTGCATATCCGGTTACCTGGATATGCAGAACCTACAGGAATTAATGAGATGTTGGTTGTGAATTAGTGCAGCGAGTTTCCGCGGGGAATTCCTTACCCAGCGGAATTTTATCTTTCTTAGGTGTTTTTGCAGAGCCTCGGGGTTAGTCACCCCCTTCCTCAGGTGGTTGCTCCTACCACGGGCATGTTCCCCATAGTTCATGGCAATCTTAATATTGTAACACTATTCAATGCAAATAAAAGGGCTCGGGGGAATAACCATGCTCAACCGCACCTGGGGAAAAGTGCACAGCATCAAACAAACCACTGTACATATGCAAGAACTAGAAGTGGAGATTGACGGTGAGTTGACCTATGCCGTTAACTATCGGCAGCTTGGCACAGACGTCTCCGTGGGAGACCTGGTGGAGCTGAACACCACCGCGGTGGACTTAGACTTGGGGACCGGCGGAGTGCACTTTGTTATCAGCTCCATTTCCCAACAGCACGGCAAAGAGCAAGTTGAAGCTAAGCACGAGCCCGGCTTCAACGGCCATATCATGAAGCTTCGGTACACACCTCTACAGCTAGCTGTCCTTTCAGTGGAAGAGGAAAACAGTCCCTATCATTCCGTCATCCAAGAAGCCGACTCTCTAGCCGGCATGCCGGTGATTGTGGCAAGCCTCCACAGTCTTATTGCACCCATCGCCGTAGCATTCCACCACTTTGCCGAAGGACAAGGTCACTTAGCATACCTGATGACCGACGGTGCCGCCCTGCCGCTGGCTTTCAGTAAACTGGCGGCTTCACTCAGGGAAAAGGGTCTTATCTCTACCACCATCACTGTAGGACACGCCTTTGGCGGTGAGCTTGAGGCAGTAAACATCTATTCGGGTCTCTTAGCAGCAAGACACGTAGCTAAAGCCCACGCTTGCATGGTTGCCATGGGACCTGGAGTTGTAGGAACAGGAACCTCTTTCGGTACTACAGCTTTAGAGACAGCACCTATCCTAGATGCCGTCAACTGCCTGGGGGGAAGGGCGATAGCTGTTCCCCGGATTAGTTTTAGAGATACTAGGCCCGGCCACTACGGTGTAAGTCACCACACTTTTACCGCCCTGATGCGGCTCTGCCACAGCCCGTGTCACCTTCCTTTTCCTGAACTAAGCGGCGATGAGGGTGAAAAGCTGCGGCGGAGAGTGGAAGAATTAGGCTTTCAGCAGCGCCACCATATCCACTGGGTGAGGGGTGACCGAACCCTAGAACTTCTGGAACAATACCAGGTGACAGTCACCTCCATGGGAAGAAAGCCGGCGGATGATCCGGCCTTTTTCCGGGCGGGAGGCGCCGCAGGATGGCTCGCAGCGCAGTGGTTGCAGCATAAATAAGTGCTTGGAAGAAGCTTTGCTGGACATCTAGCGCCTTACTGTTGGGGAGTGCCCCTTACCGCGCTGCCTTGACAGGTAAGGCGCCTTTTTGGTATTTTGCAGGGGATGTTACAATTCAAAGAGCGAAAAGGCTTCGTCCNNNAGCCTTTTGGGAACCGGGAGGTATTCTTGTTGATCTTTTTTGCTGATTTGCACATCCATATCGGCCGAGCCCGATGTGGCGCTCCGGTTAAGATCACTGCCTCACAAGCGTTGACCGTAGAGGGAATTCTCAAGGAATGCTCAGAACGAAAAGGAATACACATCGCTGGAATCGTCGACTGTGCATCTCCACCTGTACTTGAGGATCTTAGAGCACTAGTTGATGGGGGCGAATTGACAGCTCTCCCAGGGGGAGGCCTGGATTATCGGGGAAAAGCCACCCTGCTGTTGGGGGCGGAGATTGAGCTTAGTGGACCAGCAGGCGGCAGTGCCCACTTCTTGGCCTTTACTCCTTCTTTGGAGACCATGGAAGAACTCAGTCAGTTCTTGTCCCATGCTATTACCAATATCTCCCTCAGCTCCCAGCGGGCCAGTC
>LSQX01270234.1_pt1 | contig 12579 bp, 7 predicted proteins | sample 654561 | NCBI WGS metagenome assembly LSQX01 (sample SAMN04489861, study PRJNA283612) | anaerobic digester metagenome | isolation source: 4 biogas reactors fed with cattle manure at either 37C or 55C with and... | place: Denmark: Kongens Lyngby | collected 2014 | reverse complement strand
AGAAAGACTGCACTAAAGGTTTTATCCTTCGGTGTAGTCTTTACTTTTGAGCCTCTATTGCACCAAACTTAAATCAAACCATTGATACACTACATTCATATCGGACTGTGTTTTCAAAATGTGACCTACGTCTCAAAACCCTTCTTCCTCCACAATTTGCTGCATCCGACACTGTTTGACTTTAGATTTCAATGGTATATAAATATTATGACTGAAACGTTATCTAAATAAGGACTATCCATTGGGGGACTTTAGTATCATGAAGCGCTTTTTCGAAAATAGCATCCAGAAAAGAAAAGCACGCAAGAGTACAAAGCAGGGGAAACTGAAATATGGGGTTCTGTCAAAAATATGGAATAGCATCAGAAACATTAAAATACAGACCAGGTTAATGGTATCTTTTATTATATTATCATCGTTTCCATTATTGATTACTGGTTATTTTGCATATGAAAAATCAAGCAGTGCAATCAAGTCAAAAATAAGCTCATATTCGCTGCAGTTAATCAATCAAGTGGGAAAAAACATTGATGATCAGTTGGCTCGCTTAGTTAATGACAGCATATCTATTGAATTTTCTGAGTTGGTTCAGTATGCGATGATAAATCATGAGAGTATGACCGAATGGGAAAAACTTCAACTGTACAATGAGATGTATGGTAATTTTACTAAAAACTTTTCATATCTCAACTTTGTTTCGGATGTCTTAATCATCAATAATAAACACTATGAAATTTTGGTATATGGTGATATGAACAATAAGCTAAAAATCAATAGGGAGTATATTGAATTTCTGTTTCAGAAAAGCATACCCTTTAAGGGTGTTCCTGTTTGGACGGCGGTAACAGAAGATGAAATCACAAGCATATCCATTTCAGGTACGAGAGAAAAGGAGGGCATATTCTTAAGCAGAGCCATCAGGGGCGTTCATGGAGACAGGGATTCATTGCTGTTAATCAACATCCGGGCAAAGCTGTTTGAAGATATATATAAACATATGGATATGGGAACCGGGGCAGATATATTTGTTGTTAATTCCGAGGGTGTTGTAATGTCAAGTATCAATCCGGACATAACATTTTCTGAACAGTACGAGGATAAAGAGCTGATACAGAGAGTAACACAAAGCAGAAATAAGGGCGGCGAAGTTTTTGACCTTGATCTTCACGGAGAGCAGTATATGGTTGCAATGTATCCCATTGACCATGCAGACTGGTATGTAGTAAGTACAATACCTTATTCATACCTCAATCATGAGCCGAATACTGTTGGTTGGTATATATTCCTTCTGGCAATAATATGCTTCTTTTTGGCGATGATATTAAGTTTGATCATATCAAAAACCATATCCGCCCCCTTATCAAAATTAATTATTTCAATGAACGATGTTCAGAAGGGAAAACTAGATGCAACCGTTACAGACGACAGTCATGATGAGGTGGCTGAGGTTACAAAGAATTATAATGCCATGCTTATTGAGCTTAAAAATCTGATAGAAGAAGTGAAAAACAAGGAAATACAAAAAAGAAAGGCAGAATTTAAGGCTCTCCAGGCACAGATAAACCCGCATTTCTTATCAAACACGCTCAACACCATAAGAAGCATGGCCATAAAACAAAAGGTCGACAATATTGCAGATATTATCACTTCTTTAATAAAACTTTTACGTGTGTGCATCATGAAAGGAGATGAATTAATTTTTATTCATGAAGAGATTGAATATATTAAGTCCTATCTAAAAATCCAAGAGTATAAATACTATAACAATGTTGATGTCCATTTCGACATTGATGAAGAGATCCTGCAGTACAAAATTCCTCGTTTCCTATGTCAACCCATTGTAGAAAACGCGATTATTCATGGTATCGGTTTGTCAAAAACTGGTAGAGTGATTGTCATAAAAGGTTATAGGGAAGAACACGATGTTAAAATATCTGTTTTGGATAATGGGGCTGGCATACCACCGGAAAAGATAAACATAATTTTAAACGATGACAGCAACAAATCCCGGCTTAGTGGCATTGGGATTAAGAATGTGGAGGAACGGATCAAGATGCTTTTTGGAGATAATTACGGCATCCATATAGAAAGTGAAATCGACCTTTTTACAAATGTAGAAATAACCATACCGATGATAAAGGATGAGGGCGAGGAATGCTAAAGGTTTTTATTGTTGATGATGATGCGTACGCCCGTAATGATCTTAAGAATATGATCAATTGGGAAGAAAGTGGTTTTAAGCTGCTGGGTACTGCCCCAGATGGACGTACGGCCATAGAGATGCTAAAGAAAGATACTCCTGATATTATTATCACAGATATCAACATGCCCATTATGAATGGTATCGCGTTAATTGAATATATAAGGAATATTTTTCCTCATGTGAAAATTATAGCCTTAAGCGGGTATGATGATTTTGATTTCGTCAGACAAAGCATGATAAAGGGTGCGAAGGATTACTTGTTAAAGCACAGGCTTAATGAGGCTGTTTTATTAAACACTTTAAGAACAGTAGCTGAAAATATTCGTGATTACAAGGTTACAGAGAGAGAGGAGCAACACATCCAGCATCAGTTGTTAACGGGAAGGCAGATACTAAAGCAGAATTTCGTGAAGAGATTAATTGCAAGAGGGTTTAATCATGTTGATGAAATTGCTTATGAGGCATCAAATCTTGAGCTTAATCTGGAGCTCAAGAGCAATATATTGATTATTATGGAGGTTGATGACTACTCATTTTTGGAGGAGACCTATTCATCCGAAGAGCTCGACAGTTTTATTAAGACCGTTCTTGATATCTCAAATGAGATCATCATGATGGAGTGGGGTAAGGCAGAAAGATTTTTTTTGGGCGATGGCAGGTTATTACTTGTTTTTTCTGCGGATACGATATCGAGCTATTATAGTGTCTATACACAACTGATTGAGATTATCAACAAAATAAGAAAGAGCATAAAGAACTTTTTAAATTTGACAGCATGTTTCAGTATAAGCAAGATATGTCCAAACATCATGGAGTTTGATAAATATTATTTGGAAGCAGACAAGGTGTTAATGAATAAGTTTTACAGAGGGAAGGATAAGGTATTCACAGTAGATTCGATGGGAGAAATAAAAAATGTCTTTATTGCATTAACGATAGAGGATGAGAAGAATATCAATATATATCTTCAATCCCATAACGATAAGCAAATATCCCAATATATATCTAAAATTTTTGACAATATCGTTCAACTAAAAGCAAACCATAAGTCTGTACAGATGGTATGTATTGAACTTGTCAATATTATCAACAAGACCTGTAAATTATATGGATTGAAGACATCAGACATTTATTCAAACGATGGAAACCCATATAACAGAATACAAAAATATGAGAACATCATGGATATTAAGGAATGGCTCATCAATAGCTACAGAAAGCTAATAAGGCTTATGGAGTTATATGAGATCGATTCAAGTTATAGCGAATATACCAAAAAGACAATACAATATGTCAACAGAAACTACTCAAAAGACATATCTTTAAGCGATGCTGCTGAGCATATAGGGGTTAGCAGTTCTTATCTGAGTAAAATATTTAAAGAAGATTATGGGAAGGGATTCAACGAGTTTCTAAATATGGTCAGAATACGCAGTGCGAAGGCTTTACTGGAAAATGAGGCGATGAGCCTGAAGGATATAGCCGATGAAGTGGGGTTCAACAATTACCATTACTTTTTCAAGGTGTTTAAAAACATGGTTGGGATCACACCGGTAAAATACAGAAAAGACATAAACAACAAGGCAGTAGGGAACGAAGAAAGTGCCTTGCGATCATAAAAGATTATAATAAATCATAAAAAAGTAAAATTAGAATATGAAAAATGTCATGTATAATGGCTATACAAGCAAGAACTGATCAATGCAATCGTGCCTAATCGACCAGTTTTTTCTTCCGCACTTCATTGATTGGTCTTGTTACAAACTCAAACCAAAATGGTTGAGAGAAAAAAAGAAAGGATGATTGAAGTGAAAAAGAGGTTATCATTGTTTTTGGCAGTCGTCATGCTGGCATCTGTTATGCTGACAGCCTGTAGTGGTTTGGCTCCTATTCCGAACACTTCGGGGAGTTCAGGGGGAGATACCAAGACACCTCAAGTCGCAGAACCTGTTTCGTTGAATTTCTGGGTATTTGAAGAGCTACACTCAGCGTTTTATAAAGAAGCGCTTAAAGATTGGAATGCAAAATATCCAGAAAAACCAGTAGAGTTGGTTATGGAATCCTATCCCAATGCGGAAATGCACAACAAACTCCTGATCGCTATACAATCCGGTGTTGGGGCACCTGATATCGTTGATATCAACCTCAACTATTTTGCCAACTTCCTTATGGGGGATATCCAGTTGGCAGAGCTGAACAGAGTAGTAGACCCTGTAAGGGAATACTTTGTAGAATCCAGATTTGATATATACAGCAAAAATGGAAAGGTATATGGCTTACCTACTCACGTAGGTGCTACAGTAGCATACTACAACATGGAAATATTGAACAAAGCCGGCGTAAATCCTGATGATATTGTAACTTGGGATGATTATATTGAAGCAGGCAAAAGAGTCGTGGAAGCAACGGGAACACCAATGGTCGCATTTGAAGTATCCGACCAAAGACCCTTCTGGCCCATGATTGTTCAAAGGGGCTCCGACTATCTGGATGAAAACGGCAAAGTTATTTTAGATAATGACATCAACATTGATACCCTGAAAAGAATGCATGAAATGATGTACGTGCATAAGATTGCTGTAGGTATGCCTGGTGGAAAATCCTGGGCAGAAGAATTCTTCCCATTCATGAACCAGGGTGGCGCCGCATCCATTGTTATGCCGATGTGGTACATGAGTAGATTTCTGGCCTATATGCCTGATTTGGAAGGTAAGATAGTTGTACGTCCGATGCCTGTCTGGGAAGAAGGAGACAGCCGTTCAGCAGGTATGGGTGGTACAGGAACAGCAGTAACCATGCAGAGTAAAAACCTTGACCTGGCAATAGATTTTCTTGCAAATGCAAAATTGACCAAAGAAGCAAATATCAGAATATGGGAAATGCTAAATTTCGATCCTCCAAGATGGGATGTCTGGGACGCTCCTGAACTACAAGAACCAGACCCATACTTCGGAAATGAGAAGATCTTTAATGTTATGTTGGAGATGAAAGATGAAATCTTATCCCCGAACATGCATGATTTGAGTGCTGCGGCTCAGGATGTTGTAAAAGAGAGCGTTATGTTTAGAGCACTTCATGAACAAAGTTTGACACCGGAAGAAGCTCTAAAAGCCGGCGCAGAAGAGCTTAGAAGCCAACAGAAATAGAATCGCTTAGATTTTCATCCAGTTGGCTGCATGCAGCCAACTGGATGAAAAAATGTTTTACTTACTAAAAGTCAGAAAGTAAGGGTGAAGACAATTGACAAAAAAGGTGGCCGATTCAAAAGAAGGTAATGTTCCTTCAAAGAACATACAGAGAATAAAGAAAATCTTCTATTCTCAAACATTAGCGCCCTATATATTTATCTTACCTTTTCTGTTATCGTTTTTGATATTTTTTCTCTATCCCACAATAAACACCTTTTTTATGAGCTTCCACGAGGTGCTGGGGATGGGAAACCAGAATTTTATAGGGCTTACGAATTATCAAAGATTATTCAATCAGAACTTTTACGAAGCAATAAGAACGAACACACTATATACAATTTTTCTTATAATCATACTGATTCCATTGTCAATGCTTTTTGCAACCTTATTGAATTTAAAGTATCTAAAAGGAAGAAACTTCTTCAAATCGGCATTATTTGTTCCAGCCCTAACATCCATCATCGTGGCTGGTGTTGCATTCAGATTGCTGTTTGGGGAAATGGAAACAGCTTTTGTTAATTCAATTTTAATACGCCTGGGCTTTTCTGCCAAACAGTGGACGTTAAATCATGATACGGGTATGTTTTTGATGGTGTCATTGGCATCATGGAAAATGATAGGTATTTATATGATATATTTTATTTCAGGATTGCAAGCAATACCTGAGGAATTATATGAATCTGCAGAAATTGATGGCGCGAATACTATCTCGAAGTTTACGAAAATAACATTGCCTCTTCTGAAGCCTATCAGCATCTATGTATTGACGATACTCATTTTTGATGGATACAGGATGTTCGGAGAAAGCTTTGTGTTTTGGAATGAGGGAATGCCGGGAAATATAGGCTTAACGATTGTCAGGTATATCTATCAACAGGCTTTCCAAAGAAACAACATGGGGTTTGGTTCTGCGATAGGAATTGTATTGCTCGCGATTGTTCTAACCATCAACTTGATCCAGTTGAGATTCTTCGGCGTCTTTAAGAAAGAGGAGTGATAGATATGCGTGGAAATACTGATAGAAAGTGGATTGGGTGGCTTATATTTTTGTTCTTTGGTATCGTTAGTATAGTCATGTTGTTCCCTTTGTACTATCTGTTTTTGGCGTCCTTTAGAGATTCCAAGGAGTTGTTCAGGTTTGGAATGGATCTTGCCATAAGACCCGAACTGATGAAGCTTGACAACTATAAATATATTCTGTTCGGAGAGGGCAACATCTATTTGCATTGGTATAAAAACAGCGTCCTCATCACGTTCTTTTTCACCATTTTATCCTCATTTTTCTCATCAATGGTGGGCTATGGCTTGGGGGTGTATAAATTTAAAGGCAAAAACCTTGTTTTTGTACTGGTGTTGTTTGTCATGATGATACCCTTAGAAATATTAATGCTCCCTCTATACCGACTAACCGTGCAGTTTAGGATAATTAATACTTACTCAGGAGTCATTCTTCCTTTCATGGTATCTCCTTTGGCCGTATTCTTTTTCAGACAGTATGCCATTGGATTGGAAAAAGACTTCTTGTCTGCGGGGAGGATAGATGGGTGTACAGAATTCGGTTTGTATTTTAAAATTATGGTGCCCTTAATGAAGCCAGCATTTGGAGCGATGACTATCTTATTGGCAATGCAAAACTGGAACAGCTTTGTTTGGCCTTTGATTGTTTTGCGTACAAACCAGAACTTCACACTACCGATAGGCCTGTCATCATTAATGACTCCCTACGGAAACAATTATGATATGCTGATCGCTGGTTCTGTTTTGGCGATTATACCGATTGTAATTGTGTTTCTGTTCAACCAAAAATCATTTATTGATGGTCTTTCTTCAGGGGGGATTAAGGGCTAAGTCTGCTGTGGACGATGTCAACCAACTTCCTGCGGTTGTCGGACACAGATGAGAATAGATGGTGAAAGATGGCGTCTGCTAAATGCATTTGTAATGGTCATTAGGGAGTGTTTGAAGTGTATTAAACAACTTGAAGCACTCCCTAATAACATTATCGCAGACACAATATGGAAGGCAAGTTCAGGAAATTTCTCAAGCATCTTCAAATTATACCGCAGACTCTTTTGTTTTAGGGAACAGATATCGAGAAAACAGTTGAAACAATTGACCCTCTAGAGTATTATTATCTCATACATTGGGGAAAATTTATTATATTCTGACTGAGGAGGACTGCTTAATGAGCCAGATTTTCATTCAAACAAAAAACAGAAGATTCAAAACAAGTAAGGACTTATACGGAATATTCTTTGAAGATATCAATCGTGTGGGTGATGGTGGCTTATATCCCGAGATGATTAGGAATCGTTCCTTTGAAGATTCAATTGTTCCATATGGGTGCGAGGCTGTGGAGGATGGTAAGTACTTCATAACACCTACAGGGTATAAATGCGCATTCAACAATGGGGAAGGCATGGATAGCTGGTATGAGAGTGTAGCTCCAACTAAAATTCCTGGCTGGTATGTGTTAAAAGAAAGTGCAGATATTGATGTAGCTTTGGATGAAAATGATACATTGAACAAAAACAGACGATGCAGCCTGGAAGTTACTTTTAAAGAGGAAAACACGGATAATAGCTTGTATAATGTTGGATATTCGGGAATATACGTTAAAAAGGGAGCAGAATATAATTTTTTCATGTTTGCAAAAGCAATTGAAGGAAGCCAAACCGTGGAGGTTTCTCTCAGAAGCAGATGTGGGAAAAAGGTTTATGCTGCCCAAACCGTTGAAGTTAATTCAGCCGAGTTTAATCGGTACGATTGCTTGCTTACCGCGGAAGAAACCGATGTTGAGGCTACATTTCATATCCGTTCAAAACAACGAGGAACTTTAAAAATAGGGTTTTCTTCCCTGATGCCTGTTGAAACCTATAATAGACGCATCAATGGATTAAGAAAGGATATTGTTGAACTTCTGGATGGAATGCACTCCAGTTTTCTCCGTTTTCCAGGGGGATGTATCGTTGAAGGATTGACGAAGGAAACCGCACTAAAGTTTGAAAACACCATCGGTCCCGTCTGGGAAAGACCCAGTCATTGGCTGCTCTGGTTTTACCGCACAACCAATGGGTTGGGATTTCATGAGTATTTGCAACTTTGCGAAGACATCAATCTCGAACCGATGTATGTTATCAATTGTGGTATGACCTGCCAGCATAGAAACCCTGATTACTTTGATGATGAGCTCGCAAAGGAATATTTACAGGACGCAATGAATGCAATCGAATATGCCATAGCACCTGCTGACACATATTGGGGAGGTTTGCGTGCCAAAAATGGACATCCAGAACCCTTTAAAATGAAATATATTGAAATAGGCAATGAGAACTATGGCGAACAATACAACAAAAGATATCTGGAGTTTTACACTGCATTAAAAGAAAAATATCCGGATATTATTTTCATAGCCAATACACATACCGAACTGGATGGTTTACCCACCGATATGGTAGATGAACATTTTTATAATGATACAGAATTTTTTGCATTGAACCACAACCGATATGATGATTATGACAGGAATGGTCCTGAAATTTTTGTTGGAGAATACGCAGTTACAAACAACAGGGTGAATGCGTCCCTTTACTCTGCTCTCGGAGAGGCGGTGTTCCTGACAGGTCTTGAGAAAAATCAGGATATTGTAACCATGTCTTGCTATGCACCTTTGTTTATGAATTCAAGCTATTCATCATGGTACCCAAATCTGATTTTGTTCAACAACCATGAAAGCTTTGGCATCCCAAGCTATTATATGCTTCAGATGTTGGGTGAAAACCGTGGAGATACTGTTGTAGGATGCGATGTTAAGACAGATTCCATCACAGAGGATAAATGGGGCAGGGCAGGGCTCTACGCGGAGACTGCGGGGGTTGTTTTCAGCAATGTAACAATCGATGAAGAGAAACAGAATCATATTACAGCCAATATTACAGGTGAATTTACCGTGAAGGATGGAGAATATTCTTCTGTAACAGATGATGCATGGTGTCTGTTTGGTGAAGAAAAGGCAGAAAACTATACTTTGTCTGCCGATGTACTATTTACTGAAGAAATGAAAACAATTAAAATGAGCGTCTGGAATGAGCGGATGGAATCTGTAGGGGATATTTACCAACCCTACTGGTCACCCAAAAGAATCCAAAGATACAACTGGGTTATCGAAAACGGAGAAAGTTATATAGAAGGAATTAAACGCTTGAAAGTACAGTTTACAACACCAAGGGTGAAAGTAGATATCCAAAACAACACCGTTCATCATATGAAAATTGTTGCAAAAGATAAGAAAATAGAATGCTACTTAAACGGGAAATTAGTCAACTCCTACACTGTAGAGCCTTTCCCGATGATAACCGCCGTCGCCACGGTTGATGATAAATCCAACGAAGCTATCGTCAAGATTATAAATCTTTCCAGCCAGAATGAAGCAGTTAAAATCAGGCTTGATCAAGATGTAGACAGTACTGCCAAGGGATGGATCCTGACCTCGGAAGATAAATACGACATCAATAGCTTTGAAGATAAGACCAAGGTTTCACCCAAACCGTTTACAATTGGTAATCTATCATCAGAATTTGAGTATCATGCACCGAAATATTCCTTTAGCGTGCTACGGCTGGGGCTTTCCCAAGGGAAGAATGGCTGAGTGTGGGCAGCACATTAAGGTTAACTTAATCAACTGAAGATTTTAAAATAATCCGATTTCCACTTCAGGGGTGGGTTTCAACCCCCCACTGAAGTGGAGTTTTTTATAATGCTCGCAGCTAATTGCGTATTTTGCAAGCAAAACGCTTGTTGCCCCAATACCGAAATCATGGATACAGGCAACCTTCCGAAGAGTTCCAAATGAAGCATACGAGGGTATGCATGCAAGAGTTAATTGTATGCTATCAATACAAACTCCGTTTATAATAATGTGTCACTTTCTTTATCAGTTCTTTGGCATCATATTCGGTCTCACAACGGTCTGCCAGGCAATACATTACCCCTTCAGGCTTTATTTCTTCCAATAGGACATCCAGGTCTTCCGGGACGATATGTATATGGATTAATTTACCGGCAGCCTGTATTTTTTTCAGTACCGGGACCCAATAAGCTGCTGTAGGCTGTCCAGCCCCATAAACCCATTGGATACCTGCCAGCTTTGGAATTTCCAGAAGCATATCAAGGTGTTTTAATGCACCGGGCCCATCCAGATGGAAAATGGTTTTGCCATCCAACCATTCAATTTCCTCCATCAATTCAGGTAAAATGAATTCTTTAAACATATCTGGTGATATCATTGTGATAAAGTCACATGAAGTGACATACCATTTTTCAGGATGCCATACGCCCATCCAATTACTGCTTCCCGGCAAATTCTGTGAAGTGATTGTAAACAGCGTATCCAGCTGTTCCTTGAATGCCGGAAGCAAATCAAAAATCCGTTGCTTCACAACATCCGGATAGTCATACAAATCCATACATAGATTCTCTGGCCCTCTCAATGACACAAGGCCATCTGCTCCCGGATGGAGGTCTGTAATCCCCACAAAATAGTCTCCTTTTGCATCAGCGGTGATCTCTTCTGTGATAGACTTAATCTTCCTCCACCATCGATTATTATGGTCAAATTCTAGTTTCCCCAATGTAGACCAGTCATTTATAAATGGTTTTGCATAACTTGTTGTTTCTTCAAAAATAATATCACCGCCAAATGTAGCCCCAAATATATCCGGTCCCAGGTTTGGCCAAATCATGGGAAAGGCCTCTGCACCGTAAAAAGTGGCTTTCATTTCCTCACGACCGCTTTTGATGATATACTCTGTATCGGTCCACCTTTCTTCTAGTTTTTCTGGTATCGTTATCTCTTTTTTCTTATATTCCTGTCTGGGGGCGGTCACTTGAATAAGAGGTCTGTCGTGATTCTCTTTTGCCCAGTATTCGATGAATTTTGCTTTTACTTTTTCCCAATCCTCTTTATATCTCATAGAAAACGTTCCTCCTTATCAATACGGATAATCTTCTGTTTTCTCGCTGAATCCGAGAAGCTTCTATCATTCTTAATCATATACCGGACACCAGGGCCTACTCTCGACTGTAATATCTGAATTGATTTGTTTTCACCACAAAAACCTCCACTAAATTGTACCATATTCAGGTTATTTTTAACAAGATGTCCATGTAATAACTCCGTCCGTGGTCTGTGTTAGCTGGAGGGATGGAATTACAAAAAGAAAGCGGAATACTGTTTTATGTAGACAGAATATTGGTATATATATCTATAATAAAAAAGTTTGTTTTGTTCCAAGAACATTTTTTTACAGAGGAGTTTAATAGAATGAAAAAATTGAAGGCCAGAATGCTGCTATATTTTGGGGGTCTTTTGCTGGTCATATGCATCGGACTTGGAATTGTTGCCTATACAACATCGTCAGGGGTACTCATTCAATATTCACAGGAAACCATGCCAACATTTGCATCTGAAGCGTCCAAAATGATGGATACCAGTATTTCCATGCATTTAAGTGCATTGGAGGTTATTGCGAACAATGAATATATCATTCATATGCAAGATTCAGATCAATACAAAGCGGAAGTGATGGATGTTTTGCGAAATGAATCAGCCAGGGCTGGCCATATCCGCATGGCTGTTATTGATAAGCAGGGGAAGGCATTATATGATAATGGGGAGATTTCAGATCTGAAGAATATGCCATACTTTCCTTTGGCATTGGAGGGGAACCGAATAGCTTCTGATCCGATTAGAACTGAAAACGACGGTTCCATCGTTATGGTATATGCTGTTCCGATATTCCGTGGAAACGGAATCACCGGTGTATTAATTGCAGAGCGGGACGGTTTTGAGCTTAGCGACATGGTAGGGAAAATACAGTATGGACAGTCGGGCAGTGCTTTTCTTATCAATCAGGAAGGCAGAACCATTGCGCACACCAACAAGAGTATTATCTTAGAGCGTATTCAATCTGCGGAAATCGACGCAACGACAGGCGCTACTTTGCGAGTTGATGGGGTTTCCAGTGCCACCCTTCATGCTGAAGAAGGGGAGGAGGCGTATGATGAGGTATTTACGAGAATTGAACAGCAGATGATGTCCGGACAAACCGGTTTTGGAGAATATCGTTTCATGGGTGAGGATAAGCTGATGGGGTTCGCACCTGTGAGCAATTTAGGATGGTCTGTAGG
>LSQX01408452.1_pt1 | contig 12581 bp, 10 predicted proteins | sample 654561 | NCBI WGS metagenome assembly LSQX01 (sample SAMN04489861, study PRJNA283612) | anaerobic digester metagenome | isolation source: 4 biogas reactors fed with cattle manure at either 37C or 55C with and... | place: Denmark: Kongens Lyngby | collected 2014 | reverse complement strand
CAAGATCTATTGTAGTCCTACAAAACCAAAAGTACCAAAACTTAATTTTAGACTTTTCAGAATCGCCATTTCTGTGATAGAATGGAAAAATAATAAAGGTGGTGAAAATAAGGAATTAAGGTTAAATTTCTGTTGTCAGGAGGTATTTATGGACAATCTTGTACTATCACTGGAAATTATGGTAATTGGTTTGGTTGTAGTTATGCTAACCCTCTGTCTTTTATACCTGATGCTGCTCGGGTTTGGCAAAGCCGTGGCACGGGCAACCTCCTGTCACTCCGCCAAGGATGGGAAAGGACCGAAGGCCGGGCCCAGTATAGGGGAGGATGAGGACCCGGAGGAAATCATTGCCGTCATTGTTGCGGCAGTCTCGACCTTTCTTGGCCGCTCGCCACAAGCATTTTCACTGTTCTCTGTTAAACCTCAGGCAGGGATGGCCGGTTCTGTATGGTTAGAAGCAGGAAGAAGGAATTTGCTGAACAAAAGCCGCGAACTTGCTCTGCAGCGAAAGGGGAGAAGAAAGTGAAACAATTTCGTGTTACTGTAAACGGTAAAACATATGATGTTGTAGTGGAAGAAATAAACACTGCAGCAACAAGCAAATCGCCTGCCACAAGCGAGAGGCAGACAGCCGGCCGGACGTCAAAGATGGCTGATGCCGGACAGCCCACCCCCAAACAGGAATACGCACCTGCGGTTGCAAGTGAGCAAAAGGTCCCGGCCCGGGGGACGCCGCTCACTGCTCCCATGCCGGGAGTTGTTCTGAGGGTGGATAAAAGTGTGGGGCAGAAAGTGAAAGCCGGAGAGACCGTTATCATCCTGGAGGCCATGAAAATGGAAAATGAAATCGGCGCGCCTGTTTCCGGTACCGTCAGTGACATTCTGGTCAGCCCGGGGACAACGGTGAATACAGGTGACATTATGCTTGTCATCGAGTAGGAGGGCGGCCGATGCTGGAAAAACTGGCACTTTTTCTGGAATCAACCGGCTTTTACGCCCTGGACTGGCAGCATGCGCTGATGATAGCGGTTGCCTGCGTGCTGCTCTATCTTGGCATTTTTAAAAAATATGAGCCCTTGCTTCTAATCCCCATCAGCTTCGGCATGCTGCTGGCCAATCTACCGCTGGGCGGTGTCATGAACGACCCGGTTTATAATGCAGCCGGTGAAATGACTGCACCGGGCGGCCTCATTTATTATTTTTACCAGGGTATAAAGCTGGGAGTTTTCCCGCCCCTGATCTTTTTGGGCATCGGGGCCATGACTGATTTCGGCCCGCTCATTGCCAACCCGGTAACGCTCCTTTTGGGAGCGGCTGCCCAGCTTGGCATTTTTCTGACGCTGATCGGGGCAATATTGCTTGGCTTTACGCCGGAGCAGGCGGCCGCCATTGGCATTATCGGCGGAGCGGACGGCCCGACGGCCATTTACGCAGCTTCCATACTGGCACCGGAGCTGCTTTCCTCAATTGCCATTGCCGCCTACTCTTACATGGCACTTGTACCCCTGATCCAGCCGCCCATTATGCGTGCCCTGACAACAAAGGCGGAAAGGGAAGTCGTCATGGAGCAGCTGCGACCCGTCTCCAAGCTGGAAAAGATCCTCTTTCCCATTGTGGTTGTCATTATTACCGGCCTGGTTGTCCCTGCCGCCGTTCCCCTGCTGGGGATGCTGATGTTCGGCAACCTGCTGCGTGAATGCGGCCTGACGGATCGCTTGAGCAAAACTGCCGCCAACGATTTAAACAATATTATTGTCATCCTTCTGGGGACAGCCGTCGGTGCCTCGGCTACTGCCGAAAACTTTCTTACCCCCCGTACTCTTTTCATAATTGTCCTCGGCCTCGTTGCTTTTGCCTTTGGTACTGCGGGCGGTGTACTGATGGGCAAATTGATGTGTTATTTGAGCGGAGGAAAAATCAACCCGCTGATAGGTTCGGCCGGTGTTTCCGCCGTTCCCATGGCGGCGCGCGTTTCCCAGATGGAAGGGCAAAAAGCAAACCCCAACAACTATCTATTAATGCATGCCATGGGACCCAATGTAGCCGGAGTAATCGGTTCGGCCGTTGCCGCAGGAATCCTGCTTTCCATGCTGGGCAACTAAAGTAAGGAAAAAACGAACCTTACAGGATGCGTATGTTTGGTCTGACTGTAAACTGAGCCGTTTACAGCAGACTTTCAGCACCTGTAAGGTTCATTTGTATTATGTCCGTATTTTCCCCCTGTATTCATGTAAAAAATGGAAATGTAAGACTTGTTATTTTATGCTGTGTACAACATGTTGTCCTTTTAACCAACATGCATATGAAAATACTGGGAACATAAATCTTGTCCATACAAAATAAAATGATAAAAAGTGCTGTACCGGGCAGGGGTGGAAAATGCGGAGAAAAAAACAGGAGCAGGTCAGATGCCTGCTTGCCATACTGGTGCTGCTTTTGGCGGCCGGTGTTCTCTGTGATTATTTTCTGACGCACAACCGTATTTACGCAGGCGTTCGCCTGGAGCATCTGGACCTGGGCGGGAAAACGGCGGAAGAAGCAAAGCTTTTGCTGCACGGCGCCCTGGTTGCAGTCAACTTTCCTGCGCTGGCCGTGACCCTGACCCATGGCGATGCAAAATTTATTGCTACCTGCCGGGAACTGGGAATAACCGCCGACCTGGAAAAAATAGTGTCCGCTGCTTTTGCCGTCGGCAGAAACAAGCCTTACCTTTTGCGCTTTCTCGGCCGCCTGCGGCTGGCAAGGGAAGGGTGGAAGCTGTCGCCGGCCATTCGCATCGACCAAAAGCAGTTTGCCGCCACCCTGGAGGAGTTATGCCGTTCGCTGGAAGAGGAGCCCGTCAATGCGGAACTGGAACTTACTGCGGACAGGAAGAGCGTCATAATTGTCCCCGATTCGCCCGGCCGCAAAGTGGATCACGCCGCAACGGCCCGGGTGCTGCAGCAGACGCTAAAGTCTCTTTTCCGCCCCCTGGCTGCCGGGTTGATTCTCACCCCGGTGCAGGCGGAGGTAACGGCTGCCGAATTGGAAGCGCTGGCCATCAAAGAGCCGGTGGCCACTTATTCAACGCTTGTTTCGGACGGTATTCCCAACAGGGTACACAATATCCGCCTGGCCGCCGCCGCACTGGATAAAATTATCATCTATCCCGGGGAGGAATTTTCTTTTAACGACGCCGTCGGCAACACAACCGCAGCCAAAGGATATAAAACGGCCCCCGTCATTGTGGACGGCGAGCTGGTTGACGGCTTGGGAGGCGGCGTTTGCCAAGTATCCACCACTTTATACAATGCCGTCCTCCGTGCCAACCTGCAGGTCCTGGAACGCCGCAATCACAGCCTCTATGTGGACTATGTACCGCCCGGGTTTGATGCCACCGTGGCTTACGGCAGTATTGATCTGCGTTTTGCCAATACCAACCCTTACCCGCTTTGGCTGCGGACTTTTCTTGACGGGAACAGGCTGACAGTCACATTCTACAGTACTCTGCTTGCGGGACAGAAGACGGAAGTATATGCCACCGATGTGGTAACTATTCCTGCCGGAGAAAAAATTTTGGAAACTCATGAATTGCCCAAGGGTACGCGCAAACTGGTGAAAAAAGGAAAAAACGGCTACAAGGCAACCGTGTGGCGTGTTACCACCGTCAACGGGGAAGAAAAAAGAGAGAAAATTTCAGAGGACAGTTACAAAGCGGTCCCGGCTGAATACCTGGTCGGCACAGGAGAAATCCCGGCGGCAGACGGGCCGGGGGATAAGGAGAAAGCGGAGGCGGCCGGGGCGGAGTAATTTAAGGCGCCCGGCTTTAAAAAATCCGGCTTGGCGAAAGCCGGATTTTTTGTTATACTAGAAACGAACATATGTTCGGAGGGTGACAGGCATGCGTTATATTCTTCATGTGGATATGAATGCTTTTTTTGCCTCTTGCCACCAGGCGGAAAACCCGGCCTGGCGGGGAAAACCGCTGCTTGTTGCCGGCGACCCGAAAAAACGCCACGGCATTATTCTCACCGCATCTTATGAGGCAAGAAAATACGGGGTCAAAACGGGCATTCCTGTCTGGCAGGCAAAAAAATTATGCCCGCAGGGAATTTTTGTCCCGCCCGACCATGGCCTGTACCTGTCGTATGCGGAAAAAATCCTAGAAATAATGCGCTTTTATACGCCGCTGGTGGAGCCGTTTTCTATTGACGAGGCCTGGCTGGATGTTACCGGTTCAGTGCGCCTTTTCGGCCCGGCGGCCGAAATCGGGCGCACGCTGCAGCAGCGGATCAGGGAAGAAGTGAAAATTTCCTGTTCCGTCGGGCTTGCTCCCAATAAATTTCTGGCCAAAATGGCCTCGGAGCGGCAGAAACCAAACGGTTTTACCGTCATCATGCCGGCGGATGTGGAAAAGATTTTGTGGCCGCTGCCGGTGGAAGAGATGGTCGGCGTAGGGCATAAGCTGGCACCGGCACTGAAAGAAATGGGGGTGGAAACAATCGGCCGGCTTGCCGCCATGCCAAAGCACCTTTTGACGGCGCGCTTCGGTGTCATCGGTGAAGTCCTACTCAAGCTGGCCAACGGGGAAGACGACTCTCCCGTCGACCCCCATGCCCTGGATAAAGTTAAATCTATCGGCCATTCTGTGACACTGCCCCGCGACCTTTGCGACCCGGAAGATATTGCCCGGGTACTGCTGGATTTAAGCGAACGTGTGGGGCGCCGGCTGCGCCGCGGCGGCTACAGTGCCCGTACCGTCACCCTTACCGTAAAAGACCAGAACTTTGTCAGTACAACCCGCTCCCGCACCCTGCCCGGGCCCACCGTTTTGACGGAAACAATTTATGAGACGGCGCTCTCCATTTACCGCACCCATTATGAACCTTGGCGGAAAGTACGGCTGCTGGGCGTGTCCGTTTCCAACCTGCAGGAAAAGGAGGAGGGACGCCAGCTGGCACTGTGGTACGGCAATGAGGAAAAACGGGCCCGCCTGACGGAGGCGGTCGACACTTTAAAAGATCGTTTTGGCGATTATATCCTGCGCCGCGCTTCGCTTTGCGGTGCTGAAAGCATTAACTAAATAGCCCTGTGACCCAGGCCGATGGCCACTTCATTCAAATGCAAAAGACCTATGGCAAAAAAAATGGCTACGGCCACATGTTCTCCTTTACGGGCCACTCCCACTTTTCCACCCACATTCAGGCCGAGAGCCTTGGGCATGATTTGCGAAAGCGCCTCCCTGGTGGCCCCGGCTACGCCGCCTTCTTCCTGGTGGCTGCCGGTAATGACGCCTTCGCGTTTGGCCGCCACAACAGCCCGTTCAACCACTTTCTGCACGGAAATCAGAAACTCGCCGCCGTAATCAACGGCAGTTGCCCTGATGCCTTCCGCCGCCAGGGCTGCTTTTAGTTCTTTCTCCGCTTCCCGGCTTTCGGTCAAGGCAAGCCGGATGGCCGCCCCGGCAATTTTTTTACTGTCAGGCTGGTTCATCTCTCCACCCCGTTATCAGTATGATACCTTATTATACCAGAAGAGGAGAAGGTAAAAAAGCACCTGTTGCTCTAAAATGACCGCCGCTGCAGTGACATTTATTATCAACGCCGCCGGGTGAAAAACTGCACTCCAAATGGCCTGTTTAAAAGGCCCCGGGCAGGATTTTGCCTCTGAGCTGCGAAACAAATAGCCGGAAGGGTGTGTGGTTTTGTGGAATTTTATCATCTGGAAGCTTTTGCGGCCGTGGTTGCCTGCCGTTCTTTTTCGCGGGCTGCGGAAAAACTGTTTTTAAGCCAGCCTACCGTCAGTGCCCACATAAAAAGCCTGGAAACGGAGCTGGGAGTACAACTTTTTGACCGCGGCAAAGGCGAACTGTTGTTGACACCGGCCGGTGATACGCTTTATCGTTATGCCAAAGATATGCTGGAGATGCGGGAGCACCTTTACAGGGAATTTGCCGCAGGCGGCAGCTTGCAGGAAGAAACAGTGACTGTAGGTGCCAGCTCAGTCCCCTGCCAGTATCTTCTGCCTCCGGCCTTGGCGGCATTTGCCAAAGAAAACAGGCATATTAATGTCAGCCTACGGCAGGATAATTCACATAAAGTCTGTGAAGGCGTCTATAACTATCATTATCCGCTGGGAATGGTTGGAGAAAGGGTGGAGCTGCCGCGGCTGCAATTTGAGCCACTTGTCCGGGATGAGTTGATTGTGGCCATACCGGCACTGCCCGCTTTTGACTGCTTGCTGGCAAAAGACGCCCTTACCCTGGATGACTTGGCCGGGCAGACATTGCTTATCAGGGAGCGCGGTTCGGGCACACGCTCACTCTTCGAGCAGGCACTGCAGCAGGCCGGTGAAAACCTCGGACGTTTCCGCGTGCAGTTATTTGGCAGCCAGGAAGCCATTAAACAAGCCGTCCGCTGCGGCCTGGGGCTTTCCGTCCTTTCCCGTTATGTAGTGGAAGACTATTTGGCCTGCGGCCTGCTGGCGGCACGCCCCCTGGCCGATCTGGCTTTAAGCAGGCAGTTTTGGCTTGTGACTTATGAAAAACGTGTCCAGACACCGGGTACGCGCGCCCTCATCACTTTTCTGCGTCGCCATTTTCAGGAGGAAAAAGAAGAATGAAAACGATTTATGTCGATCATGCCGCTACAACATACCCGCGTGCACAGGAAGTCATTGACGCCATGGTTTATTACATGAAAGAAATAGGCTGCAGCCCAGGCAGGGGCGGTCACCGCCGCTCCCTGGACGCAGCGCGTCTTATCTATGAAACGCGGATTCTCCTCTCGGAATTTTTTAATGTCCCTCAGCCGGAGCAGGTAGTCTTTACTCCCAGTGTTACCTATGCACTGAATCTGGTGCTGAAAGGATTGCTTGCAGAAGGGGACCAGGTGCTGATTTCTTCCATGGAGCATAATGCGGTGGTACGGCCGCTGACACGCCTGGCGGCGGAACGAGGAATTCAGGTGATGCGGCTGTCCTGCCGCCCGGATGGATCCCTGGAGCCGGCAGAGGTAAAGAGGGCGCTGCGGGCAAACACTAAACTGTTGGTACTGACACATGCCTCCAATGTGACAGGGACGCTGCTCCCCGTGTACGAGGTGGGAGAAATCCTCAGAGGGAAAGATGTTTTTTACTGTATCGACGCCGCCCAGACGGCGGGTGTAGAAAAACTGGATTTTGCCGCGCTTAACTGTGATTATCTCGCTTTCACCGGTCATAAAGGCCTGCTTGGACCTCCCGGGATCGGCGGCTTGTGTCTGAGTGCACGGGCGGCCGAAGTTACTAAACCGCTGGTGGAAGGGGGGACCGGCAGCAGGTCCGAAGCGGAATACCAGCCGCCGTTTTTGCCGGATAAATTTGAAAGCGGCACACAGAACGTTCCAGGCGTTGCCGGCCTGGCGGCCGGCGTCCGCCTGTTGTTGGCAACAGGGGTTAAGAGGGTAAAAGAGAAAAAAACGGCCCTGACGGCCGCTTTCCTGGCGGGACTGGAGAAAATACACGGCATTACCGTCTATGGCACGAAGAACGCCGACACTTCGGCCGGCGTAGTTTCCCTGAACATGGAGGGCCTGGATAACGGCACTTTAAGTTTAATTCTGGAACAGTCTTACGGCATTATGACGCGCCCAGGCCTGCACTGTGCACCGCTGGCCCATAAAACCATCGGCACTTTCCCCTCAGGGACGCTGCGCTTTTCTTTCGGGCTGACCAACAGCGAGGAAGATATCAATACTATTCTTGCTGCCCTGCAGGAGTTGGCAAAAGAAGGAACCTGATACCGCCGGCAAAAGGCTGCTCAGCCGATTGCCGGCCGCTTTGCATTTTGGCAAAATTATTATACAATTGAAAGGATACAAGATTTCACCGGAGTGAGTGATGACCGACGTGCAAAAGAAAACATACAGTATGACTGTTTTCGGCTGCCAGATGAATGAAAGGGATGCGGAAACACTGCGCGGTTTTTTGGCTGAACTGGGTTACGAGGAGTCGGAGGCGGCGGAAGGGGCCGATTTAATAATTTTAAATACATGCGCCGTTCGACAGAAGGCCGAAGAAAAGGTGCTCGGGCTGATCGGGCGCCTGGGCCGCCTGAAAGCCAAAAAGCCGGAGCTAAAAATAGCCGTTTGCGGCTGCATTGTGCAGCAGCCGGAAGTGGCGCAAAAAATAAAAAGAAAGTACCCGTTTGTGGACCTGATTTTTGGCACCCACAATATCGCCGCTTTCCCGCAGCTTTTGCAGCGTGCCCTGGAGAGTGAGGAAACGGTGCTGGATTTGTGGGAAGAAGCGGAGGGTGTGGTGGAAGGGCTGCCTGTCGCCCGGCAGGACAATATTAAAGCCTGGGTCAATATCACTTTTGGCTGCAACAATTTTTGCTCTTACTGCATTGTACCGTATGTTCGGGGGCGTGAAAGAAGCAGGAAGCCTGAAGAAATTCTGAAGGAAATTACATTGCTCGTGGAGCAGGGTTACCTGGAAGTAACTCTTTTGGGGCAGAATGTTAACTCCTACGGCAGAGACCTGCCGGACGGCATTGGTTTTGCCGATTTATTGGCGCGTGTGGACAGGGAAACGGGGGTTAAAAGGATTCGTTTTACGACTTCCCACCCGCGGGATTTTACCGCCAAGCTGGCAGAGACCATGGCCCGCGGCAAGAATATCTGTCCTCACCTGCACCTGCCTGTACAGGCGGGCAGCAATAAAATCCTGGCTTTAATGAACCGCGGCTATACCCGGGAACATTACCTGGAACGGGTGAAAATGTTAAGGGAGTATTTACCCGGCTGCGCCATTACCACGGACCTGATTGTGGGGTTTCCCGGTGAAACGGAAGACGATTTTGCCGAGACGCTGGATCTGGTGGAGCAGGTCAGTTTTGATGCAGCCTTCACTTTCATGTATTCCAAGCGTTCCGGTACACCGGCCGCCGACATGCCGAACCAGGTGCCGATGGAAGTAAAGAAGGAACGTTTGCAGCGCCTGATTGCACTCCAGAACAAACACAGCCTGCGGCACAACGAAGCCCTGCTGGGCAGTACGGTGGAAGTGTTGGTGGACGGCCCCAGCAAAACAGACCCCACTGTCTGGAGCGGCAAAACAGGAACCAACAAAACAGTAAATTTCAGCGGCGAGGGGATCAGTAAAGGACAATTTGTGCCTGTCGTCATTACGGAAGCAAGAACCTGGAGCTTAATGGGGAGGATTTGCCTTGACAGCGGAAACGCCAATGATTCGGCAGTATAAAGCAATCAAAGCCCAAAACAAGGATAAAATCCTGCTTTTCCGCGTGGGTGATTTTTATGAAATGTTTTTTGATGATGCCAAAATCGGTGCCCGGGAACTGGAAATTACTTTAACTTCACGGGATAAAAATGTTCCCCTGGCCGGCTTTCCTTACCATGCCCTGAATTCCTACCTGGGACGTTTAATAGAGCGCGGTTATAAAGTGGCTATTTGTGAGCAGGTGGAAGATCCAAAGACAGCCAAAGGGATTGTAAAACGGGAGATTGTACGCGTCATTACCCCGGGGACGGTTACGGAGAGTGCCCTTTTGGACGAAAAAAGCAATAATTACCTGGCGGCAGTCTATGCCGGCAGGGGCGGCATGGGACTGGCTGCCGCCGATATTTCCACCGGCGAATTTTCTTTGACGCAGGTGAAAGGAAGCAGTGCCGGCCGTTTTCTCGCTGATGAGCTTTTTAGGCTGCGGCCGGCGGAGCTGCTGGTGAATGCGGGGGCTGCCGAGTCGGCTGCTATACAGGAAGCACTGCAGCGGCTTGACAGCCGTACAATGGTCAATACACTGCCGGACAAAGATTTTGCCTTCTCCAGGGCGGAAAAAGTGCTGCTGGACCAGTTTAAAACGGGAACTTTGCAGAGTCTCGGCTGCGAAGAGCTGCCCCTGGCCGTTTCCGCCGCGGGAGCCGTTGTCCACTACCTGCGTGAGACCCAGCAAAACAAATTGGAGCATTTGCAAAAACCGGCTGTCTATGATCCTTGCGGCTTTATGGTGCTCGATGCCGCTACCCGCCGCAACCTGGAACTGGTGCGCACCATCCGTGAAGAACGCAAATACGGCTCTTTGCTGTGGGTGCTGGACAAAACCAGGACGGCTGCGGGAGGACGGCTGCTTAAACGCTGGGTGGAGCAGCCGCTTTTGGACGTGGATGCCATTACTGCCCGCCTGGATGCGGTGGAAGAACTGTTCCACAACCTGGCACTTGCCACGGAAATCTGTGAACTGCTGGAGCAGGTATATGACCTGGAAAGACTTGTGGGGCGTGTACACTGCGAGCAGGCCAATGCCAGGGAATTGCTTTCTTTGGCCGCCACCCTTGCCGTGCTGCCTGTACTGGCCCAACTATTGCGGCAGGGAGGCCCCCGCCTGCAGGAACTGGCCGGTCAACTGCCCGACCTGTCCGATCTTGCTTCCCACCTGCAGACCGCCTTGGCCGATGACCCGCCCTTTACTTTGCGGGAGGGGGGATTGATCCGGGAAGGCTTCAACGCGGAAGTGGACAGGCTGCGCCGTATCCTGAGGGACGGCCGCAGCGAAATCCTGCAGGTGGAACAGCAGGAAAGGGAACGTACCGGCATTAAATCTTTAAAAGTAGGCTACAACAAGGTCTTCGGCTATTACCTGGAAGTGTCCAAGGTAAACCTGCACCTGGTACCGGACCGCTATATCCGGAAACAGACTTTGGCCAATGCGGAGCGTTATATCACCGAGGAACTGAAGGAATATGAGAATACCGTCACCGGCGCGGAGGACAGGCTTTGTGCCCTGGAATATGAACTGTTTCTCTCCATTCGCAGGCAGGTGGCGGCTCGCACTGTGGAAATACAGAAGGCGGCGGCTGTACTGGCGGAAGTTGATGTTTACCAGTCCCTGGCCCGGGTTGCCTTGGAAAACCGTTATGTCCGCCCGGAAATCAATACGGGAGATGAGATCAGGATTGAGGAAGGGCGTCACCCGGTGGTGGAGCGTGTTACTAAAGATGAATTGTTTGTGCCCAATGATACTCTCCTTGATACGAGGGACAGGCAGATTCTGCTCATCACCGGACCCAATATGGCAGGCAAATCAACATATTTGCGGCAGACGGCCCTCATTGTGCTGATGGCGCAAATTGGCAGTTTTGTCCCGGCACGCAGCGCCGCCATCGGCATTGTGGACCGTATTTTTACCAGGATCGGCGCCGCCGATGACCTGGTGGGCGGGCAGAGCACTTTTATGGTGGAAATGAGTGAAGTTGCCAATATTTTAAACCGCGCCACCAAAAGGAGTCTTGTGATCCTGGATGAGGTGGGGCGCGGCACCAGCACTTTTGACGGCATCAGTATTGCCCGGGCTGTGGTGGAATATATTTATATAAAAGTAAAAGCCCGGACCATGTTTGCCACCCATTATCACGAACTGGCGGAAATGGCCCGGGAGTTTCCCGGCATCAAAAACCTGGCCACGGCCGTCAAGGAACGCGGCGATGAAATTATTTTCCTGCATAAAGTTGTTGATGGAAGTGTGGATCACAGTTACGGCTTGCAAGTAGCACGCCTGGCGGGGCTGCCGCAAGCCGTGCTGAAAAGAGCGCAGGAAATACTGCTTTCCCTGGAGAGGGACGACCGGACTGAGCGGGAAACGGCGGCAGTGGCGGAAACACAGCTGCAACTCTTTGCGCCGGACCCGGAACTGGAAAAAGCCCTTGCGGAAGTGGAACAAAATGATTTTCTTACCATCACACCGCTGGAGGCAATGCAGCTGCTGTACAGGCTGCAGCAGGCTTTAAAAAAGGGGAAATAAGCTATGGCCAGCATTCGTTTGCTTGATGAAAATACCGCCAATAAAATTGCGGCGGGAGAAGTAATAGAACGCCCGGCGGCGGTAGTTAAGGAACTGATTGAAAATGCGGTAGATGCCGGGGCTACACGTATTGACATCCAAATCGCCGGCGGCGGTCTTGAGTTAATACGCGTGGCGGATAACGGCTGCGGCATGGCGGCGGAAGACGTCCCCCTGGCCCTGCAGCGCCATGCTACCAGTAAAATAACACTGGCGGAAGATTTGGCGCGCATCCAGACACTGGGATTTCGCGGTGAGGCTTTGCCCAGCATCGCCGCCGTCAGCCGTTTCAGTCTGGCTACGAGACGGGCTGAAGACACCTTGGGGACGGAAATTATTGTGCATGGCGGTAAAACAGTATCCCTGGAGGCGGCAGGCTGCCCCGCCGGCACTACGGTAAAAGTGGAAGACCTTTTTTATAATACACCCGCCCGCCTGAAATTTATGAAAAGTGCTGCGGCAGAAACCGCCAGAATCAGAGTCGCCGTGGAAAGACTTGCCCTTGCCTGGCCCGGTATTTCCTTTACCCTGGCGGTCAACGGCAGAACCGTCTTTACCACTCCGGGCAGCGGCAATCCCGGGGATGCCGTACTGCAGGTTCTGGGCAGGCAAAACATGCGGCAGCTTCTGCCTTTTTCCTATACGGGAACTTTGCTGAGACTATCGGGTTTTCTTGCCAAACCAACATTGAGCCGTGCCAACCGCACTTTGCAGTATTTTTTTGTCAACAGGAGGCCTGTCTTTTCACCGCTCCTTGCAGACG
>LSQX01246345.1_pt1 | contig 12581 bp, 12 predicted proteins | sample 654561 | NCBI WGS metagenome assembly LSQX01 (sample SAMN04489861, study PRJNA283612) | anaerobic digester metagenome | isolation source: 4 biogas reactors fed with cattle manure at either 37C or 55C with and... | place: Denmark: Kongens Lyngby | collected 2014 | reverse complement strand
ATGGTTTTAACCAGGGCATTAGAAGCATATGGTAAATTTTTGAAACCAATGGCGATAATTGTTTTGCCGGCAGGAATTCTGGCCGGGCTGATTCTCCTGGCCTTCAGCAATTCCAGGAATGAGATTCTGCAGATTATTGCGGCTTTCAATGTTCCGGGCTGGATTATTAGTCCACTGTGGGTCGGTCCTTTGATCTACGGACTGTCCTTATATGATGCCGGCCAGGAATTCGATTATAAAAAGACGGCCGGGGGCGGACTCAAGCCCTGGTGGAAACTGATGCTTTGCGCCTTAGCCGTCATCGGTATCAAATCTATTACCGCTGTTGGCGGCCACATCTTTCCCCAGGCAGGACCCCTGTTTTTGGTCTTGACAGGGGTAATTGCCCTTATCTTATTTACGAGATATATTTTAATTTTGCCGCTGCTGGTATTGGAAGACCGAAGCCTGCGGGAAAGTTTGGGCAGGAGTGGGTTATTATCAAAGGGCAAGCGCCTGAACATCTTGTTCGAATTTATTGCCCTGTGGATTTTGCTTTATGTAGTGGTATTCATCCTGCAGATCATTCTTGGTCAGTTGGTTAACTTTATTGGCGGAATGACTGCCATGTACATCTTTTTTGTTGTTGTAACGGGAGTCATTCAGCCAATGTTAATGGCCCTGATCGTCACCTGGATATATTATTTCTATCTGGAGCAAGATCAAGCCATGGAGGCCTGAGGTCATTTCCCCCTATTGTCTGCCGTCTGTTTGCCGCCGGAATTAAATAACCATCTGCAGCATTTCGTTCACCTGGGTCCAGTTGGTTTTCAATGCTTCATTCCCCATCAGTGTTCCGATATGACCGCCTTCGGTTAGAATCTCGATGATATCGTGGGAGGGGGTTTTTACCAGGTTTTTTAAGGCAAAGGCCTGCTCTGGCGGGGTTATGTGGTCTTTCTTACCGGCCATTATGACCAGGGGGCATTCGATTCTGCCCAGATCTACTGATTTTCCATCCAGTTTGAGCTGGCCGGGTTTGGTAAGGGCATTGTTTTTAAATATATGCTGGACGATCTCCAGATAAAAACGGCCGGGGAGATTCTGGGTATATTCATACCAATTTTCAAAGCGGAGGAAACGCTCCAGTCCTTCCCGGTCATCCTCCTCCAGCATCTTCCACAGACGGGAGTATTTATTAATATAATGCTCTTCCGGCTGCATGTTTTTGAAGCCGGTGAGAATGTAGCGTCCCTTCATGATGCCACCGCCGATGGCCACCAGATAACGGAAAAAAGACATGGGCAGGCGGGCATAATCATTCATGGGGGATGTGACTGCTTCCAGGTCAATGGGGGCGGCGGCTGCTACCAGACTGGCGATTTTTTCTGGGAACAGGGCAGTATAGATCGCGGCCTGCCATCCGCCCTGGCATTCTCCCACCAGATGAATTTTATATATTCCTGTGCGCCGGCGTATTTCCTCGATGGCTTCATCGGTGAGGCGTATATGATCATCTATCCCCAGGTTTTTATAGCGGGGATCGGCACTCAGCCATTCGGTGACATAAACGTCAAAACCGTAGCGGTGAAAGACCCGGACCAGGCTTTGATCATCGGAATAATCGGCAATATTGGCATGATGACCTGCCTGAGGAGGCAGAATCAGTACCGGGCGTTTGGCGGCCTGATCCTGATTGGGAAAACGGCGCAGACGCAGGTTTTGATGTTCGTAAATAATGGCATTGGGGGTTGACCAATAAGCATAGGGTCGGGAAAGCTGACGGAGTATTTCCATGTATCTGGTTTGCAGGGTATAACGCTGGTTCATAGTCAATGCTGGGGCCTCCTTCTACGATTAGCCGGGTTTACTACATTTGCCGGCCGTAATTTGTTAAACTGGATAGTATAATATTTCCCGGAGGATTGATTTCATTGGCCTTCAGTGAACATATGCTAAAAAACTGGCAGTATTATTTAAGAATCTATTCAGAAAACAGCTTGCAATGCTGGGATAAGACCATCCTGCTTCGGGTGGGATCCCTGGCCGATGCCCGGCATTCTTTCTGCGCAGTAAATGAACAACTGGATCCCGATCTCATAAATGCCTTTGGAACCGCCGCTCCTCCCCCCGGCGATTATTTGCTGCATCTGGCCCCCGGATGGGACCGTAACCTGATCGAAACGCCGGTTTTGCTGGTACACGGGGCCGGGTTGGATGCCACTTCCTATACCAATCTGTATAACATGGGTTTCACCGGATTGCAGCAGCAATTGACTGCTCTGGGCTACCGGGTGTTTTCCCTGACATTTTCCCATTCTCACGGGGACAATCATCACCAGGCTGAAATATTGGCCCATGCCATCCAGCAGGTTAAAGAGTTGTCCGGTGCCCGGAAAATAAATATCATCGCCCACAGTAAAGGGGGTTTTGCTGCTCGTATTTATTTGTCCAACCTGGCATTGACCCCTTACCGTGATGATGTGGGGTATTATATCATGCTGGGAACTCCCAATCTGGGGACGGACTATTCTTTTCGCTATCCGGGTCTCGGTTATCTGATCTACCTGGCCGGAGGCAATGGTGTAATCGCCTGGAACAAACTGCTGCATATGGGCAGTTTTATCGATATCTCGTCCCGGGCCATCTATCATGAGGGCAGTTTCCCCGGTCAATGCCAGATGTTATATCCCTGGGCAGAGGAATTCCCTCTGGATATCAGCCAGCAGGATTGGTGGACCACCTATTATGGCGGCACCGGCTTTATCAGTTGTTCCCGGGGTCTGCAAACGGCTATGAATGACGGGGGCCATCTGGTACAGAAACTGGAAAGCCGGGGTCTGGAACCTGGTATTACCTTCGCGGTTTTAGCCGGTAATAATAGCATATTGGGCCTGACCCCTGCTCCTGACAGCATCCCCGGCGATGGCATCGTTTTTGTCGACAGTGTACTTAACACAGATGGAATGAGCCGCCGGGGAGCGGTTTTACGAGAAAAAACCTCCCTGCCTTTAAACCATATGGAACTGCTCTATGATTCCCGGGCAGCTGGCTGGATCCACCGCCAGCTTAATGGCTAAGAACGTTTCGCCAGCCATTCCGAAATCAGGGGGTATGGTTCCCGTTTGGCAAAACTGCCAAAAACTATTCCCCCATGCCCTACCGGGAATTCCTTATAGGTTTTATCAGCAGATGCGGCCTGATCTAAAATGGCCTTGGTCTGATGGGGCAGTACCAGATGGTCGTTCGTCCCGCTTAAGACCAGCAGATTGGCTTTAATTTTGGCCATGTCCACCAACCGGCCCCGCAGGTAGAATTCCTTTTTCACCAGTTTATTGCACTGATAGAGTTCCTTGATCCACTGACGATAAGCGGCTCCAGGAAAATTGGAATTGTCATTGACCCATTTATTCAAAGCTTTCCAGGCGGCAATGGGTGTGCCATCATCGATGGATTTCCACAAACGGGTATAAGTACCCCAGAAATTGTTGACCGGCCGCAGCATTTTAACACCAAAATCGATGAAATCCTTGGGGATCAGCTGAAAAGTATCGGCCACCCGGTCAGGATCAAAGTCCGGATCTTTCAGCCATACGCTGGAGAGGCCGGCATCCTGGAAATCAATGGGTGCTGCTACATATATGATGTTTTTTATGAGGGGCTCCGGGTAAAGGGCTGCATACATGGTGGTAATTGTCCCTCCCATGCAATATCCCAGGAGGCTTACCTCACTGGAACCCGAGGTCTGGACCACTTTCCTGACCGCCCGGGTGATATAATCGTCGATCAAATCGCAGAAGCTGAGGTTGCGGTCTTCCCATTCCCAATCGCCCCAGTCCAGCATATATACATCAAACCCCTGTTCAACCAGATACTCCACCAGGCTCATTCCGGGAATCAGATCCAGTATATAGGGTTTGTTAATCAGGGCATAGATCATTAACAGGGGAGTTTTATGCTTTATCCCCTGGTTATTCACATAACGATAGAGCCGGGCTTTGTTTTTCCTCCAGACCACGTCTTTGGGCGTCATACCCGTCTGGGGATCCGGATCAAAAGTCAGCAGTTCCGCCCATTTGCGGCTGCTGTCCACCATGCGGTCATAGTTTTCCTGCAGCATGGCACCGACTTCATCAGGGGAACCACTCAGCATACGCAGTCTATCCATTTACTCTTCCTCCTATATCCTGTTCCGGCATGGCTTCTTTGATCACATGGCGGCGCGGCGGTATCACAATGGCTTCGCCGTCGACTACCAATTCACCATGCTGATTGTAACAGGTGGTTTTAAGTTTTGCCCTGCCGGAATCCAATAGTTCCACAACCTCCGTCTGGGCTCGGATGGTATCATTGATAAAGCAGGGTTTTAAAAATTTCATGTTCTGGGTTTCGTATATCGTGCCCACTCCGGGCATCTGGTTACCTACCACATTGGAAATCAAACCCGCCAGGAGCATGCCGTGCACGATGCGGGTCTTGAAATGGCCCTGGGCAGCCCGGACTTCATTGACATGGAGCCAGCTGAAATCTCCGGTCACTCCGGCGAAGATATATAAATCCGTTTCGGTGATGGTTTTTTCTACATAACCCTTGTCCCCAATTTTTAATTCATTATAAATATGTTCTATCACAATTGGTCTCCTTCCTCGCAACTATCCCGGGATGCGAAGTTTTAGCCCTCAGGCGGGGCGGGGGTGTCCTTCTTCTTGGTCACCCGGGTTTCTTTTTTAGCCGTATTAACTTTTTTATTAACGTTTTCCAGCTTTTTTTCCATTTTCACTATGGATTGCTGCAGGTTGTTCACTTCTTCTTTCAATACGGCTTGATGTTCAGCCATTTTGATCAGGCTGTCAGCCATTCTGGTCATGGTATGGCTGAATTGGAATTCCAGCTGGTCGATCTTTTCTTCCAGGGAGATAACTAATTCAGCCACCCGGGCGATGTCTTTCTTCGAGGGCACCGGGTTCATTTCCATATATTTATCCATCATTTGCCGGGTCACATTTTCGTTGGATAAATTTTGTTCCAGGGCCTTGTTGATCATCCCGACAAAGGTCTGGGTGCTGATCAATTCCTTGAAAGCATCAGCCCAGGCTGCTTCGGTCTTGAAATACATATCTTTCCATAGCTCAGTAAAATCCGGCATATGGATTCTTTCTTTGTCATTGGAGTTCATCGACATAGAAACTGCTCCTTTCAACCACGATTTTCAACCGGTCGCTGCTCAGTTTTTTCACGGGCCGCCGCCCGGTCCTTCCCAAAAAGTTTTCCGGGCCCGGTCTGCAGCCAGTGCTAATAAAAAAAGGCGGTTATCACTTACTGGTAAGGTAACCGCACTGACATACCTCCGTTTTTAGAGGTTATCTACTTTTTTGGACAATTCATCGACTTTTTTGGTTACTCCCATGAAATCGAAATTGGCAAAATCCATGTTCTCGAAAGCTGCCTTGACTGCTTCCTGCATCATGGTCTGCATCTGGCTCTGGTTTTTCTTAACCTGGCCCATCAATTCTTCCACGATCTTGGTGGATTCCTCCCGGGCTATTTTCCGCTGTTCCAGATATTTGGCCACCATGCCCTCCAATTGTTCCTGGGACCAGGACATACTGCCCAGACTTACCAGCCACATATCCCAAAATTTTTCCATCATATTATCAGCCATAGCAAAAGACTGATTCAGTTTTTCATTGCTCATAATAAAACAACTCCTCTTCCTATTTTTTTTGTATTTTAACAAAGGGGGATACCTTTACTAAAAACCTGGATATGGTTATTGGACAAAAAACAATAAGGGCTTACGGCCTGGCGGCTGTAAGTCTTTTTTGTGAAACACGCATTGCGAAACTTTTGGTTAAAAACCCAACGATTTATAATATGGCTGGTGCGGCTAAAATATGATTCATTGACAGGTTGTTTTATTTAAAAATGCTGAAAATATTTCAAGGTAAATTTTAGACCAGAGCAGTTTAACAGTTTAAAAGTTAAATACGTTTCCATAAAATTATTTTACCATAAAACGCCTATTTTGGCAACCTCGCTAACAACAATTAAGAAAAAGTTCGCCGGGAAATAGAAAAGGTTCGGTATCAAGTTAGGGCTCCGCTTTTTAAGTCCGGTGGGGAATGATTCAGGCCTCCAATTCTAATTTACCCGCATAAATCAGGGGCGTCGAGTTGGCCGGGCCGCGGAGATTTATTGCTTTTTATCACTAAATAATAGATCTCAAAATAATAGCTTTCAGCATATAAAATTATTGATAAACAATAAAAAAGTATTGAAAGGCAATAAATATTTTGCTATACTGCAGATAATTTTAAGGCGGGGACACCCCGCCCAAGGGAGGAAGGGTTTTATGTGGAATGAAGAAAAATCGATTGCCCTCAGCAAATGGTGTATATTACTTTTTCTGGGCTTGTTAATAGCAGCAGTGGTCTTGGCACCCTGGCTGACCCGCTGGTTTGTGGGCTTTTCCTCGGCCGGGCTCCAGGGAAGGGCGGGCTGGTTCATGGCCACTATCTATGGGGGAGCTCTCCCGGCGGGATATCTGCTTTTCAGCCTGCTGGCACTGGTCCGCCGTATTGATGCCGGGCAGGTGTTTATTAATGAAAATGTGGAATCTTTGCGGCGCATTTCCTGGTGCTGTTTTCTGGGTGCGGTGGCGGCCCTGGGCTCTGCAGTTTACTATCTTCCCTGGTTCTTTGTGGCGGTAGCGGCAGCTTTCATGGGTCTCATCGTTCGGGTTTTAAAAAATGTATTTGAGCAGGCCGTGGAACTGAAAAACGAAGCGGAGTATACAGTTTAGGAAAGGGGGAGCTGCAGCATGCCAATTGTAGTTAACCTGGATGTAATAATGGCTAAAAGAAAAATATCCTCCGGCGAACTGGCTGAAATAATTGGAATCACCCCGGCTAATCTTTCTATTCTTAAAACCGGCAAAGCCAAAGCGATTCGTTTTTCGACCATGGAAGCGATCTGCCAGGCTCTGGACTGTCAGCCCGGGGATATACTAGAATATCAACCGGATAATGAGGAGGGGCTTTAAATGGATGAACTGGCACCGGAAAAGATCAGGGAGGTTTTGGAACAGCAGCTATCAGCAGCGAACGAACCCGATGGGGAGGTGAAAACTGCATTGCCCCGGAGTAAAAAACCTTTTTCGCCTGATTTTAAAGACTGTTATCTGGCTTTATTCACCTTTGTACTGGGCTTTCTTTTTGCCCGCTGGGTGTTGTTTTCCTGGCAGGGCTGGGGAGTTTCGGTCTTTACACTGCTATATTGCGGTGCCATAGCTGCATACCTGCTGAAAAAGAAAGTGCCGATCCCGGCTGCCGGGTGGTTCTGGCTGGCGATGGTGATCCTCCTGGGGGTCAGTTCCAGCCTGTGGGAAAATAGGGGTCTGGCACCCTGGCAGGGGCTGTTTTTGTTTGGGAGTGCGGTTTACTGGATCTTGTGCAGCACCGGTGTACTTATTATGGGGAGAACCAGTGATCTGTTCTGCCTGGATGGAATAAACGCTCTTTTTATCATTCCTTTCAGCAATTTTGGCAGTCAGTATAACAGTCTGGCTTTGCTGGGCAGGAATAAAGCCAGCCGGGGCAGGGATATCCTGTCAATTTTTTTGGGCTTGGGATTGGCCCTGTTGGTCCTGATCATCGTTTACCCTCTGTTGCTGGCAGCAGACGGCGGCGGATTTGCCAGGATCGCGGCCGGGATTTCAGCCTGGTTCAACTTCACCAGTGCAGCATTCTGGGAAACCTTCTGGCAGCTGATTTTAGCCATTCCCATTGCCGCTTATATTTTTGGGCTGGCGGCTGGTAGCGTACATAAAAGGGGAACTGACAAGTTTTCCCGGGACCGGACCCTGAAAAACATTGCCGACTGGCAATTCCTGCCCTTGATTTCGGTTTACATCCTGTTGAGTTTATTATGCACCCTTTACATCGTATTCATCGGCAGTCAGATGCCCTATTTCTTTTCGGCCTTCACCGGTCAACGGCCGGAAGGATGGCAGATCTATTCTGAATATGCCCGCAGTGGGTTTTTTGAGCTTTGCAGCATCGCCGTCATCAATCTGATAGTATTGATCGTCGCCAATGTCATGAGCCAGAGGCGGGAAAAGAGCCGATTATTTTTGAAAATACTCAATGGTCTGCTGGCGGCTTTAACTCTGGTGCTCATTGCCACTGCCTTCAGTAAAATGGCTCTGTATATAGGGGCATACGGACTCTCCATGCGCCGCCTCCTGCCCTGTTTCTTCATGATATTCATGGCGGTCATCAGCGCCGGAGTGATTGCGCGGCAAAAATGGCAGTTTTCCATTACCCGTCTGGCAGCAGGGGCAGGTATTATTATGTTTTGTACCCTGTGCCTGATGAACCCCGATGGCCTGGTGGTCCGCTATAATGCTGACCGTTACCTGGCTGGTACCCTCAATGATTTTGATGTGACAATCCTGCGCAGTTCCGGGCCGGCAGGTGTGGCGCCGGCATTGATGGTATATGAACAAACGTCTGATCGGGGGCTGAAGGCACGGCTGCGGGAATATCTGTTGCTGGAACAGGACCTGGTGGCTGAAGGGGCAGGAAAACCGCGTGATAATTTAGAAAAAGCCCGGGCTCGGGACAAACTGGCAGGAGTTTCTGCCCGCCTCTCCCCCGAGCAATACCTGGTCAAAGATTATTGACCAGGTAAAAGACCGGCCCTGTTTCACTTTGAAGATGAAACAGATTAACCCGTCCTCCTGTTTTATTTCGCAGATGCAGCAGAAGAACTGTCCCCCTGCTCCAGGAAGACAGGGATGAATTTTTCCAGGTCCTCAATGATGCAGATATCGGAATGTTTAAAAATAGCAGCATCGGGATCCCGGTTAATAGATACTATGGTTTTGGAATCCTTCATACCGACGATGTGCTGCATGGAGCCGGAAATGCCGCAGGCCACATAGAGGAGAGGTGTAACCGTTTTGCCGGTCATGCCCACCTGGGCGTTATACTCCAGCCAGCCATTATCACAGACGACCCGGGAACCAGCTATGGCAGAGTGTTTAAAACGAGCGGCCATTTGTCTGATCACTTCCAGGTTTTCAACTTTGCCGATGCCTTTGCCGGCGGCTATTACTACATCAGCGACTTCCAGTTCAGCATTGGTTTGATCGGCGGTTTTAAAATGCAGCTTAGAGGTTTGCTGCAGCTGGATGTCAGCATCCATATATGTGATATTTCCCGGTGGGGCCGGCCTGGCAGCCCCTTTAAAGGCACCGGGCAGAACCGTTATCACCAGGGGGGATTTACCTGGGCTGTACAGCATTTCAAGCTTGCCGTGAAAGCCGCTGCGGATATATCTTACACCTTGCGGGGATAGTTCTACCCCGGTAACCGAGGTTATACAGCCCCCATCCAGCCGGGCGGCTACCCGGGGGGCGTAATCATATCCGCTGGAGGTGTGGGCAATTATGATGATATCAGGCTTGATCTGCTCAGCGGCCAGTAAGACGGCTTTTTCCCAGCCTTCACCGGTATATTCCCTCAGTGCGGGGCTGTTTACCACCAGTAAATTGGCACCGGGCAAAGGTTCAGCGGCAGCAATATTTCCTGGCAATACGGCGGTTGTCCCGGCACCACTATCTGCCGCCAGGATGGCGGCACAGGTCAGCAGTTCATGGGTGACAGCCAGGATATGTCCTTCACTTTGTTCGCATACTATCATAATTGAATTTTGCATATCTTTCTCCTTTATGATCAGAGCAGGGATTTTTCATGGAGCAGCTGCCAGAGCCGGGCGGCTTTTTCCTGGGTTGTTCCTTCCAGTATCAGCCCTTCCCGATCGGAGGCCGTTTCTCTTAGTGCCGCAATATTTTCGTAAACGGCATCGGGAATAGAGCATTCAATCTCTTCAATTACCAGGTTTTTGGCCCGCAGCACATGGGAAAGGGAGGGATAGCGGGGCCGGTTGATACCTGACTGGATCGCAGCCAGGGCAGGGAGTTTCAGTTCCATTGAACAGCGGTGACCGGCATCCAGTTCTCTTTCTATCCGCAGAGAAGTTTTTTCTTCCTTGATTTCCAGCTCCATGACGGAAACAGCGGATGGGATCCCCAGACGGGCTGCGATCATGGGTCCCGTCTGACCTGACATCATATCTTCCGACATAACGCCGGTTAAAATCAGATCATAGTCCCGTTTCCGGCAGAATTCGGCAATGAGACGCGATTTTATTGCCGGGCTCAGGTAATCTTCGCCATCATAACAAAGGTGAAAACCCTGGTCAGCACCCATTTCCAGACAGCGTCTTATGGAAGTTTTAACTCGCTGGGGTCCGATGGAAACGATATCTATCCGGGCGGCGGGTATCTTTTCTTTTATACGCAGGGCTTCTTCCACGGCATGTTCATCATAGCGGTTGATCCAGTAAGCAACCTTATCACCATAGTGGGCCCAGTTATTTGCTTCATTGATCCGGGGTTTTGATTCCGGGTCGGGGACCTGTTTTATACAAACCAGTATTTTCATTTTGGCTCCTTGTTATAATTTGTGTAAATATTCGGTAAACACAGAAAAGCCAGCTTTGTTCGCTCTGGTAATTACCCCGGGCCAACCCGGATATCTACCATAAATGCTGCATATTAAGTGTTTATAACCATCATATTCGGCCGGGCTAAAAAAGTCAACAAAAAAACGGACGTCCGTCTTATTTTCCTTGACATTCTCATTATTTTTAATTATTCTGAAATCATCAAACCAGAAATAGAAAATGAAACCATAGGAGAGGAAAACATGGAATTGATTTTCATCCGCCACGGGCAGGCTTCATTCGGCAGCTGGAATTATGATGTCCTGTCTGAGCTGGGCAAAGAACAGTCATTGCTGACAGCGCAATATTTATTAGAAACAGATCTGTCTTTTGACCGGGTCTATTCCGGGACCCTGGAGCGCCAGGTGGACACGGCTGATCTGGTTTTAAAGCAGGTACAATCCAGAGTTGCCGAGCCCAATCTCACCCAGATTCCGGGTCTGAATGAATATCAGTTCGAGGCGATCTTAAAGCATTTCATTCCTATTATAGGCAGTGAGGACAGCTCACTGCGCCAGCATGTCGAAAACCTTTTTACGGATAAAAAAGCTTTCCAGCAGCTTTTTGACCGGGCGGTCAACAAATGGCTGGCCGGGGATTCGGATCCGGAAGGTATTGAAGGCTGGCAGCATTTCAGAGGAAGGGTAGAGGCTGCTATCGAACAAATCACTGCCGAAAATGAAAGGGGCAGCCGAATTTTGATATTTTCTTCGGGAGGGGTGATATCCACTGCCGTGCATCTGGCGACAGGAATGTCTCCTTATGATGCTATTCGTACGGGCTGGGGGCTGGTCAATACATCGATAACCAAATTCAAGTTTGGGGGAGGGGGCTTGATCCTGCATACTTTTAACAGTTATCCCCACCTGGAAGGCCGCAATTCTGGTGAATTCATTACTTACCGTTGATCGGGCAGGAACAAGGCAGCATCAGGTTTTCGGTTACTTAACTCCTGGTAAAAAATATAATGCCGGCCAGGGCATGTAAATCTGCTGGTAAAACTTATTAAACTTATTATATAAGGAGGGTGCTTATGGATTTTGCAATTTCAGACAAGATGCAAACGATTATTGGGATGATCAATGAATTCGTCGACAAGGAACTGATACCGCTGGAACATGAGTTTCTTACCGGGGAGTTCCGCAAGCTGGAACCGGTGATGGAAGAGAAAAGGGAAATGGTCAAGAAGATGGAACTGTGGGCGCCGAACCAGGATAAGGAATATGGCGGCATGGGCCTTAATCTGGTGGAACATGGTCTGGTTTCTGAAGCTCTGGGGCGGACGCCCCTGGGGCATTATGCTTTCAACTGTCAGGCGCCGGACGCGGGCAATATGGAAATACTGCATAAATACGGCAGTGAACAGCAAAAAGAGGAATACCTGCGCCCCCTGGTAGAGGGAAAGATTCGCAGCTGTTTTTCCATGACGGAAGTGGAACTGCCGGGTTCCAACCCCATAATGATGGATACTACTGCAGTGAAAGACGGCGATGATTATATCATCAATGGGCAGAAATGGTACACTACTGCCGCCGATGGAGCTAAATTCACCATCTGCATGGCGGTTACTGATCCGGAAGCTCCCCCCCATCTGCGGGCCAGTATGATTATTGTTCCCACTGACAATCCGGGGTTTAACCGGGTGAGAAATATCCCGGTCATGGGCCATGAGGGGGAAGGGTATTTCAGCCACGCCGAAGTCCTGTTCCAATCCTGCCGGGTGCCGCAGAGCAATTTGCTGGGCCCTGAGGGATCGGGATTTGTTATTGCCCAGGAAAGACTGGGGCCGGGCCGCATACACCATTGCATGAGGTGGATAGGTGTTTGTAACCGGGCTTTTGAATTGATGTGCCGACGGGCCAATGAAAGGATCATAACGCCGGATGGGCAGACCCTGGCTACCAGACAAATAATCCAGGCTATGATCGCAGATTCGGCGGCAGAGCTGCAGGCCGCCCGCCTCATGACCCTGCAGACAGCCTGGCAGATCGATAATCTGAGGCACAAGGAAGCCCTTTATCTTATACACATCT
>LSQX01161909.1_pt1 | contig 12581 bp, 11 predicted proteins | sample 654561 | NCBI WGS metagenome assembly LSQX01 (sample SAMN04489861, study PRJNA283612) | anaerobic digester metagenome | isolation source: 4 biogas reactors fed with cattle manure at either 37C or 55C with and... | place: Denmark: Kongens Lyngby | collected 2014 | reverse complement strand
TCATGGTGGCCGCGGTCGGCGGTGCCGGCACCATTTGGGGACCAGTGCTCGGAGCTGCCATCTTGATGCCCATCTCCCAGTACGCGCGGGCGGCCCTTGGCGGCGCCGGTCGAGGCATCGACCTCATCATTTACGGCGTCATCATCATGGTCATCGCCCTCGTCCGGCCGACGGGCATTTTGGGCTTCTTCCAGCGGGAGCGGACTATCGAAGGGGAAGGAGGAGACGACATTGGCACAACCGTTACTGCAGATTCAGGGGCTGACGCTGCGGTTCGGGGGTCTCTTGGCCAACAATGATGTGACCTTTGACATCTATCCCGGGGAAATCGTCGGACTCATCGGGCCCAACGGTGCAGGCAAGACAACCCTGTCCCGACTGCTCCTCAGCCTGACCCCGGCCAGCGGCGGCAGTGTTTCGGTTGGCGCCATCAACCTGGTCAAGGCCAGCCGGCGGGAAACCCGGTCGGCCCGAAGCCGCTTTGCGGTCGTCTTCCAGGACCCCGCCTCCAATCTCAATCCCAGGCAGACGGTGGAGCATACCATCATGAGACCCCTGCTCATCCGGGGCATGGATAAGGACGAGGCCCGCAAAAGAGCCAGGGAGGCCCTCGACAAGGTGCAGATGGCCCAGACCTATCTCTCGGCCTATCCCCACCAGTTGTCGGGCGGCCAGCAGCAGCGGATCGCCATCGCCCGGGCCCTGGTCATGGAGCCGGATGTCATGATCCTGGACGAGCCGACCAGCGCCCTGGATATCTCGGTTCAGGCCCAGGTGCTCAACCTGCTTCTGGATCTGCAAGCCGAACTCAAGCTGACCTACCTGATCATTACCCATGATCTCAACGTCATCCGTTATGTCTCCGACCGGATTGCAGTCATGTACATGGGCCGGCTGGTGGAGATCGGGCAAACCAAAGAGGTACTCGAGAATCCCAGCCACCCCTATACGGATATCCTGATCCACTCGGTTCCCATCCTGGATCCCTGCCACCGCGACGATGAGAAGCGTCACTTCCCGGGTGAACCCGGGGAAGTGCCCGATTGTCCGGTCGCTTGCCGCCTGGCACCCCGATGCCCTCATGTAATGGAAAAATGTCTGACTTCACAGCCACCCATGCTGGAAGTGTCGCCCGGTCACCTGGCTGAGTGTTTCCTTTTGGAACAGACTGTTTGACCCAAGAGTCAAAGTGAAAATTGGAGGAAGAAAATGAAAAAAGCACTGGCTATTCTACTCGTTCTTGTCCTGGCGGCAGGCCTGTTGACGGCCTGCGGTGACAAGAAAAAGGACCCGCCCGCAGAGGGCCGTACCTCGGTCGTTCTGGCGGAACCCAGCGAATGGTGGGGCCTTGACACCACCTTGCTGGACGGCGCCAGCTTCACCCAGGGTCTGGTGGCCGATCCCCTTGTCGTTCTGGACGACAAGGGCGATATGCAGCCTTGCATGGCCTCGGCCGTTGCCATGAGTGAGGACGGCAAAACAATCACCCTGACCATCCCCGAAGGCATGTATTACGCGTCCGGCGAACAGGTCGAACCTGAAGACGTGGTGGCCTCTCTGACACGCTTCAAGGAGGTCAGTCCCTTCTCTCCCAACCTGGACCCCCTGGTTGACATGGAGGTCAAGGGGCGCGACGTTTACCTTTACCTGTCCGATTTCACCTCGGATATAGGCGTCTCCCTTTCCGGGATCTTTGTGACCGTCCAGGACAAGGATGTCCTGGACAATTCAACCGATGATGAGCTCCTCTGGGGTGCCCAGCCTTACGGTCAGTTTTACCTGGACAGTTTTGAACCTGGATCACACGTCGTGCTCAAACGCAATCCGGGCTACAAGACCCACAATCCTCTGGTGGAGAACAAAGGGCCGGCTGCACTCGAGACCGTGACGGTCCGCTTCATCACAGAAGAATTCAGTATGGCCAACGCCCTCAACGTCGATGACATCCAGGTCATCTTCAGCATCTCGGCCGACGGCCTGTCGCAGATCACCCGCAAAGACATCGAGGTCCAGCAGCTGGTGGCCAACCCCAACATCGATTACATCGAGTTCAACCTTAAAGGCGATATCCTGGCTGACCACCGGGTACGCGAGGCTCTGGCCATCGCCATCGACCGCCAAGCCTTGGTGGACATCAACAAGGGCCTGGTCATTCCGGCCTGGTCCATCATCACCGACAAGGTCATCAGCCATTCCAAGGACTTTGCCGCTTATTACAAGGAGACTTACAGCCACAACACCGAACGAGCCAAAGAACTGCTGGCGGAAGCTGGCTGGTCCGATTCAAACGGCAACGGTTTCCTGGACAAGGATGGCAAGGAGCTGAAGCTGAAGATCGTTGGCAACGATGAAGCAACCGAAAATAATACGGTCCAGTCCCTTCAGATTCAATTCAAGGAAATCGGAGTCGATCTGGAAATCGAGTTATTCGCCAACTACTATCACTACGATGTGATCTTTGAGGGCAACTACGATATTGGCCTGGCCCACTTTGGTTGGCCGGAACCCATCCTACTCATGAACATGATCACCTGCGATCCTGAGAATCTGAAGACGGCTGACAGGGAGGATGAATTCTTCGGCCTGATCGCCGAGGCCTCCCATATCGTCGATAATGAGGAACGGGCAGTCGTGCTGGCCAAGGCTGAGCGGATCCTGTCGGATCACATGATCACGGTACCGCTTTACACCGGCATGAACACCTTTGTCTTTGCCGGCGGGGTGACAGGGATCGATATCCGGGGTACCGGCGCCATCTTCTTCAACGACATGAAATAAGTGATCCTAAACCGGATCCATCATGCCGCGGCAGGGAAACCTGCCGCGGCATTGGTTTGAAAGGAATCAACCCGTGAACGCGCTTCTTTGGAATCTGCTTGACACCATCCCTGACTACCAGGAGTTTCTAACCCTGGAGGAACTGGACGAAAGCTCCCGCAAGCTGGCCCGGGACTACCCGGAGGCAGTCGAACTCTTTCAGATCGGAGCCTCCTCCGAGGGGCGGCCCCTTCTTTGCCTGAAAATCGGCCAGGGTAGCAAGAACGCCCTCTTTTTCGGCTGTCCCCATCCCAACGAACCCATCGGCACCATGCTTCTGGAGCACTTGTCGCAAGCCCTGGCCAAAAGTGCCGACTTGCGGCAAGATCTGGACTATACCTTCTATCTTGTCAAAGCCTGGGACGCTGACGGCCTGGTCCGCAATGAGGGCTGGCTCAAGGGCCCCTACACAATCCATCAATACTCCCGCCATTTCTTCCGGCCGGCAGGCCGGGTTCAGGTGGACTGGACCTTCCCCATCGACTATAAGGATCTCCATTTCCATGACACCTTGCCGGAAACCAAGGCCATGATGGATCTGATCGACCGGATCCAACCGGCCTTCAATTACGCCTTGCACAATGCCGGCTTCGGCGGGGTCTACTGGTATGTCTCGGAAGACGTGCCGGAAGTCTACAAATCCTTGCGGGAGGCAGCAGAGCGCCAGGGGATCCCCCTGCACCTGGGCGAACCGGAATCGGCTAGCCTGAAAGTTCTGGGACCGGCCGTCCTTTTGGCCGAGGGCATTGAGGTGGAATACGATTTTCTGGAAAAATTCGGCGCCAAGGATATCCCCTCCATCATTGAATTCGGGACCTCCAGCGATTCCTACTCCAGACAAAAGTACGGTACCTTTACCTTCCTTACCGAGCTGCCCTATTTCTATGATGCCCGTATCGCCGACCCTACACCTGTCAAAACCAGCCGGAGCGAAGCCATCCTGGAGAAACTGGACTGGACCGAAAAGTCTAATGAGAAGGTGGCTGCCATCCTGGACAGAACCCAAGCGTATATGGCGGACGACAATCCCTACCTGATGGCGGTCAAGGATTTTACCAAGGGTCTGGAAATCGAATCGGCCCGCAAGATGGCCAAGGAAGATCCGGACTACCAAAGACCTGCCACCACCGCTGAATACTTCGACAGCACCACCATCAACAGATTTTACCAGCTCCTGGTCTATGGCATGCTGATCCGAGCCCACGAGCATGAACTGGGAAAGGGATCGGATGCAGAGGCAACAAGCTCACTGACACGGGGCATGCAAGAGGCTGAGATCCTGCATATAAACCTGTCTGAGGAGTTGGAGAAAGAGCTGGACTACCAGGTCATCCCCATCAAAAAATTAGTCAACATTCAGCTGGAGTGCGGACTGAAAATGCTCCGCCACATCCACAGGATCAAGTAGTTAACCGGGGAGGCAGTCGTTTCTTGTAACAGGCGGCCAGGAGAACGACTGCCACCACCGGATAAATCAAACCAAATCCCAGATTGATCAGATCCAGGATCCGATGGCCATGGGCCAGATCCTGGACAGTATGAAGCCGGATAAGAATAGGATCCTGATCCGAACCAAGCTGGAACAGCACGACCGTCTGGTTTCGGGCAATATAGCTCCCAACCAGTTGGCCATCCCGATCATAGAAATACTCCCGCAAGGCCTCCTCCTCCGGAAGGGGTCTTCCTTCTCCATCCTAATAATCGACAGTTGACGAAAGCTGATCGTCATACAAGTCCGCGGCTTCCTCCTTTTCCATAAAGGTCTTAAAGGACTCGAAGTCCGCGAAGCTTGTCCCGGGCGAAAAATTGGAAGAGTCCAATCGATCGTTGACCAAAGCCTGCGCCATAAAGGTCACAAAAAAGCTACGGTTCTTGAACCTGGATTCTTGAAGCCTCAGGATCCGCTTGCTTTGTTTACGGCTGACCTGATCCTGTTTTCGAAGATCCTCCGGACTTGTTTTGGCCGGATGGATACGTTCCTCCCTCAGAAGTTCATCGCTCGTCAATTCGAGGATATCTACAAGGACCGGGATCAGGCAAAGATCCGAACTCCCCTTGCCCCTTTCCCAACGGCTGACGGTCTTGTCGGGCACATTGAGCAGTTCGGCCAATTCCATCTGGCTGAAACCCTTGGCTTTTCGCAAGACCGCAAGGAAGCTACCCATTTTTTCAAGCATGCTCTTTACCCCCTCTTGCAAGTCAATTCCAACAAAGTGACAGTAACAAGGCCACCCATGAAGCGGCGAATCCCTCTCACTATATGAGAGTAAGACCAGTTTGCCCTCTTTTAACCTGGCAAGATTTGTTTCAGGGGTTTCTCTACATTCCATCGGCCGCGTGTATGCTGAAACCACCGGGGAGACATTGATCCAGAAAGCTGGGCACGGCTATGTTGAAATATCATTCACTTGGAACTACGCAAATCCGTCTTATCCGATTACTCGCTCTCTTTGTGGCCTCTCTTCTGCTTGTCAGCTGTAGCCCTGCGCCCCGGGAGCCGGTCGGATCGGATACAAGTCAACCGACCACGACAGATCCTGAACCAGAATACACAGAGACTCCCTCTGCCGGTTTTGAGGGTTTTGTTGGTCAAGATTGGTACCTTATCGATGTCCCCCTCTTTGAAGAACAGTTCAGAGTCGGGGATCTGGCTTATGGAGCCGGCAAACTGTGGGCAGTCGGAACCCAAAGGGGTGTTGACTACGAAAGTTACCGTACCCCGGCTCTCCTTAACAGCATAAACGGACTCGATTGGGAGCAAGTTGACCTCACGGCTCTGGGCATCCCTGAGAACCTGAGCGGCCAGGCGCGCCTGCTGGGTACCGATGACACCATCACCGTCCTCTTCGAAAACCAAGATGGCCCGGACACGCTTGGCGATGTCCCCCAAAGACGGCCCTGGGTCCTGCGGGGCGACGGGGACAGCTGGCGGGTGGTCAGCGAGGAAACCTTCGGCCCCTGGCAGGTCGACAGCCGGGGAAGCGGCAAATATTTGAATTACTGGGACCTGGAAGCCCTGGCTGAGAAGAATGGCCAGCTTGTTCTCATGCCCGGCATCGGGTGGTTTGAGCCCTACAAAACATCCGACCGGAGTCTGGGCTTGGGCCTTGTCACTGCGGATGACCAGGCAGAACTCATCGCAGATGTCGATGCCTTGCGCTCCCCCTACCTCTCACAATTCGCAATCAAGATTCTGGTCTACCAAGATCAATACTGGTCCTTTGCCAATTCCTACGCGGCCAGAAGCAAAGAAGGCGGCGTCCTCTTCTTCAACATTTGGCGCAGCGCCGACGGCAAGGACTGGACCAACGAAACCCCTCCCTACGAGGGCATGCCAGATTACACCAATATGAATGATGTCGTGGTCGGCCCCAAGGGCCTCCTGGCAACCGGCTGGAAGGCTGACAGAGACGATGAAGAAGGCGAATATCCCGGAACGCGCACTCCCATCGCCTTGTTCTCGGCTGATGGAACTAGCTGGACAGCTACACCCTTTGGCCTGGAGGAACAAACAGGTTTCAAGGTTACGGCCACCGATTCCACCTACTATGCCTACGACGAGGAAGCGCACATCTGGTTCTCAACCGACGGCCTGACCTGGGATGAAGCATCGCCGATTACCCTGAACACGCTGACCCGGGACAAGGAATGGAGTGCTGACCTTTCGACAGGTTGGTCCATCTCCAAGATCGTTGGACTGCCCGGAGGTTTGATTGCCCTGGGAGGACCCGATTGGAAGAAGGGCACCCGCCTTATGTTCAGCGGGGACTTGCCATTCGATTATTTGAATCAGAGATAGATAGACGAAACACCACCTTCAATGGTCAAGCCCTGATCCGTGAGCTGGGGCTTGATTGATTAAAAGCGAGATAACCCGGAATCCAACCGACTCTGACAGGATCTTCGCGAACCTCAAAGGTGACCAACAATCCGGTCATCTGAGACCCCAATGTGTATGCCACAGCTTTTGAAATAATGGCATCCATTCATTGCCGAAGGGTGTGAAGAGTAGAATAGCGCGACAGAGATAAAATGGAAAGTCCAACCAATTTCCAGATGTCTAATTTTAAGAGACGCCCAATCCTTATCGGGACAATGGCCGGGTTTAGCCGGATCCGTGAAACAGACTCTTCCAACAGGCAACAGTTAGATAATCTGCCAAGATCTTGCGAAAATTAGTCTATTAATTGGCGAAATGTATTGACAGCATGGTTTGCGGAAGTTAGAGTGTTATATAACAAATAATCTATTTGCAGGGGGATCATGAGTGTGCGAATAAGTTATAAAAAACTCTGGCTCATGCTTGTTGAAAAGGATATACCCCCCGTAACGCTCAGAAGAAATGTGAATATTGCGCCGGGTACCATGACCAAATTACGGCGAAATGAGGAAGTGGCACTTTCGGTTCTTTTACGGATTTGCGGATATCTGGATTGTAATATTGGCGATCTTTGTGACGCTGTAAAGGTTGAGGAAGACTCAGCTTCTGAATTCAAAAGCTGACCGAGGATTCTTCTGAAATATGATCGATCTCGAGGAGTGATTATGGCTTTTTGTACCAGTTGTGGTTACGAAATGAAACCCGATGCCCGTTTCTGCCTCCGCTGTGGAGAAGTTGTCCAAGAGCAGATCCCACCCTCTGAAAATCAGCGAAAGCAAGAGTATTTCGGTTCAGTGGTCAAGTGCCCCAATTGCGGAGAACCTCTTAAATCGTTTGAAGCACTGTGCCCTGCCTGTGGCTACGAATTTAACGCTGCCCAGCTTGATGTCTCCTATCAGGAGTTCACCCAACGCCTGCAAGAATATGACGATCGAATCGCCAACAGTCCTCTCCCTACGAAAAGGGGGTTTATGAGCTGGACCGTGACGTGGAAGATCGTCTGGATCATATTGAACGTTTTGACCCTGTGTATCCCTTTGGCTATCTAGGGATTGCTGAACGAAACAGCTTTCCCTTATTACACCACCAGCGACATCGAAACTCGTCTTCTTGAATCACCGAACAGCAGGCCAAAAAAGAAGACAAAAAGATCTCTGAGGATCTTTTGCAGGTTCATCACCAGGAACACCAGATGAATCTGGGTTTCACTGGTCGACTGTAGCCGGGTCATAATCCGACCCAGACTGTAACGTCTCTTTCCTTCACCAAACTTTCCTTCGATGGCATTTCGCTCACCGGCTTCTTCCCGTTCCAGACGGATCTGTTCTTCATAGGCTTTCCTGTCCTTGGGTGGTCGCCCCAGAGGTCTCCCGTTTAAATGAATGCCCCGCTCCTTGCAATACCGAAGATTGGTCCGTGTTCGAAAAACCATGTCTCCCAGGATGCGTGAAGGATAATGGCCATAACGTGCCCTATACTGCTCAGCTGCCTTGACCAGGTCCTGTGATTCATTGTAGGCATCCCAGGATAAGCTTGTGACTTGTGTAAAACCCTTAACCACAGAAGCTGTCAGCTTGGCTCCAAACTCAGTGCCAGCAGAAGCCTTGCCACGGATGATCGGGCGAACAAAGGGCTGGTGGATGCTGACAATGCGGTCATCGCAACGACGTGTCCTGGTGTCATACATGCCTTGTTGCTGTTCATACAAGACCGTGATGGTCTCCAGATAACGTTTTTCACGCTCACTCAAGGGCACCGTAGAATCCGCTTGCATCTTACTGACCAGGCGAAGGTCACGGGACACGTATTGCAGTTGGGATCTCAGTGCAGCACGGATCTGTTTTCTCGAAGGGCGGCGGTTTCTGGCAAACTGGTGATAGGCCTTGTTGGCTTTTTGACGGTAGTTGCGTGGCTTTGGCTGGTTCCTGCCAGTCTGAAGGGTGTCCATCATGGATTCCAGTTTCAATCGGCTCTCATGCAGCAGGCGGACATCCGTCGGATAAGCAATATCCTGTGGGGCACAGCTGGCATCCAAAATCAACGTACCGCGATCTGGCTCAGTGTTCTCATGGTCCTCACGGCTTTCTTCGTCACCCGAACTGCTCTTGCTGTCGGAACCGTCTGCCTCATCAGATGTTTGGCGTATGGCTTCATCTATAATCCATTGGTTGACCTGGGCGATCACATCTGCCGGAAAGCGTTTACGGAAGTGTGTCAGTAATGAGGCATCCAGGGACAAGTCATACTGGTATTCAGGCAAGCCCAGAAAGTACTGGATGTACGGGTTTTCCCGGATCAACTGGACAGTATCCACGTCTGACAGCTGCATGTGTTCTTTTACAATCAGGCAACCCAGGGCCAGTCTGGCAGATTTAGCTGCTTCTCCCCTTTTGCTTTTGAAATGCTTGCGGTATGCTTCTTCCACCTCGATCCAGGGTATGATACCGGCCAGCTTGACCCAGCGGTTCGTTTCATTTAGGGGAAGGCCGCCAAACAGGCGTGGCTGGTCGTGAATACCGATCTGGCGGCTATTATGCTTGTACAAAAGACTTCCTCCACTTTGTAGGTGCATGGGTTTTGACCCTTTTGCGAGCTTTTCCTTGCACCCATTATACCCTAATTCAGCCTCTAATGCCCTTGTGTCAGGCCTTTCAGGCCCGTTCAGCGGTCCCTATCTACCTGGTCTTGCCCCTTTTGGGTGTTTGGGGGAGCGCGTCCTTTTCGCCCGAAGAGAAAAAGAAAGTGGCCTTGATCAAAAACTATTCGACTCCCATTGACCGCACGACTATTTTGGAACTCATGCTCATGATCAAGGAACACATGGCATTTTTGGCAGCCGGGAAGATCAACCGGCACTCGGTTCATTGGGCTGGTATTTGGGGTCAGAAAGCCGCGCAGGTTTATCAAAGGGCAGAACTCTCGATTAGGGGAGACGCTGTCGCTGAATCTGCCTACCATGACATCGTTTATAGCTGGAGCAAGCTAAAACGGTCTTTTCGTATTAAAGTCGGCGGAGCCTTGGCCGCGATATTTTTATTATTGGTGGTTGTGATCGCCGCGGGTGGCCCATTTAAACTTATGACACTTCCATTTAGAGGATGGTCAGATACCTCTTCTTGGTTCGACCTTGATAAGTATTCCGCTCCCTACGAATGGCCTGATACCGAGTTAAGCCGCCTCCTTCCTGAACCCGAGTCAGACGATGGCAGGATCCGCCACAAGGGTAAAGACAGCCTCCAAGTGGATATTCATGATTTTTCCGAGGAACAGTTTGTAACTTACATCCGTCTTTGTAAAACAAAGGGATTTGCCCTTAATTCGGTGGTTGAAGGAGATACCTACGAGGCATATAACGAGGAAGAGTACCGTTTGAAGCTTTCTTACTCCAGCTCGAGTTCGACAATGAAAATTGTCATTGACGCACCTAAAGGGAAACTCCAGTGGCCAAAGACAGCGATTGGCAATGTTATACCCCAGCCCGAATCACAAAGGGGAGAAATCCACTGGGAGTATGATGAGCAGCTCCGGTTAACCGTTTATGGATTATCGGAAGAACAGTTCGAAGCCTACGTCGAAGAATGCAAGGAAAGGGGCTTTACCATTGAAGAACAAACCAGGAGTGATTACTACGCGGCGCGTGCTTCCTACGAGGCTTACAATGAGGCTGGCTATTACCTCAAGCTGATGTATTACGATATTGACGACCGGGGTTTGGTCGTTGAGTGCGATGCCCCCATGCAAATGGGAACGATTCGGTGGCCTAAAACCGATGTGGTCAAATCCGTTCCTAAACCGAAATCGGACTTGGGTAAAATCGAACGGGAAACGGAGAAAATGTTTCGGGTGTTCATCGCTGACACTACTCCCGAACAATATGCGGATTACATAGATTCCTGTATTAAGAAAGGATTTTCAAAAGGAGGTTACACGCGTGAAGAGACTCACTTTCGAGGAACTAACTCTTCCGGGGCGATCCTCACAGTCGACTACATAGGTTTCAACACCATGGAGATCGAGGTTCAGAACTAGGAGGTATCATCATGGCACGCTTGAGGAAAAATAATGGAGGGTTCATGGATGTCATCCGTTGTGACGAGCCTTCCTACTTAATATGGAAATGGCACCCTGCTGGATCTCAGAGGGGTGAAAGTCGTAGAGAAAACGCCATTCGATGGGGATCGTCCCTGCGGGTCAAGGATGGCGAGGTCGCCGTTTTTGTCTATAACCAACAAGATGGCGCCATGCAGGACTTCATTGAGGGCCCCTTCGAACAGACAATTACGACGGCAAACTTCCCTGTCCTGGCAAGAATTGTAGGGCTGCTTTATGATGGCGGAACGCCCTTTCAGGCAGAGATTTATTTCATCAATTTGGCTCGCATCATCCAGGTTAAGTTCGGCGTCCCCTACTTCGATGTTTATGACCCACGATTTGCTGACTTTGGTGTCCCGGTTGCTGTAAGAGGCACAATCAGTTTCAAAATTGATGATTACCGTGAGTTTATTAAACTCCACAGGCTAAGTCGTTTCGATCTCGATGATTTCCAACGGCAAATTCGGGACGCCGTGACACGTTATGTGAAAGATGTCGTCGCAAACGCGCCGTCCACCCACGATATCCCGCTTGTTCAAATCGAAACAAAGACCGCCCAGATTAATGATGTGATTGAATATGATATCGGTGAACGATTGAAAGAAAACTTCGGTGTTTTAATTTCCGGTGTAGATATTGGATCCATTGAACTGGATAAGTCAAGCTCAGGCTATACACAGCTCATGGCAGTGACGAAAGAGCTCGCCGCAGCCACGGTTAAGGCGCAAACTACCGCAAATATTAAAGACATCCACGACAAACAGCGCATTGAGGCTCAGCATTATCAGGAAAGCTTACGCATTCAGCGCGATGAAGGGCAATACGCTCAGCACAAGCAGACTCAAACTTCCAATTTTGCTGCTTATCAGACGGAAGCCCAGACACAGGTGGGTGTCGCGGGCGCGGAAGCTTTGGGGCAGATGGGGGCAAGTGGCGCTGGCAGCGTCGACCTGGGCAGTAGTGGAGCTGGTTTCAACCCAGCCGCCATGATGGCAGGGATGGCACTGGGAGGCGCTGTTGGACAAAATATGGCGGGAATGATGCACAACGCGATGTCGCCTCCTCCTCTGCCCGTGACCCCTCCAGCCGTCCCCGTCTCCGCCTACTATGTGGCTGCAAATGATCGCGCTACGGGTCCATTTGACATTGCAACCTTAAAGCAGATGGCCAATACCGGACAGATTGCTTCAGACAGCATGTTGTGGAAGGAAGGTATGGCGCAATGGGCAAAAGCCGAAACAATCGAGGAGTTGAAAGGAATCTTCGGCCTGATGCCGCCTATTCCGCAACCTGAACAAAAATAAACATTCCACTTAGTGGCGAGTATGCTTAAGCTGGAGAGCTAACGATCTTCAAAGTTCAAGCAGTTGCTGTTTTTTTGCTTCAAATGCTTCTGATGAGATGACTTCAGCGTCCAGGAGTTGTTTGTATTTCATGATTTCATCAGCCGACGACAAACTTGCTTGCGCATACGTTTTGGCAGTCCTGTACCCGTCACTCTTTGTATTTACCGGGGTTTCGATAAAGGGAATATCCAGGGCGGAGCAATGACAATTACGAAACGTTATAAGAATGCTTAGTTGGAACCGCAGTGGAAATCCTGGACCAAGATTGGAAGCTGATATCTACTCCATGGGATTGAAGTTTGACGAGGATCTAAAGCTCGACGCTATCTTCCTTGAGGTGTACGAGGGCTGAACCTGACAAGCGAACAGCTAATCCGGCTCTCGGGTCAGATGGAAGCGGGTCGGGCTGGTGCCCGTGAGAACGCTGCCGTCGAAGGTGCCGACCA
>LSQX01133434.1_pt1 | contig 12581 bp, 12 predicted proteins | sample 654561 | NCBI WGS metagenome assembly LSQX01 (sample SAMN04489861, study PRJNA283612) | anaerobic digester metagenome | isolation source: 4 biogas reactors fed with cattle manure at either 37C or 55C with and... | place: Denmark: Kongens Lyngby | collected 2014 | reverse complement strand
AATACAACTTATGCCGGAAGGAGTATATTTACTGGATTCAAGACAGATGAAAAGCTACTGGATGAAGACGGGAATTTTTTGATAGAAGTGAGCAATAACGAGAAAATAAACTATGAGATTGGTCTGGGCGATAGCATCAATATTAATGTGACAGGTGGAGACCTATTTAATGCTGGTGCCGATGTTGAAACTGGAGATGTAGGTAATGCTGGCAAGTTCATCCAAGATATGGATGCATTAATAACTGCACTTGGTAACGCTGACTACGAAGGTATTAGTAATTTGACACAGAATTTCGCCGAGAACCTGGATAATATACTCAGGGTCAGAGCTGATGTAGGCGCCCGTGTAAATAGGTTAGAACTGACGGCTAATAGAATGATGAATGACAATACAAATTTTACAAAGTTAATGAGCGAAAACGAGAATGTAGATATGACTGAAACCATTATGAACCTCAAGAACGAAGAAAATGTGTACAGGGCATCTCTTGCGGGAGGTGCAAGGATAATTATGCCTTCACTGATTGATTTTTTAAGGTAAAAGTCGATGGGCTATGGAGTTATTCCACTTCTTTAGCGCTGTAGGTGGCATAAAGGTAATGGATTGAATAATTCACCAAGGATGGTGGTTATATGGGACTGGAAATTAGCAGAGTGCCCGCAAGACTCAATATTGAGACATCGCCTTCGCATTTATCGATACATACAAAAAGGGCCAAGCTGGAGCTAAGTCATAAGGAAGCGAAAGTAGATGTCCAGACTGAGCTTCCGCGTGTGGTTATTGATCAGTATGAATGCTTTGCTACCTCAGGTCTTATGGGTCCGTTGGATTTGACAAGGCAGGCGGCCCAGAGCGCGATACAGCAGGCGTTGAACTATGCAAGCAAGGTTGCAGGAGATGGAGATAGTATGGCGGCACTGGAGAATCCCAACAGCCCGCTGCCGTCTATTGTGGAGAGAGATGCATACCCGGAGCATGAATTCGGGCTGGACTATATGCCTAAGGCAAGGCCTAGGATAACTGTTGAAGGGGACGTGCAGATTAGTGCTCAAAGGAATGCTGAAGGGATAAGTAACGGGGTTCAAGGTGAATTTACACCAGGAGGTGTCAGTATGGATTACTCACCATCGCAGGTCAGGATATCAATGGCACAATATCCCTCAATCAGTTTTAGATATACTAAGGGCAGATTTGATGCATTTGTCTGATAATTTATTGGAGGAATGGAAAAATGGTATTACAGACTAAGTATTTTGGACAGCTCAATGTTAAAGAAGATCGAATTGTTAGTTTCAAGCGTGGTTTGCCGGGGTTTGAGGATGTCAAAAAATTTGTGTTGATAGATAATGAAGAGGAGGGTTCTCCTTTTAAGTGGATCCAGGGTATAGATGAACCGAAGCCCGCTTTTGTTATTATTGATCCGTTCGCAATCAGAAAGGATTATGAAATTAACCTAAAGGATGAGATCTTAAAGGAGCTTGGGATAAAAGAAGCTGCGACGGTTTCGATATATTGCATCGTTGTAGTCCCGGATGACATATCCAAAATGACTGCCAATCTTCAGGCGCCCTTGGTAATAAATAATGCTAACAATACGGGCAGACAGGTCATCCTTGACACAGACAGGTATGGTGTGCGACACTGTATATTGGAAGAACTCCATGGACGGGAGGATAAGGAAAATGCTGGTACTGACAAGGAAAAGGGATCAGTCCATAATAATAAATGAAAATATTGAGATAACGATCCTAGAGGTTCAGGGGGACCAGGTACGCGTTGGTATTAATGCGCCCAAGGACATCTCTATACATAGGAAGGAAATTTTCTTACAAATTTCTGAAGAGAACAAAAAAGCATCATCTATAAATACCGGAATCGACCTAAATAATATATTTAAAAAAAATAATTAAATTCTATTAAAAAGACTAAAGTAATTTTTTTAAGCACCGATATATATAATAAGAAAATCACTTATACTAAAAATTGAACGCGCGCATCAGTTTTTAAAGAAGTGATTTCCAAATAGGAGCCGGCCTATCCGGTAAACAAATCGGGAAAGGATTCCCGGTTAACGAATTCAAGGAGGATTATATTATGATTATTAACAACAACATTTCAGCAATCAACACTCGTAACCAATTATTCACAACCAATGGGGCAACTAGTAAGTCGATGGAGAAGTTGTCATCTGGTAAGAGAATCAACCGTGCAGCAGACGATGCAGCAGGCCTTTCAATTTCAGAAAAGATGAGAGCTCAGATCAGAGGTTTGGGTCAGGCAGCAAGAAATGCACAGGATGGTATCTCACTGATACAGACCGCTGAAGGTGCACTTGATGAAGTCAGTAACATGCTTGTAAGGCTGAAAGAACTAGCTGTACAAAAGTCAAATGGAACATATAGCACTGATGACGTATCAAACCTTGAGTTGGAAATGAATTCATTAGGCGATGAAATCGACAACATCTTTACTAATACTAAGTTTAATGGTTCTAAAGTTCTAACAACCACAGCTTCCATCGCTATTTCCGATGATGGAACCACTGCTCTGTCAATAGAAAAAACTGCAACTACTGGAATTACTGGTCTTGGAAGCGGTTCAACGGTTACCAATATCGATACTGCTATCAAAAATGTGAATAAAGCAAGAGCTACTTACGGTTCCCAGCAGAATAGGCTTGAATCAACTGTAAGAAACCTTAAGACTACAGTTGAGAACCTACAGGCTGCAGAATCCCGTATAAGAGATACCGACATGGCAGAAGAAATGTCCTCATTCACAAAAAACAATATACTGGTTCAGGCTGGTACGGCAATGCTTGCTCAAGCAAATCAGGCACCCCAGAATGTATTGTCACTGCTTAGGTAAAAGATTATTCCATTTAATAACGAAAGAGACTCTGGGAACAGAGTCTCTTTTAATTTTACAAGAATATGTTATAATGGATGAGTAGCCAGAGCAGAGGAGCGTGTGAGTATGGACGATCATTTATTTGAATTGAAAGCTACTATTATTGAACTTTTAGAGAACGTAATAAAAAGAATTGATGATATAACCGGGAGTCGTAATGGCAATATTGATTTGGATGAAGAACGGCTTGTTAATTTAATTGAGGATATGCAGTCTCTAGCAGAAGGAATGAACATTATAAAGAGCAGGTATGCAGACATTAATCTGGAAGAGTTTGGTGAGAAGCTGGAATTGATGGAAAGAGCCTTGAGCATGCATGATTCTATGTTGCTTGCAGATATAATGAAATTTGAATTGCGGGATCTATTTGAGTACTGGCTAAAAATTATTGCATAAAACAAATACAAAATTACTTGTTCACTAGGATATACACAAAGGCTCTGGTTACTAAGGGCCTTTTTATTTTGTTTTACTACTTTATAGAATAGATATTTTTCTTAACCAGACCATCTATAATGCCGATATTTATGATGGTAGTACTATTTTGGAGTCTGTAAAAACTATTATTACAAAGGAAGAAGACATATATGAGTAATTACCTTGTATTAAGTATATGTATGATGGTAAAGGACGAAGAAAAGAATCTCAAGCGGTGTCTGGATGCCCTAAATCCGATATTGAAAAATAACCATGTTGAATTAATCATTGTGGATACCGGGTCAAAGGATAGTACAGTTGAAATAGCCCGAGAGTATACAGATAAAGTATACATTCATCCATGGGACAACAACTTCTCCGAAATAAGAAATATAACTATATCCTACGCAAAAGGGAAGTATATACTTATTATCGACGCTGACGAGGTTATAGAAAATGCCTTATTATTATATGACTATATCAACGATCCAGCCCTCAAGTCGTATAATACGTATATTTTGAAGATTAAGAATTTCGATTCTTCAGGTGCTTTTACAGTCCTACCGCAGGAGAGAGTCTTTAAAAATGATGGATCCTTCAGATACCAAGGGTCGGTGCATAACCAACCAGTATTTAAAAAGCCTGTTTTGAATTCAGATATATATATAGAACACTATGGTTATTTGTTTCATGACAGAGAACTTAGGGAGAAGAAGTTTATAAGGACTGCTGGTATTCTACTAAAAGAACTCGAGAGCAATCCTGACAATCCGTATTACAGGTATCAACTGGCACGCAGCTATAGTGCCCATCGTGATAAAAAAGAAGCTTACGAGGAAATCAAAAAGGCATATGAACTAATCACCCGGGACAGGGAGACTACAAGGCTATTTTATTATATATATGGGACATACTCTACAATGTGTCTTGAGAACAATGATTTTGATGAAACTATCAGATCATGCAAAGAAGGTCTGAAAATAAGTCCGGAATATCTTGATTTGCATTATCTGATGGCTACGGCTTATTCCAGGTCTGGAGAAAATAATGATGCACTGGCTTCATATGAAAAGTATATTGACCTTGTTGAGAGGTATGATAAACTTACTATTTCTGCTGACCGTGCAGTTGAGATGTATTATACAGGTGAGAAATGGAAGGATACTGCATACAGTTATATTGCAAATGAGCTTCTCAATAAAGGAGAGTATCTAAATAGCTATAATAACACAATCAAGGTGCAGGATGAGAAGGTTAGAATTCCGAAGCTGACCAAAGTCCTTCTGAAACTGAAAAAATATGATGAGCTTTTGAAACTATATACAAAGAACTCAGAGAACAAGGCTACAAGTGGTATAATCGAAGGCATTATAGAAGCAGAAGCAATGTCTGAAAATAATGAGGAGAAGAACAACATCTATTCGGCGTTCAGCAATGGAGATGGTCCATATTTTACACTAAACAAGATCCGTGTTTCAAAGGGTGAGAAGAAGCGGGGACTGTCAGAAAAAGTGATGGGGTCTATAGATTTCAGTGATTTACCCGAATACTACGCTGATATTTTAACAAACATGGAGGAAAGTCATAGGCAGGTTATAGGCGTGCTTAAAAAGCTTAGAAGAACGAAGATTAAGAAGTATATAAAGAGGATGCTTGATAACCAAAAAAATCTGGATTTGTTTCTGGAAGAGTATCTTTTAAGCGAACCTGTACGGAGAGACGACCAAAATGGTATGAGGGTATTCATAGCAATCGCATACGTGGTATTGCTTTTAAAAGCGGTGGAAGCCAGAAATGCAGGAGTGGATCCGGCTGAAAAGTGTCATAATATATTTCAACAGTATGTAGAAAAAGGTATTTTATACACAAGAGCTTTGTATGGTCAGGAAAGACTGCGTCTTTATTATAGTACTCTCGAGGATCAGGAGGATCGCTTTTTCATAGCTCTGCAATATGCCTCCGAGGCCTGTGGCAGGGGCGATTACAAGGCTGGTATCAGGTACATCAGGGAGGCGGCAGGTGCAAATACTTATATGGCATGCTATTTGAAGAAGTATAAGGACAGCTTGCTGCCGGATATCGGGGACGATATGTCAGAAGCGTTTAGTGAGGTGTTTGATAATGAGTAATTCGGATATGAAGGAAAAAATCAAGTCTGTTAAATCCAAAATTGAAAAGCTTATTGAAGAAGGGCGACTGGGTGAGGCGAAATTTGCTCTTGATAAATATAATACAAAAATGCCCGGTGATCAGGATATATGTTCTATGTATGCGGTTATCCATATCATTGAAGGGGAACTTGAGAATGCCGAAAAAGTATTGCTGGAGGGGTTAGAAAAGGATTCTGTGCATTTTGATTTGCTATTTAATCTTGCATATATATACGAGCAAAGGGGACAACTGCGGCAGGCTGTTGATCTGTATAGCAAAGCAGGTACAGTGGCGATAGCGGCTGGGCAGAAAGGCAGCGTGGCTGAAGCTATTGAGCGATTGAAGCTTTCAGACGGCGGTCTACAGATACATGAAAAGGCAAGGATCGTCTTCTTTGTCAAGGAAGGCATGGACAGCTTTCTAGGAGATATTATACATGGGTTATCCGAGGATTATTGGGTAAGAAAAATAATCGTCAGTAACCTGAGGCAAATAGATGAGGGGATGGAATGGGCCGACATATGTTGGTTCGAGTGGTGCGATGAACTGGTGGCTTATGGGAGCAGACTGCCCTTGGCACAGCAAAGGAAGATTATATGTAGGCTCCATAGCTATGAAGCATTCACTCAATATGTTGATAATGTGGAATGGGCTAGTATCGATAAAGTAATACTTATCGCTGATCACATCAGGGGTTTTGTGCTGGACAAGCAAAAAAACCTCAGACCCGAGCAGACAGTTATTATTCCTAACGGCATTGATCCTGACAAATATAAGTACAGAGAGTGTGAACCTGGATTTAATATTGCCTATGTTGGTTACCTGAATTATAAAAAGGGTCCGATGTTGTTGCTTCATACATTCAAAGCAATATTTGACACGGACAAACGTTACAAGCTATATATTGCAGGGAAGTTTCAGGATTATCGCGACGAGCTTTATTTCAGCCAGATGATAAAAGAATTTGGGATAGAAGATAATGTTATTTATGAAGGCTGGCAGGACGATATCAATCAGTGGCTTGAGGATAAAAACTATATTTTATGTACCAGCTTATTGGAATCACAGAATATCAGCGTCATGCAGGCGATGTGCAAGGGCATCAAGCCGGTAGTACACAATTTCGTTGGTGCAAGAGGTATTTATCCAGATGAATATGTATGGAACACTATAGATGAAGCTATTGATATGATATTAAGCGACAAATATGAATCATCTGATTATCGTGCTTATATAGTTGATAATTACTCCTTTAAAAAGCAGTTGGCTAATATAGGAAGCTTGTTGGAAGAACATTTAACCTTTAGTAAAATGATTCGTAAAGTGAATAATATCCTTTCTGGGTTTGACAAACCCGATGATGCCAATCTGACCGACACTACAATGCTGACTCCGACATATAACCGTGCATCAATGATCGAGGAAGACCTAGATAGGGCATTTAATTTCCCTTCCGTACCAAAACTATTTGTTGACGATTGCTCGGATGAAAGTAATAGAAATATTTTGAAGGGCATGATGGAAGCCGGCAAGTATGGGATAGTTAAAATAATATTTAGAGATAAGAATGGTGGTGTAGCGGCGGCTTTAAGTAGTGGCGTAAATACTATAGATACAAAATATACCATCATAAAAGGTGATGATGATATTCTGATGCGCCTAAATGATAATTGGAACATTAATGAAATACTGCAACGATGTAGTCTTGATTATCCGTTTTTAATACCAAGATATGTTTTAAACTTGGCGGAAGATGGTGGTATAAGCCTGGGATATGACAGGGAAGAATTGAGCGGAAATGAGTCATATCAGGTTCTTTTGAAAATGTTTTTAACTGGTGAAATGGTTGCAATGAGTGCAGGTGCCATATTTGGAACTGACGATCTGATTAGCAGCCTGCCTGAAGATATTTTCAGGGTTTCGGAAGATTACATTATGGCATCAAGAATATTAAGCCGACATGGAAAGTTACCTATCTTCGTTTGTGACTCGATTGTTTATATTAGGAGGATATCTTCAAGAACACTCAGCCGGACTATAGATGAAACCAAACTGACACTTACCCTTCTTTCAATGATGGTCTCAGGGTATTACTGCTTAAAAAATGATTTAGTTAATAAGAGTGTTTTTATTGATGCAATCAGTAAAAGAGAAGATAGACTCAATGAATACTACAATTACGAAAAAGGTTTTTCGGATATTATAGAAAAATACTCACAAGGGAAGTCCGGTATTGATATTCTAATTAAAGGCTTAAATGACAGAGGTGTGATAATTAATTCAAAAAATGAGCTTCCAATTGAAGTTATCAATATGCCGGATATGTATAGGAAATAATTTTGTAAGGAGCTGAAAATGTTAAAAATAGGTTTGATCGGATTGGGAAACATGGGCCGGCTTCATTTGAAAAACTTGATACTTCTTCAGAAATCCGGTGTTTGCAAGCTCACATGCGTTTGTGACATAAGAAATGAACGGGTGGAGGAAATAAGCATCAGGTATAAGGTGCCCGGTTATAATTGTGTGGACACCTTGCTGGAGAAGGAGAGTATTGATGCAGCAATTATTGCAACTACCACCTCTTCACATTTTATGCTGGCCAAGCAGCTGATAAAAAATAAGATACCCGTACTGGTTGAAAAACCTGTTTGCACAAATTCGGAGGAAGCGGCAGAATTAAAAAAGCTCTCTGAAAGTGAAGGCGTTCTTTTAGCTGCTGGTTTTACTGAAGTGTATAACAGCGTTGTGGCTGGCGTCAAGCAGATGCTATCTCAGAATAATAATATCAATTACGTTGACTTCTTTAGGATCGGACAGAAAAGCTCAAGAAATGATACTAAGGATATCGATGTTGTACATGATCTTATGATTCACGATATAGCTGTATTATGCCACCTGATTGATACTGACTGCATTGTGAATATCAGTGGGTGTTTATCGTGCTATAATGAGCTGAGCGGGCAATATGATACCTCTTGTGTTAATGTGCAGACGGATTCCGGTATAATAATCAGGTTCATGTGTGATAGAAATGGTACAATTAAAATTAGAAAATTTACTATAACAATGAATGATATGTTTGGCGAGTTCGACTATATGGACCAGTCTGCAAATATATCCAAGAAAGGCAAGCTTGATGCGTTCGGAGATAATGTCTGGTATGCTCAGAGCTGCGATGCGGTCAAGGTAAGATATTCTAACAACCCGCTGAGTGATGAAATTACCGATTTTATCAATTCTGTAATCGACAAAAAAAGCACATTAGTTTCCGATGATTGGTATAAAATCACCTTAATGACCGAGAAGATAAGAAATGCTTTATATAAAAGTGTTTCCAATGAATGATTTAGGAGGACTTTAATATGGGCAATGAACTTGATGCAATACTGCCGGGCTATAACCAGATACATGATACATGGAAAGGTCTGTTGGATACAGTCAAGGATAAAGAACTGCATATTATTTTAGAAAATGCATTTGAAAGAGAAGCTGCAATGGAAATTGGTATCGGCAATGGTGCTCTGACATGCAAGCTAGCCAGAAATTTCAAGAAGGTATATGCCGTCGACGCCTCACAAGCTGTCCTTGATTATGTGAATAATCAAAACTACGATGGAGATATATGCTTTATGAAAGGTTATATTGAGGACTTATCATTCAGAAACAAAGTTGATAATATAATACTGTCCCATATACTTGAGCATATTGACGATCCAGTCGAAGCCTTGAGAAATGTAAAAAAACTAATGCACCCAAATACAGTGTTATATATTAATGTTCCAAATTCCATGTCGCTGCACAGGCAGGTTGGGGTTGAAATGGGGCTCCTTGGCGGGACTAAATGCCTTAATGCAGGTGATATCAGTATAGGTAATAAACGTGTTTACGATATTGATGAATTAACAGAACACATAAGTGAAGCCGGACTGAAAATCGTGAAGACCGGAGGGATATTGCTAAAGCCTATTTCCAACAGTCAGATTGAAAAGGTCTGGTCAAGAGAAATGATAGAAGGTTTTATGAGATTAGGTGATAAATACCCTGAGCTGTGTGGAGATATCTTTGCAATTGCGAAGTCGGGAGAATGATATGAAAACAGAGGAATTGGGATACAGTGGTATTAAATATGTTTATAGGCATGGTGTGTTTCGCACCTGCGGGTTTATGCACCAGAAGAAAAATGGTCTGCTTTCGTTTATTGAATCCGAGAAATTTCTGGGTATGCTGAAAAGTCCATTTATATCAGCCGTTATATGCACGGAAGAACTGATTGATAAAATTGAAAAGTGCAGAAATGATATTGGGATAATAGTATCGGATAACCCGAGGGAATTATTGTTTAAGATAAGCTCGGATTTTAAACCTAGGACATTTGAATCAATTATTCATAAAACTGCAAGGATTTCTTCAACAGCAATAATTAGCCCATATAATGTATTTATTGGAAGTAATGTTATTATAGATGAAGGTGTAATAATAAGAGAAAATACCATAATCAGAGATAATGCAAGGATAGGTGCCGGCACCATGTTGGGACCTGAAGGACTTATGGTTTATACTTATTATGGTATAAAGCATATAGCATCGCATAATGGATTCCTATACATAAACAGGGATGCTGTTGTTTTGTGCAATGTTATAATAGAAAGAGCTGTTTTCCATGGGGACATTACCTTTATTGGATCAAATGCAGTGCTGGATTCCGGTGTCAGTATTTCACACGGCTGCAGCATCTGCGACGGAGTAGTTGTAGGAGCAAATTCCAAAATATGCGGCTATACAAAAATAGGAGCTAATTCATATATTGGCCCAGGCTCAACCATTTCCAATAATTTGATCATTGGTGAGAAATGCAAAATAAGGATTGGAAGCACGGTAATTAGCAATTTAGCAGATGGGGCAGATGTTTCATCGAGCTTTGCCCTAGAGCATCAGGCAAATATGATGAACAGCATCAGAATTTTAAAAGGACGGTAAAGGAGTTATAGTATGATCGAACAAGTTAGATCGGTTTTTAGTAAAGTTTTTGATATTGATATCGAAGGTCTGAGTAATGATCAGATAACACCGGATAAGGTATACTCGTGGGATTCAATGAACCATCTGAATTTCGCCTTATCCCTTGAGGACAAGTTTAATGCTGAATTCTCACCTGAGGATATTGCCGAAATGTATAAAGGGCTTGGCCATGTTATCTCTGTCATTAGCAAGCATCTCAAGGATACTGGAGGAGAACTGTGAAAATAAATCATACCGGAGTGGTTGTGGGTAATATCGATGAAAGTGTTGAAATATTCAAAGCTCTGGGATATGAAGCTGTATCAGATAAAATAGAAGATCGTGTACAATACAATTATCTTCAATTTATTAAGAACAGTACGAGTGGTGAAGTAATAGAACTGATACAGGCCATGGACGAGAGTTCATTGGTTTATAGAAGCAAAGGTCTGCATCATTTGTGTTATGAGGTAGGAAACATAGACGCTTTCATTGCAGACTTCAGGCAAAAAAAAACAGGCATTATCTTTACTAAGAAATTAAATGCACCTGCTTTTGATTATAGAACAATAGTTTTTGCTTACTTAAGAAATGGTACCGTGGTTGAATTTTTGGAAAGCGATTGAATAATATGGATTTTAGCGAGTACATCTCTGAATGTAACAGGATATGCAAGGAAATTGAAGGCAATCCCCGCTCTACAGTGAGGATAGCGGTGCTGCGTTCATTTGTTATTGACCAGCTGGAAAAATTCCTGGTTGTAGATGCTTATAAATGCGGTATTAAAACGAATATTTTTCTTGGTGGTTATAACCAGTTTCATCAGGAGATATATGATGAACAGAGCAGTTTATACTCATATAAGCCAGATATAGTTATTCTGGCAGTGCGGTTGGAGGAGCTGTATCCTCAGTTATTCAGTGATTATTTGGCATTGACACACGAGTTGGATAATGTGGCAAATGAAATAATATCAGATTTCAATAATATGTTCGACAGGATATTGAACAAAGTCAAATGTAGTATCTTTGTTAATAATTTTGTCGTGCCTGAAGATACATGGTGCAGCTTACATGATTATCAGCACTTGAATGGCAGGGTCAATTTTATAAGACGATTGAACCTAAGTTTGGTTGAAACGGCTCAAAAGCATTCTGATGTCTACATTGTCGATATTGAGAATCTGTCTGGTATACACGGCAAAGCTAATATTTCTGACAGAAAGATGTTTTATCTTGCCAGGATGCCGTACAAATTAGACTTTATCAGGGTATTATCGCTGGAGTATGTCAAGTTTCTAAGGGCTGTTCTAGGTATAAGAAAGAAATGTATTGTCCTTGACCTTGACAATACACTATGGGGAGGGGTAATCGGAGAAGACGGCATTAGTAATATTAAGCTTGGAAATGATTATCCCGGCAATTCTTTTAAGGATTGTCAGAAAGAATTATTAAAATATAAAAAAAGAGGCATACTTCTGGCCATCAACAGTAAAAACAATTATGAGGATGCTATGGAGGTCATCAGCAAGCACACTGATATGATCCTTGGCATTAACGATTTTGCCTCTGTAAAAATAAACTGGAATGACAAAGTCGATAACATGAAGGAAATATCGTCAGAACTGAACATATCTCTTGATAGTATGGTTTTTGTCGATGATAGTGATGTTGAATGCCAGAACATGAGATTAAGACTGCCGGAGGTCCACACTGTCAATCTGGAAAAAGACATTACAAAAAGACTGGGCCAGTTAAGGAACCTTGATCTTTTTGAGACTCTGAAGTTAACTGATGAAGATATCATTAAAACTGATATGTACAGAAACGAGAAAAGAAGGAATGAAGTTAAAAGCAATATGAACCTTGAGGATTACCTAAACACTTTGGATACGGTGGTCAAAGTAAAAATAGCGGATGAATTGTTGATATCAAGACTGTCACAGCTCACTCAAAAGACAAATCAGTTCAATATGACAACAAAAAGATATACGGAAGCTGATATCAGAGGATTCGTATCATCAGACAAATATCAAGTCTATGCGGCCGATGTTAACGACAGATTCGGTGACTATGGGATCACCGGTCTTTGCATAATAGATA
>LSQX01030384.1_pt2 | contig 12581 bp, 11 predicted proteins | sample 654561 | NCBI WGS metagenome assembly LSQX01 (sample SAMN04489861, study PRJNA283612) | anaerobic digester metagenome | isolation source: 4 biogas reactors fed with cattle manure at either 37C or 55C with and... | place: Denmark: Kongens Lyngby | collected 2014 | reverse complement strand
GTGATGACTCTTTCCTCCTCCTCCAGTCGGGTCCGGAATCCATAGCGGGTTGCGGACCCGATTTTTTTTGCAAAAAAAATCTGCCCCCGCGAAAATTGAATCGGTGCAGCTTGCCAAGCCGTAATCGCGGCAAAGATGGCCCTTGCTTATCACTCTTGAATCTCGCTATGCTAAAGCCAATTTGACGTCGAGATCGGACGGTGTCGCGTGAGCGACGGCGTCGATTGTCATCGGCAGCGGCCGACGGGGCGTATTTTCTACGCGGGCGACCAAATCCTTGATTTCATCGACCTTTTCAAAGCCCACGACCATCGCATCGACATAATCGGCGTTCAGGGCAAAGTCAATCGCGTGATTAAGCTGCTGCTCGTTGTTGCGGAATCGGCCTTCGCCAATGATCTTCATTCCGATAACGCCTTTGCCGTTGGCGTGCGCCTTTTGCAGGACGGGGACGACTTTTTCCGGCGTATCGTCCATTGATTGGCCGTAGGGATTGATGCGCGCATGGATACAATCGACCCAGGGATGTTGGGCGGCCGCATCCAGCGCCGCCAGAGAGTGGCACGATACGCCGTGTGTGCGAATGACCCCTTTCTTCTTGAGATTTTCCAAAATGGCCATCTGCGTTTCCATTTGATCGATCCAGTTCGGCGCGGTCATGCAATGGATCTGAAGGATGTCGATGGTATCGGTATTGAGTTCTTTCAAGAAACGCTCTACGACCACATCCGCGTCGGGACGTTCGGATTCGGGAATGCCGCTGGGCAGAAACCAGATTTTTGAAACCAAGGTGTAGTCCCTGCGTGGTACGTCCTTTAAGGCCTCGGCCAAAAAGGGATGCGTACCGTACAGGTCGGCACCATCGATCAGGGTGATCCCGCGGTCGAGGCAGGCGCGGACCAATGCGGTAAACTGCTCCTGACCTGCGCGGGTCACGATGGACTGGCGGTTATATGCACGCACCCCCGTGCCTATACCGACGCGAGAGACCTTCAGGCCTGTTTTGCCCAGCAACACACGTTCGCCGGGGTCAAAGTGAGTGGGGGCCTGCTGGAGGGATTCGGGATTTGGCTTGCACCCGACGGCTACGGAACCGAGGCCGACGAGACTGCTTTTGAGGAATTGACGTCGTCCGATTGTCATCTTTATCTCTCCTGATAGTATTTTTGCTCTTAATCCATTGTAGCTTTTTATGCTTTACGCTGCAATCCATAATTCGTTCAATGATTTTGGTCTTGAATACCCCGGCTCATTTTTATCATTGACCCACCAACAGCAACCGATTATACTTTCTCTGTTTGTTATTAGAGACCTTTCAATCCTCAGGAGTGAATACAATGAGCAAGACGTCGGACAGCAAAAAAGGCCGGTTCAATGGACGCGGCCATCTCTTTACCAGTGAATCCGTCACGATGGGCCATCCGGACAAGGTGGCCGACCAGATATCCGACGCCATTCTGGACGCCGTCCTGGCGCAGGATCCCAACAGCCGAGTCGCCTGCGAGACGCTGGTCGCCACCGGCATGGCCGTCATCGCCGGGGAGATCACCACGGCTGCCGAGGTCTCGATTCCCGATATTGTACGCAGCACCATCAAAAAAATCGGCTATACCGACCCCGCTATCGGCTTTGACGCCGACAATTGCGCCGTGCTGGTCGCTTTAGGCAAGCAAAGCCCCGATATTTCGCAGGGTGTTACCGAGGGCAAGGGCCTGCACAAAGAGCAGGGCGCCGGCGATCAGGGAATAATGTTCGGCTTTGCGTGCAAAGAGACGCCCGGCCTGATGCCGATGCCAATCTATCTGGCCCACAAGCTGACCGAACGGCTGGCCAAGATGCGGCAAAGCGGCAAGATGCCCTGGCTGCGCCCCGACGGCAAGAGCCAGGTCACAGTCGAATACGGGGATGACGGCAAGCCCAAACGTATCCATACGGTTGTCATCTCGACCCAGCATACGGAAGATATTTCGTATCGGGAGATCAAAAAACAAGTAATCGAAAACATCATCCTGCCCGTGCTGCCGGCCAAGCTGGTCGATAAAAAGCTTATCTGCCACGTCAACCCGACCGGGCGTTTTGTCACTGGCGGCCCCAAGGGCGACAGCGGCCTGACCGGACGCAAGATCATCGTCGATACCTACGGCGGACGCGGCAGCCACGGCGGCGGCGCCTTTAGCGGCAAAGACCCGTCCAAGGTGGACCGCTCGGCCAGCTATATGGCCAGATATCTGGCAAAAAATGTTGTGGCTGCCGGTCTCGCCAAACGCTGTGAGGTTCAGCTGGCGTATGCCATCGGTGTTGCAGAGCCGATTTCCGTTTCACTCGACTGCTTCGGCACAGCCGGCGTCGACGAAAAGCGAATCGAGCAGGCCTTGATCGAGCTTGTAGATATGCGGCCGGACGCGATTATCAGACACTTCAATCTGCGCCGTCCGATATACCGGCAGATCGCCAATTACGGACATTTCGGGCGTGTGGAACTGGGCCTTCCCTGGGAAGCAACCGACCTGGCGGCAAAACTGAAGTCCGCGGCGACATGACCGATACACCGGTCAAGCTCGACGGTACTGTTTCCGAGATCGTCTTTTATGCTGAAGATTCCGGTTACACTGTCGCCGAAATTGCCGGCGATCGTTTGTTCACGGCCGTCGGCGCCATGCCGAAGCTGGCGGTCGGTGATTCGGTCAGCCTGCATGGTCAGTGGAGTACGCATCCGGTCTACGGTGAACAGTTTAAAGTGGGTTCCGTGGAACTGCACGGGCCGGAGTCGCTGGATGCGATCGAACGTTATCTTGCATCCGGTGCCCTGAAAGGCATCGGTCCGGCACTTGCGAAGCGACTGACCGCTCGTTTCGGCATCGAAACGCTCGAGGTGCTGAGGACGAAGCCGAGACTGGCGGCAACCGTAAAAGGTATTTCCGCCAGGCTGGCCCGGCAGATCGAGACGCAGCTGGCAGAAGAAAAGGGTGAGCAGACGCTGGCACTGCTCCTGATGCCGGCCGGCATCTCGTACAGCCGGATCAAACGCATTTATCGCGAACTGGGCATCGGGGCAGCGGAGGCCGTTCGTCAGGACCCCTGGATTATCATGCGGCTTGTCAGCGGCATCGGCTTTGAAACGGCCAATAAGGTAGCGGCCGCGCTCGGTTTCTCTGACGATCATCCGGCACGCATACGCAGTGCATACTGGCAGCTTATTTACAGTGCACTTGGACGGGGACATACGTTTGTCGCAAAAGCGTCGCTTTTCCGCGAACTGTCGCAGCGCCTGTCACTGGCGGAAGAGGTCCTGTCTCATGCGCTGGCAGATGGCGTGGAAGGGGTGCGCGAGATCGAGCTGGAGGGGCGGACCGTCTGCAGCTTTGTCAGCGTGACGGACATGGAAACGGACATTGCCCGGCGAATCAGGCTTAAACTGGACGGCCGGCAGCGTCATTGCGATACGGCGTACGTAACTGCCTGGGCCGAGTCAGCCGGCATGGAGCTCTCGGATGAACAGACGGCGGCCGTCGCCATGGCTCTGAATCACGATTTTTCCGTCATCACGGGCGGTCCGGGAACCGGCAAGACAACAATCATCAAAGCGCTGGTCGAGCTGGCGGGACGTCAGAAGCTGAAGATGCAGCTTGCCGCGCCGACCGGGCGGGCAGCCAGACGTCTGAGTGAAGCCGCAGGACGGGAGGCAATGACACTGCACCGACTCCTGAATGTGATGCCGGACGATGACATTCTGGCCGACGCGACGCCGGCATCAACGCCTGTGAGATCCGATCTTCTGATCATCGACGAATGCTCCATGATTGATCTGAACATGTTCTGGCGCCTGCTGGCGGCATTGAGCACACATACGGCCGTCGTGCTGGTCGGTGACGCTGACCAGCTGCCGTCGATCGGACCCGGTCAGGTACTGCGCGATATCCTCGCCTGTCCTGATGTGCCCCGGACAGAACTGACGCGGATTTACCGGCAGTCGGAGGACAATCTGATCGTCCTGAACGCGCACCGGCTGAATCACGGTGAACCGCTGATTTATGCACAGAAACCGGATTCACCGTTTCTCGTCACTTTTCTCGATGACGATGACGCGATGGTATCGACGCTGGAGCGGATGCTGACCGGCCCCATGCGGACCCACTACCATATTTCGGATCTGCGGGATGTGCAGATTCTGGCGCCGATGCATCGGGGGAGCGCCGGCGTGCAAAACCTGAATCGACGCATTCAAACGCTGTTTCACGGCGGCAAAGCCGAAGGCTTAACGTTCGGGAGTATCGTGTTCGCCGTCGGCGACAAAGTTATTCAGACCAGAAACAACTACGACTTGCTCTGGCAGAACACCCTTACAGGTGAACCCGGCAGCGGTATCATGAACGGTGAAACGGGTATTATCGACGCGATCGACAGTGATCAGAGACAGGTTGCTGTGTGCTTTGAACACGATCGTCTGACCTGGCTGCGCGATGAGGACCTGCCTGATCTTGATCTGGCATACGCCATGACCATCCACAAAAGCCAAGGCAGCGAGTACGATACCGTGTGCCTTGTGCTGGGGCACGCACCGCCCGATTTTCTGACCAGGAATTTGATCTATACGGCCTTCACGAGAGCCAGGACAAGATTGATCCTGTTTACCGGGCGTCGCCGTTTCGAACGCGTGCTGAAGTCTGGGCGAATTGCCGCACGCAGCACGCATCTGGGAAGACTCCTGAACGAAGCACGATGCTGACCGGCGCTGCTTGCCTCTTTTGCAAACGCCGCTCGCGCGATACGGTGCGGCCATATATCTGCCGCTCGTGTCTCAGTCGGCTGCCGTTTCGCCGCCAGTCGAACCGTGTCAGCTTTCAGTCATTGGCTCTGACGCTGCCGGACCACGTGAACCGAGAAGTCATCTGTCCGTTTTATTACACGGGGGCGATCCGGGAGAATCTCCTGATCATGAAGTTCGGCGGCAGCTGGCATCCGGCCAGAGCGCTCGGCCCGCTGATGGCAGAAGCCGTCCTTCGGCGCGGGATCTGTGCCGACATTATCGTGCCGGTGCCCCTGCACAAAAAGCGTCTGCAGAGCCGCGGTTTCAACCAGGCGGAGCGTCTCGCCGCCATGCTTGGACGGACAATGTCCCGTCCTGTCCGGGCCGATCTGCTCGTCCGCACGCTCGAAACGCCGCCGCAAAGTGAAGCACCGGATCTGGCCGGTCGCTTTCGTCAGGTGCTCAGTGCGTTCGAACTCAGCGGCGAAGCAGATGGAACGGGTACCGTCCTGCTTGTCGATGATGTGTTGACGACGGGAGCCACGCTCTATGCTGCGGCACGCGTTCTGGCAGCATTGAATCGCCCGGTCCAGGCGGTCGTCTGCGCGTCGAATCAGGGGAAACCGGTTATCCCGGATCGTTAGGATTTCACCAGCCCGCGCTCCAGACTGCTTCGTCCAGCCAAAAGTATCAGGGTCCCGCCGAGCAAGACGTGTGCGAGCGCCATCATGAGAAAAAAAGACGACGGATTCGCATTCAGACGGATGCCCCGGACGATGGCTGCGCCGAGAAGGCCGAATGTCGGCAGAATGAGAATCATGTTCGTCACGACCTGAACAAGTCCGTCAAGCTGTCCCTCGATGGACCCCATGATGCGGAAGGTCAGCAGGGTGGACGCCGTGAGCAGCAGCGGGAACGTGAGCAGTGCCGGCATGACCGCCATGAATTGACCGGGCGGCGGTTTGACGAGAAGCGCGTATGTGATGAGGCTTGGCAGAATCAGCGGCAGATTCAGAAACGATTCGGTGACGGTCATCCAGAACAGTTTTTGGGTGGCCGGATACGGCAGCATGTAGATCAGCGGACGCTTCAGCTCATCGGCAGCAAAGGTTTCGCCTGCACGAACAAACAGCTGGATCAGGGGCAGAAGAAACACAGCGTAGATGCGAAAGGGTTCCGTTTCCCGTTCGAGGCTTAGACCGATCCAGACACCGGTTGTGGCCAGGAGCAGGATCGTAGCCGCCAGACTCAGCACAAACGGCTGCCTGCGGCGCATTTCGCGCACAGCGCGAAAAAAGATGCTGTTCGGGCCATAGCCGTGACGGAGACCGCTTTTGCCTTTGAACCGCTTTTGCAGCGACGACGCCTGACGATTTCGCTTGCCCTTCATTTTTTCCTGCTGCTGTTTCTGCTGTTCGACCTTTAAGATGGCGTCCTCATAGAAATCGGCCGGCAGCCGATAGACCAGCCGGAAGGTTGCAAACGGCGTCGCGAGCAGGAGCAAAACGGACAAAGCAGCGATGTTGTCAAAGCCCGCAATAATGCCGCTGGCGACAGACATGTTCCACCCGAAAAAGGGAAACAGCCTGACGAACGGCGAATTTGCAAACTGGTCGAACACCTGCATGAGCGAACGTGTTTGAATCAGGCTGAACAGCATGGCGATAACAAATGCGGCCGGAACGGCCAGGACCAGGATTCGGATCAAAAGCCGGATTCTCGGTTTATTCTGCGCCAGCAGATAGAGGACCATGGAGAGCAGATTAAAGCAGATCAAAATCCAGACGAACAGACCGATCAGGCTGAAAAGCTGCGGTAAACCGAGCCCGAGCTGCACCAGATTGGGAAACTGGAAGGGGAGGAAAACAGCGAGCAGCGCCATTGACTTCATCATGCCGGCAAGGCCGTAAATGAGAATCGTCTGCGGCCGGTACGGTGCCGTGAACAAAAAGTGCACATCGGCACCGGAAAAGACGGCGCTGCCTCTATTGGTGCCGGAATAGAGCACCGCCGTGCCGATCAGAAGAATCAGGGAAAACCAGCCGACCTGCAAAATCGAGGCACCGTTTGCCTGCTCGATCAGACGGCCGCTCTCGGCCCGCGGCATGAAGGACACGGAGGCGATGGCCAGCACAAAGAAGGCGGTGTAGAGCAATACGAGTATGAATCGGGCCGGTTTTTTTGGCAGCTGGCGGATGAAATTGCGGAGGCTTTTCTGCCAGATGAAAAGAAACGCACTCATGTTTCGGTCACCGCTGCCCGCTTCGTCGTCTCAAAAAAGAGCTGCTCAAGCGATTCGTCCCGCGCGTCCAGTTTTGTTTTCGACATGTCGCGTACGATTTTGCCCCCATCCATAATCATGACTTTGTCCCAGAGGTCATCGACCGTGTCGAGTATATGGGTCGAGATCAGAAGCGATCGCCCGTCCTCTGCCAGCTCGCGAAACATAAGCTTGACTTCAGCAATGGCGTACGGGTCGAGTCCGACCAGCGGTTCATCAAAAAGAATGCAGCTGGGTTCGGGCAGCATCGCCGTGCAGATCGACAGCTTCTGCTGCATTCCCTTGGAAAGCTCGCCGCCCAATTTGTCTTTCTTGTCGAACAGATCAAAACGCCGCATCAGTGTTTCGGCTGCTCCTTGCCACTCATCAATTTTATATAGTCTGGCGATCAGCTCGAGATGCTCGCTGACGGTTAGAAGCGGGTACGCCTCGGGTATTTCGGGCACATAACCCAGCAGGCGCTTGGCTGCGATGCTTTTGTTATCATGTCCGGACACCTTGATCTCTCCGCGATAGCGCAGCAGTCCCATGATGCACTTCAGCAGCGTCGTTTTTCCCGCACCATTCGGTCCGACAAGAAGTGCAACCTGATTTTCCGGCACCGTGCCAGATACATGGTCATTGGCAATGACCTTGCCAAACGTTTTTGTCACATTGCGGATTTCAAGCATGGATGACCTCGTTTTCCCTTCGTCTCGTTTTTTGCGTTGACAATTTCGAAATCAGGTATTATTATAGCCAAGCACGTGCGCCCATGGCCAAATTGGATAAGGCGTCTGACTACGGATCAGAAGATTGTGGATTCGAATTCTGCTGGGCGCGCCACTTGCCCCCGAGACTTGCTCTCGGGGGTTTTTTATGTGCGCTTTGCGATTCACGGTGTCATCGATAAGCTTAACTTCGTGATGTAGCCCTGTTCCACCTGAACGGCCAGGCTGGCTTCTTTATCGTTTATCGTGCCCGTCAGCAGATAATTGCTTTCTCTGGCAAACGGATACCGGACATAAAGCTCGCTTGCCGGCATGCCGACCTGAAGGCCCGAGCCCAGAGCAAATTCGCTGTAAGTCAGATTGACAGCCAGAACGGTTCCTTCCCACGATGTGTGACGATCGCACGTGCCCTCGCCATTCAGTGTGAGTCCGCGGTAGTGGAAGGTGAAGACTGACTGTCCGTTTTGCTGCCGGCAGTTCTGGTCATTGTGCGAGAGCGGGATGCCGAGCCGGGCTTCGATTTCAGCCGATACTGCCGGATCATCCGGCGACCCAACCGTAAACAGCTTGTCACCATTGTGGAAAATCTGAAGATCGTCCGCACTCAGCTCGCTCGGCACGCGATCGTTCACTGAAACCTTTCCATTCGTGTCACTGAACGTAACCAGGCGATTTTCGCGCCGGGCCGAGCCTGGGCTGACCGTGGCATAGTGTTCGACACTGGCCGCACCGGGCACCACCGCAATTAATTTATAATCGAGCGGTGCCGTGGTGACGCGGCGGTCGTAAAAGGAAATGGCCGCATGGCTCTTGTTTTCGAGAGCTTTGTCCATGACGTCGCTCAGGGGCAGTGTCTCACCCTGGCGAAGCAGCGCTTGCAGCGCCGGCACGTTGTCATCGACGATGGCCGAATAATAGAGTTCGATGAAATCATACAGCCGCAAGACCGCATCAATCCATTCCGGCGTCAGGCTGGGAAGGCCTTCCTCATCAATCTGGACGGCAACGGTAAAGGCGGATTCACGTCTGTTTTCGTCGAGATAACGCAAATGGAAAAAAACGCTGTCGGCTGCAAGTGACGCGATCACATCCGACTGAGCCGACGTCTGAGCGACATATGCCGCCTGCTGGTCCTCGTCTGGGATGGCGATCGCCGTGACACTGTCCTTGACGGCGCGGCGGATCAGGGCGGTGTAGCGGGTAAAGGCGGAAAGGCTCAGGCCGGTTCGCTGTCTGGCCGGAATATTCTCATAGATGCTGCCGACCGGCGTGCGGTTGTCGACGGCAAGCACCAGGCTTTGAACGAGCTCGTATGCCGTCATGCGCCCCGGTGTTTCCGGGCGGAGCACATAGGGCGGCTCATGCTGGACGCGAAACCAGCTCGTCTCGCCACGTTCCAATGTGCAGCCGGCAAGAAGGCTGAGGCAGATCGCCAGACACAAAAACAGGAGTATTTTCGTCTTGCAGGGTTTCATCATCGCGCTTTCAATTTTCGCCGGATCCGGCTCATGGCATTGTCGATGCTTTTTCTCTCTTTTCCTGTCTCTCGTGCGATGTCCGCATAACTGTATCCGGCGAGGTAAAGGCGGGCAACACGCTGCTCAAGAGGACTCAATTTATTGTGCATGAATTGGCGGAAGGCATCAAGCTGTTCATGGCGAACCGCGTCATTGCCCGGAGCGGCCGGCTCAAACGCTGCATTTTCGTCGTCCAGCGATACCGAGCGGTTGAGCGGTTCGTTTTTCTGGCGATTGGCTGCCTTAACGGCATCCAGCATGTGGGACCGCACTGACATGTCCGCAAACGCGGCAAACGAACCGCGGGACAGCTCGTATTTCTGCACGGCAGCAAAAAGTCCAAGCATGCCTTCCTGAATCAGATCTTCACGATCGGCCCCGGGTAAGAAATAGGCGTCGGCCCGGCTCAGCACGAGCGGCTTATATAGTCCCAGCAGGGTCTCGACGGCCGTCAGATCCCCGGCGCGGTATTGTTCGATGAGAGCCACGTCGCGCGCCTGATTGGCACGCTGCCCGTCTCTCACGCCGGATCGCCGCGCCGCCGCAGCGCCTCAAACAAAATGATGCCCGTGGCCACCGCCACATTGAGCGAATTTACCTGGCCGTACTGGGGAATATTGACCAGAAAATCGCAGTGCTGCAGCAGCTTTGGACTGATCCCTCCGCCTTCGCTGCCTGCGATCAGGGCAATTTTGCCGCTCCAGTCGATTTCCGTATAAGCCGTATCGGCGGCTGCATCAGTCCCGACGACCCAGTAGCCGTCAGCCTTGAGCCGCGCTATGGTCTGGCTCAGGTTGGTGACGCGGGCCACCGGTACATGCTCAACCGCTCCCGCCGATGCTTTCGCGACAAATGCGTCGAGTGATACGCTTCTGCGTTTCGGCAGGACAATGCCTGAAATGCCCGCTGTATCGGCCAGACGCAGCAAGGCACCCAGATTGTATCCGTCATTGATGCTGTCCAGAATGAGAATAAGCGGGGCCTGGCCGTTCGGCGGCGTTCTGGTCAGAATATCCTCGATATCGGCGTATTCGTGTGCTGCAATCTGTGCCACAATGCCCTGATGGCTGCCGGTCCCGGCCATGCTGTCCAGCACCTGGCGCGACACTTCCAGGACGGGTACGCCCGCTTCGCGCAGCTGCAGGATCAGGGCGTAAAGATCGCGCTCGACGCGGCCGCTCAGTACCCATGCTTTATTGATCTCACGTCCGGCGCGCAATGCTTCCTGAATCGGGTTGCGCCCGAACAGACGGTCTTCGGCCGCTGTATCTGCGGCTTGCTCGTCGCGTTCAGGTTTCGGGCTTCGGGTCGGCTTCTTCATGTTCTGACGCCTCCAATATGGTGTGGCAAATTTCGGCTGCACGCTCGTCCTGTTCTGTCAGATAGAGATAACCGATAAGTGCCTCAAATGCGGTTGCCAGCCGATAAACCGACTGACTGGCGTGTTTCGGCATGCTGTGCGGCTTTGCGTTGCGTCCGCGTCTGACCAGATCCGTTTCAGTGCTGCTGAGTGACGCGCTGATCGATTCCAGTGCAGCTGCCTGTGCGGCGGCGCTGACAAGGCGCACGCTCTGGCCGTGCAAAGCGCCGCTTGGTTTGTTCGAAGCGGTTATGAGAAACATGCGAACGTACAGTTCAAAGACGGCGTCGCCGATGTAGGCCAGCCGCTGGATGGACCAGGTAAGCGGATCGGTCTCCGGCCGGCGATGCCAAAGCCCGTGCAAAACACGGTCGCCGGTCATGAACGTGCCGAAACCTTCGTTCCCTGCGGCGTATCTTCGACCTTGTACCCGTGGTTCCAGATTTCGTCGCGCAAACGGTCTGCTTCGGCGAAATCTCTGGCTTTCTTTGCTGCTGTGCGTCGCTCGACGAGTGCCGTCACTTCGGCCGGTACAGCTTCTGTCCGGGGGCGCGGATCGAGGCCCAGAACGGCCAGCATGTCAATCAGACTGTCGCGGGCCGAGATCAAGGCGTTTCGCCCCGTTGTGTCTTTTGTCATCGCCTGATTGGCCGCGCGGACCAGCTCAAAAATGGCAGCCATCGCGTCGGCCGTATTCAGGTCATCGGACATAGCGGCATGCCAATCGTGTCCGGCTTTGGCGATCTCAGCCAGAAGGGCATCGTCATCGTCGCCGCTTTCGCCGCGTGATGCAGCGACAAAGGTCAGATTGGACACCGAGGTGCGTATGCGCTCAAAACTTGTGACGGCTGCATCCAGCAGATCATCCGAGAAATTAATGGGCATGCGGTAGTGTGCCTGCAAAATGAAAAAGCGCAGAATTTCATAGGGATAACGGGCCGATAAATCCCGGACCGTCATGAAATTGCCGGCTGATTTTGCCATTTTTTCCTGGTTGATGTTGACGAACCCGTTGTGCATCCAGTAGCGGGCAAACGGCTTTCCCGTTGCTGCTTCGCTTTGAGCGATTTCGTTTTCATGGTGCGGAAACACGAGGTCTTGTCCGCCGCAATGGAGATCGATCGTGTCGCCCAGATGTTCCCGAACCATGGCTGAACACTCGATATGCCAGCCTGGCCGGCCGTCACCCCACGGGCTGGCGAAAAACGGTTCATCCGGCTTCTTGAATTTCCAGAGGGCAAAATCGAGCGGGTGTTTCTTGTCATCGTGCGCATCGACACGCTGACCGGCGCCCTCTTCCAGCTGATCAATCTGCTGGCCGGACAGCTTGCCGTACCGCTCCGGCTTCTGCATGTCAAAGTAAACGCCGGTGGAACTGACATACGCGTAGCCCTTTTCCATCAGGACAGTGATCATGTCCAGCATGGCGGGAATCGTGTCGGTGGCGCGCGGATGAATAGTGGCGCGGCGGATATTCAATGCATCCGCATCCTTGAAGTATTCGGCGATCATGCGGTCGGCCAGTTCGCGGACGGTGATGTTTTCTTCGTTGGCGCGCAAAATCATGCGGTCATCTATGTCAGTGAAATTCTGCACGTACTGCACGTCATACCCTTCATGTTCGAGAAAGCGGCGCAGTGTATCAAAGGTGATAAAGGGACGGGCATTGCCCAGGTGGAAATAGTCATAGACGGTCGGACCGCAGACATATATTTTTACAACGCGCGGTTCGAGCGTTTCAAGTGGCTCCTTTTGCCGCGTCAAGGTGTTGTATATGCGCATAAAGCCTCCAATTAAATAACCCGGAATGCCGTTCTTCCTTTTTGACACCTAGCAATCAAAGCCAGGTGGGTGCCCCGCGGCGGTCTTGGGAATCCCTTGCGGGCAGTCCGTATTCCGCATCGACGATAAGCTCCCTTATAAGTCATGAAGGTTCAAAAACAGGAAGTGACGTACACTCCAGGCA
>LSQX01185373.1_pt1 | contig 12583 bp, 12 predicted proteins | sample 654561 | NCBI WGS metagenome assembly LSQX01 (sample SAMN04489861, study PRJNA283612) | anaerobic digester metagenome | isolation source: 4 biogas reactors fed with cattle manure at either 37C or 55C with and... | place: Denmark: Kongens Lyngby | collected 2014 | reverse complement strand
TCGCCGGCTCAACCGCCCGGCAAGTTCTTATTATACTTGCTGGCCCTTAACATGTCAACACCATTTTTTGACTTTGGTGTTTCGCTGATGTGCTTTTCATCAGACCTGAAGCCTGTACAGCACCGTCTGCTGCCTCATTGCGCCTAGACGGTGCCGCCACATCAGCTTACTTATTGTTAAGAATCTGTTGCCGTCCGTGCGACTGTTTGATAATACCATGCTCCTCGGGGGGTTGTCAAGCCCCGCCTATCACTAATCTGCTTTAGTCTACCCGGGGCCGCATATGGGGAAACAGCAAAACATCACGAATAGACGGCGAATCTGTCAGCAACATAACCAATCGATCAATACCGATTCCTAATCCACCTGCCGGCGGCATTCCGTGCTCCAGTGCCACAATATAATCCTCATCCATCATGTGGGCCTCATCATCACCGGCCTTCCGCTGCTCCACCTGCTGCAGGAAGCGCTCCTTCTGATCGATTGGATCGTTAAGCTCACTGAATCCATTGGCCATTTCCCATCCAACTATAAAGGGTTCAAACCGATCCGTCACCGACGGATCACCCGGCTTGCGTTTCGCCAACGGAGAGATCTCCACCGGATGTTCTGTGATAAACACCGGACCGGTAAGATTCGGCTCTACAAACTCATCAAAAAACTCATTGATGGCTTGGGCTTTGCCTGCCCCAGGAGGCAGCTCCAATCCCCGCTCCTTCGCCAGCTTAACGGCTTCCTCGTCGCTGACTCCCTCAAGGTCTACCCCTGCATGCTTCTTGATGGCCTCCAGCATAGGCAAACGGGGCCAAGGCGGAGCAAGGTCAATAACCTGCCCTTGGAATTCCACTCTAGTAGTACCTTTGACAAGCACAGCCAAGTGGGCAAACAACTCCTCGGTTAAGGCCATCATGGTATCTGCATCCCCATAAGCCTCGTATACCTCAACCATGGTGTATTCCGGGTTGTGCTTGGTTGAGATTCCTTCATTGCGGAAGTTCTTGCCGATCTCGAAAACCTTCTCAAATCCCCCAACCAAGAGCCTCTTGAGATAAAGCTCAGGAGCAATCCGCATATATAGATCCATATCGAGGGCATTATGATGGGTTGCGAAAGGCCTAGCATTACCGCCTCCCGGAATGACGTTGAGCATCGGTGTCTCTACCTCTAGGTAACCTCTAGCCAGCAGAAAGTCCCTGATTCCCTGGATAATCTTGCTCCGGGTAATGAACACTTCTCTTACTTCGGGATTGGCGATAAGGTCAAGATAACGCATCCGGTAGCGCAGGTCAACATCCTTAAGACCGTGCCATTTTTCGGGGAGAGGCCGCAGTGCCTTGCTCAACAAGCAGAATTCATTGATCTCTACACTAATCTCGCCCATGCGGGTGCGAAATACAGTACCCTTAACGCCGATAATATCGCCTAGATCCAGCCTTTGGTACTGCTTGTAAAGCTCCTCACCCACAGTGTTGATCTTGATGAACAGCTGAATGGTGCCCGATCCATCCAAAAGGTCAGCAAAGCTTGCCTTGCCGTGACCCCTCTTGGCAATTATTCTTCCGGCGATAGACACTGTCTGCCCCTCAAGCGCTTCGAACTGGGACCGGATTTCCTCAGCGGTGTGGGTTCGATCATATCTTTGACCGAAGGGCTCGATACCTTCGGACCGCCATTCCTCCAGTTTTTCCCTGCGAATCAACATTTGGTCATTCAGTTCTTCCACGCTCTCAGCAGACCTTTCTCCCATATTAGTCAACAGCCTTCTCCCTCCCTGCACAGCATTCCACCGTCCCCAGAGGTTTACCTCAATGGAAGATCAGCCAATAATCCTTTCGGCATCAGGCCCTTTACTGCCTGCCGTTAACTGAAATGATTTGATATCTCACGATGCCGGCAGGCACTTCCACTTCTATAACATCCCCGGGTTTTTTGCCGATCAACGCTTCACCAACCGGAGACTCGTCTGAAATCTTGGCCTCTCCAGGATCGGCCTCCGCGGAACTGACTATCATGTACTCAAACTCATCTTCATATTCCAGGTCCTTAAGTTTCACCTTAGAACCCAGCCCGACTACTTCGGATTGGATATCATCCTCACTGATTAATCGGGCATTTCTGAGCATTTTTTCCAACTTGACGATCCGACTTTCAATAAAAGCCTGCTCGTTCTTGGCATCATCGTACTCGGAATTCTCTGAAATATCGCCAAAGGCTAAAGCCTGCTTGATTCTGGCTGCAACTTCCCGCCGCTTAACAGTCTTCAGATGCTCCAGTTCATCCTCCAGCCTACTCAAGCCTTCTTTGGTAAGGAGAACTTCCTTTTCTGACATACAGCTCTCTCCCTTGTCCGTGTTAACTTAGAACATCGGGCAGCCAAATCAAACCTTAATATTTGTGCTGCCCCACAGTTTTATACTGACTGATTACCCCGGCTCCCATCCAGGGACAGTCCCTTTGTTCTAAGCTAACTGCACTATAGTACCCGGCCCTTCAGTGCCGGGTACATATATCCCAAACAGGCGGTCAACAACTCTGACCCCCACATTGCGGCTCTTATTATAGCCAGTGATCCAAGTGATGTCAACCCGTGTTGGATCTGGGAGCGATCCTCACCAAATAAGTCTAGAGGCCCTTGGCGGCAAATCCTCGCCGTGCCTTGACGGCATTTTCCTTGACCTGATGGATCCACTCTTCAGTAACGGCCCGCTCAAAACTGCGGAGCCCTGCCAGTCGGAAACCGTTGCGGGCAGCCAAGCGGCTGATTTCATCCACCTGTTCTACCGATAGGTCCCGCCCCAGTGTGAAACTCTCATACCGGCCTTCAAGGGCCAAAATCATGGTCTCGGCCATGCAGGCATAAGCGGTCTTGGCAGGAAAGCCAAAATCTAGACCAAAGTCAACATCGCCGGGAACCTCCACTACTCCACCCTCGAAAACAAGCACATCCTGACGAACCTCGGCTACACGGCGGGAAACATTCCGGGGCCTGGCAACATCACACACTATGGACCCCGGTTTCAGCCACTCCGGTTCTACTATTGTACCTGTTGCACTGGTAACGGCTACAACAATGTCAGCCTCCCGGCAGGCCGCTGCCAAATCCGTTGTCACCTGGGGACTTAAGCCGGTTTCGTCTTTGATCCTATCGGCTAACTTCTCCAGTTTGTCTACAGAACGGGCTGCCATGGTCAAATTGCCCACATCTCGAGCCAGTATCCGGGCACAGGCCGAGCCGATTGAGCCTGTGGCACCTAGCACAGCAACTGAGGCATCATCAATGGATAATTCCATTAAGTCGGCAGCGTAGCGTATTCCTTCCAAGGCAGTGGCAACAGTATAGCTGTTGCCGGTGGTTACTGCTATGCCGACGTTTTCGGCTACTGTCACACCTGCATCTGCCACCACCGCCGTAAAAGCTCCCAGGCCTACAATACCCGCTCCCAGCTGCTCAGCCTTCCGTGCCGCCTTGATTATTTTCTCCAGTACATCTTGCTCCGGCAGTTCCATCATCTGTTTGGAAGTCAACAGGCAGCCGATGAACCATCCCTCTGCCTCGGTGCCCCTGAGAGAGCGGACACCTGTAATGTGGGATGCCTTGATAGGCGGGCTACGCTTAATCAGAGTTTCCAGCCAGGAGGCCGGCATTCGCTGCGCCGACGGGAATTTGCGGGCAACATCGTCAATTTCAAGGGGGTGAATTATAAATGCAAACCGTTCCAAAAAGTATCACCTCATCGGTCGTCTATTGAACAAGCACTAGGCCTGGAGATACTCAACTCTCGGAGTGAAGTTGATAGCATCCAGCATTTCGAGATAATCTTGGGGCTTTATGTCCTCTGGCTGTTTGCCAATCAGCGTCACCAGCACTGCTTCCATAACGTTGGTGCCAAAGGAACGCCCGGACAAATTTGGCGTTGAGGTAACCAAAATATCTACACCCTTGCGCCGCAGTACGGTTATATCATCTTCGGTAACAGTATTGGTTACAATTATCTTCCCACGGAGATCATCCGGCATATGTCTGCTGATGAAGAGATAGTCTCCAGCAATAATCTCTGCCCAGTCGTAGTACTTGGAGAACCTCACCTTGGATTCTTCTTGCTTACTGCCAGTGGGATACAGCACCTTAAAGGGAAGCTGCACTGCGATGGGAGCCGCAACCCGGGCCACGGCAGCAAGGGCCCCGAGGCTGTGCAGGGGGATCGGTAGCCCCAAACCAAACATCAAGTCTCCAATCACCATGTCGCACCCAGCCCGGGCAAAGGCCTCTGCCATGCCGAAACGGTCCACCGCTGCCACCAGCAAAAGGCGGCGTCCCCTTAGGTCCATCTGCAGCTTTTCCTGCAGGAAAGCTACAACCTTTCTCTCCAGGGTGTTCTTAAGCCCCGAACCATCGACCAAAGGAGTCTCCCTCGCCGCGGCGGAAAAACGCTTAGAGTCCCGAATAGTATACCGACGATTTCCCGCATAAATGTACATATCCATCCCGCCGAGACCAAAGGCATCAACTTTCCCGTCAAGCTGGCGAATTAGTTCCACCGCTCTATCCATATCGCCATCAGTACCCACGCGCTCGATGAGAAACTTCTCACCCATGATCTCCAGCTCTGCTTTATGATCCCGTCTCGAGGAACCAATGCTGATACTCACTACATGCTTCACAGTCGCGCCTCCATCGGAAAGGAATTAGTGTAGAACCCAAGGTAATCACTCTAGCTGTCCATTAGGGAACGGATAACGGCCCTAAACTCTGTAGGATCGACATATTTGTCCTGCCGGATTGGCGATTTGCCCAACTCGATCCCAAGCACCGTCTCTGGAGCCAGCATGGCTTCCACCAACTTAATCCGCATGTCTGAACCGAGAAAAACGATAGCATCAAAATCCCGCAGCCGGGAAAAGAGCACCATCAGCTCATTGGCCAATTTAGCTCCGCTGCGGTCTTCAGCAAACTGCCACCGCTCCTCATTGGTCATCACCCACGTAAAATCTACACCCTCTTCTTGGGCAATGCCTTCGATCTCTTCCTTATTACCGACGGGGAAACCGATTACTGCTACTCGGCCCCCTTTACGAACTTCTCCGAGACCCTCCAGCCGGGAAATAAAGGTGCGGTCAACCCCAATTTGTTCGGCTACCTCTTGCTGAGATTGCCCCTGGGAGCGCAGCTCCAGAATTTGGTCCACGGTCCTATGTACTCGGCTGGTACTGATGAGCTTTTCTCCAATCCGCAGCAGGTCCACGATACCAACCACCTTAGTTTCCAATTTGCCGGCCGGTGCATTGTGCACAACTTTGTGCTCAGACCTATCTTACCAAACCATACTGCGCTGTGCAAGGGCGCAGGACAACAATTCATGGAGCCGAAAAACGCGAGATAGCGCATATTTCAGTAAGAGGTATGCCTGCCCCACTGCTAAAATAAAGAAGGGCGATCGCCCCGCTAAAGACGAACGCCCTCAAACTCTTTCCCGCCAAAAGGATCAAAGAAAAACCTAATGGGACTATGGATTTAGCTTCTCTACTCGGAATCTGCGGGCAGAATAGAATTGATCCCCTGCCGCAGCCGGGCCTCTGTCATGGCCCCGATGACCATATCCCGAATTACGCCCTCACTATCAATGAAGAATGAGGTCGGCAGGCCCCGGACAGCATACTTTGCCCCAGCTATCCCGATGGAATCAAGGTAGACCGGAACAGTCCATCCTGCAGCCTCAAAGTAAGATTTGACCGTTTCCTCACTTTCCCTGACATCAACGATCATAAAGCTGACATCGTCACCGACTTCTTCATACAAGGACTGAATATAGGGCATCTCTACCCTGCAAAACTGGCACCAAGTAGCAAAGAAGTTGATAAAGACAGGGGTACCCAGCTGCTCCCCTAGAGTAACCTCGGTGCCCTCCAGCGTCTTGACGGTAAAATCAGGAGCTTTATACCCAACTCTGGGCCGGGCGCCTCCCACACTTGAGCCTGCTCGATCTCCTGAAGCAGTCAAAACCAAAGCCGCTGAAACAAGCACTGCCAGGCATAGAAACTTGGTCAATATCCCAAAACCGGCGCTGTTGCGTCTCTTACCCATGTCATCCCCCCGCTCTTGGCGAAGTCAGTATCTCCGCTGGTGATATCCGCCCTCCAGAAATGAGGTTTTCGGGGCGGGACATCACCGGCCTTCTTAATAATATATCCCTGTTTTATTTCTGACTAAACCACTGAGTTTCTTCCAGAGCGAGGCAGTCTTCCAAAATTCGCCGAACCTCGGCCACAGTCTTGGCTTGATTGAGCTGCTGACGAACAGCCGCCGCCTGAGGAAATCCCTTGGTATACCAGGCAAGCTGCGACCGCATCTTCCGCACTCCAGCTAGCTCACCCATTGCTGTCGCTTCTTCTTCCAGATGTGCCAAGGCCAAATCCAATCTTTCTCTAATGCTCGGCTTCGGTAAATACTCGCCGCACCGCAGATAATGGGTAACCTCCCGGAAAATCCAAGGGTTGCCTAAAGCCGCCCGCCCGATAGCCACACCATCACACCCGGTCCGCTGCAGCATCTCCAGGGCAGCATCGGGAGAATCCACATCTCCATTTCCCCAAACAGGTACATCTACCGCTGCTTTGACCGCCGCAATACATTCCCAATCAGCTTTGCCCCGGTAGAACTGCTCCCGATAGCGTCCGTGGATAGTTAATCCCTGGGCACCGGCTTCCACCAACAGTGGAGCTATTTCCACGGCAGAGGGAGAATTTTCATCCCACCCCCGGCGCATCTTAACAGTCACCGGACAGGAACAATTGGAAGCGACGCTTTCCACCACCCGTGCTGCCAGGACTGGGTCCCGCATCAGAGCAGCCCCGTCTCCATTCTTCACGATCTTGGGCGTCGGACAACCCATGTTGATGTCGATAAAATCAGGTTCCAATGCCTCTACCATTCGGGCAGCTTTACCCATCGCCTCCGGGTCAGAACCGAATATCTGGATGGCGATGGGCCGTTCCTGTTCGCTGAAGGCCAGGAGTTCTTCGGTCCGCCGGTTATTGTAAAGGAGCCCCTTGCTGCTCACCATTTCCGTAACGACTAAACCGGCTCCCATCTCTTTGCAAATCTTTCGGAATATCGAGTTGGTAACACCGGCCATCGGGGATAAAGCCACAGGATTATTTATAAGAACATCGCCAATCCTTAACAATGCTCTCACTCCAAACACCCGGCAAACAGAAAAGCAGGACTATGCCCTGCTTTATTCTTACACACCTTAAATTGTTGCTGGACTTATTCCTCCGGCAAATTGTACTTCCTCCGGAACCGCTCAACCCGTCCACCAGAATCAACGAGCTTCTGCCTCTGTCCTGTATAGAATGGGTGGCACTGGGAACAGATTTCCACTCTAAGGTCCTCCCGGGTGGAACCAGTTTCAAAACTAGCACCACAGGCACAGGTAACTGTTGTCTGATAGTATGGTGGATGAATCTTCTCCTTCACGGCCTGTCACCTCTTTCCCCATTTGGTACTATAAAATTCGAATATGCGATTTACACACCGTAGAATTATAACATGATTGTTGGGATGGGCGCAAGCCGCACCCGTACACTGATTTTCTTCTTGCCTGTGCTGCCTATAATGGAAACTTCTGCAAGACACCAACCGGCACTAGGGCAAGAGATATTTTTCAGGATCAACCGCTGTCCCTCGATAACGGATCTCAAAATGGAGATGCGGACCGGTTGACCGGCCGGTATTGCCGCTGTAGGCGATGATCTGCCCACGCTTTACAGTCTCACCAGCCTTAACAGCTAGCCGAGAATTATGGGCATATCGCGTCTCTACCCTTTGCCCATGGTCGATGATTACAAGATTACCGTATGAGCCCCGAGCCCCGCTCCAGGTAACCCGTCCATCGGCAGCGGCCCGTATGGGAGTTCCTATAGGAACCGCAATATCCAATCCATAGTGCATGCTGCCCCACCGAGGGCCAAACCGGGATGATATCCGGGCCCTTGCCGGCCAATCAAAGGCTCTCCGCAGCTGGCCGTTGGATCCAACCAGCTGATAGCGCTGGGCAGCCACTGCCTGCGCACCTGGAATCACCAGCTGCTGTCCTACCCGCAGGGCACTGGGATCCGATAAGTCATTGGCCTCAACGATATCCTGGGTCTTAACCTGGTAAGCCCTGGCTATGCTCCATACACTATCCCCCGCCCTTACTGTATGCAGAGCTCCATCCATGGTCAAAATGGTCAATTTCTGTCCTACCTGCAGGCGCTGGGGATCGCTGATCCCGTTGGCCGCCACAATTGTGTCGATATGGATTCCATAGATTTTGGCAATATCCCATAGGGTCTGCCCCCGTGCCACTACATGGGTTAACACGGTAGGTTTGTCTTTTTCGGATGGTTGGTCCGCTGGCTGAGCTTCATCATCTTGAGCCGCGACAGTGACAGCATCGAGTAACCCCGATGCCTCTTTCGTAGTCTCCCCATCTGCAGAACTAATTATCTCTCCAAGGGAAACGGAGGGGGCACTGTTCGCACCTGCCATGGCGAGGAGTGCTTGGAGGTCATCAGACATTAGCGAAGCAAATTCGAGATCATCAGGATCAGGACCACCCTGATCGGTTCCTCCCAACAAATCCTGGTTCCATGTAAACTGAACCTGAGAATCGGAGGTCAACCTAGAAGCCTCATCGGAGACTGTCAAGGCAACAAAAATCATAAGTATCAAAAGGGTCCATCCCGGACGCCAGCGGCTGGTGCGATTGTCCTCCAACGCTACCCACTCCAATCCTATGGAATCAATTTGTTAATTTCTTGCCGTTGGGGGCTAAATCCTTTTTTTGCTGAGAAATTCTTCTGTAGGTTTAACTTCCTATATTTGGAAGTCGGTCCTTTCACCCATGCACAATACAAGCCAAGGTGTCAAGCTATGATGACCGCACATTCTCCGCGAAGGTAGAATTAATGACTAAGTCTATCAACTCCGCGTTGGACTTGGTGTGCATAATTCGGTCAATGAGAATATCTGTCGTTTCTGCCGTCCCAACGGAGCTGAAAGCCTTTCGCAACAGCCACATCATCTCCAGTTCCTGCTCAGTCAAGAGCAGTTCCTCTTTCCGTGTGCCTGACCGGTAGATATCGATGGCGGGGAAAATACGCCGTTCTGCAAGGCGTCGGTCTAGGTGGAGCTCCATGTTGCCGGTACCCTTGAACTCTTCATATATCACGTCATCCATTCGAGAACCTGTTTCGATGAGAGCAGTAGCTAGTATTGTAAGACTGCCCCCTTCCTCGAGCTTGCGGGCAGCACCAAAGAATCGCTTGGGACGATGCAGCGCCGCTGGATCAACACCACCGGAAAGGGTGCGTCCGCTGGGTGGTACCACCAGGTTATGGGCCCGGGCCAGCCGGGTAATACTGTCCAGCAAAATGACAACATCTCTTCCATGCTCCACTAAACGCCGGGCCCTCTCCAATACCATATCTGCCACTCGGACGTGGTTATCCGGGGGCTCGTCAAAGGTTGAGCTGATCACTTCTCCATCGACGGACCTCTGCATGTCGGTGACTTCCTCCGGCCGCTCATCGATGAGAAGTACCATCAGTTCAACTTCCGGATGATTATGGGTTACGCTGTTGGCTATCTTCTTTAAGACTGTGGTCTTGCCGGCCTTAGGCGGAGCTACGATTAAGCCCCGCTGACCTTTTCCCAAAGGCGCTACAACATCAATTAGTCTTGTTGCCGTATCTTCCTGGGAAACTTCCAGCCGCAGGCGCTCGTAGGGATAGATGGGGGTGAGGTCTTCGAAGTTGGGTCGGCTGGTGGCTTTTTCAGGGTCGAGGCCGTTAACGGCTACAACCTTTAGGAGAGCGTTATACCGTTCATTGTCTTTTGGGGGTCTTACTTGCCCTAGGACTAAATCACCGGTTCGCAGGCTGAATCTCCTGATTTGAGATGGTGATACGTAGACATCTTCACTGCTGGGAGCATATCCCTCTACCCGCAGAAATCCGTAACCGTCAGGAAGGATCTCCAGTACCCCGTCTTTGAATTCCAGACCCTCTTTGTTTGACTCAGCTTTTAGAATTTCAAAGATAAGTTCACGCTTGCGGAGCCGTGAAGAACCGGGGATCTCAAGCTCTTTCGCGATCTCCTGCAGCTCCGCCGATGTTTTCTCTTCCAGTTGAGAAATGTTCATAACTCCACTCCTTAACCCTCTGTACTGAAATTGCCACTTATCAAAACAGTGGGATTATTGCGTCTAGCAGCGCAAGATTGCAGCTGCCGCCTTTTACAGGTGGCTGATATAAAATTCTTAGACTTGTTCTCGCTGAATGATAGCTGAATTTGTGAGTAGGAGAGTACTCAAGAACATGCTGGCATCAATCAAGGTCAGACAGACGATGATGGTGAACCAAAGTCAAGAATGGGAGGCGGGTGGTAGATTAGTTCACCCGCCTGCTTCGCTAGTAACCTTTTTATGCTCTTCCAGAAGAGCCAAACAAACGCATCTTCTCCTGTACTACCTTCTGCATAGCTTCCCTTGCCGGACCTAAGATTTTCCGGGGGTCTATCTCATTGGGTGCTGCTTCCAAAACGTTGCGGACAGCTTGTGTGAAGGCTACCCGCAGTTCTGTATCAATATTGATCTTGCTGATTCCAAGCTGACAGGCCTTCCGAATTGCCTCATCAGGCACACCTGAAGCGCCGTGTAAGACCAAGGGGATGTCTACTCGCTTCTTGATCTCTTCCAAACGCTTAAAGTCAATCCTGGGCTCCCCTTTATAGACTCCGTGGGCCGTACCTATGGCTACAGCCAAGAGGTCAGGCTGAGCCCGCTCCACAAATTCGGCAGCTTCATCTGGATTGGTCATGGTGGCATCCTGCTCGGCAACCACAATATCGTCTTCGGTGCCGCCAATCTTACCCAATTCTGCCTCCACCGAGACACCCACTGCGTGGGCAACATCTGCAACCCGTTTTACCAAAGCAATGTTCTCTTCGAAAGGCAGCTGAGAACCATCGATCATCACGGCCGAAAAACCCTTACGAATACACACCATTGCCTGTTCAAAACTGGTCCCGTGATCTAAATTCAGAGCCACCGGCACAGATGCGTTTTCCGCGGCCACCCGGGCCATGGCTGCAATATAATCGATGCCGGCATACTTTAGGCCGCCCTGACTTGCCTGCAAGATGACAGGCGAGCGCTCCTCCTCAGCGGCGGCGATAACGGCCTGCAGGATCTCCATGTTATTTAGGTTGAAGGCTCCTACAGCGTAGCCGCCTTCGGCAGCGGCCCTGGTTAATTCAGCGACAGTTACTAAAGCCAAATTCTTCTCCTCCCACTTGCCGGGCCATACTTGACCCTTGTCTATACTCTATGTCGGTAACGAAAGTCAGCTGAGTCGATACATGTGAAAGCGCCTTTTTTTAGGACAACCTCCTGAAGCCCTTCCATGGCGGCAAGGTCTTCTTCCCGTTCGGCATATATAACTAATGTTCCGCCACACTCTGAACACACAACTTCAACCTTCTCGGAGAAAAGGTCAAGCTCCAGCTGACGATTGCCGCAGCCGCAATACAACTGTCCATCATTGGCCCAGGTCTGGAGCCGCCCCAATACTTCCCGCATTATCTCAATGTCAACAAATGCAGAGTCAATGGCTCCTGGCACCACTACATTTGCCAGCAGATCTCCCTCCGCGGCCAAGAGCTCCTGCACCCGTTCAGCCCGTCCAATCATAGCCAGGTCAATATCACTTACAGGGCAGAAGAGCACCAAAGCATCATTATGGATAAGCCCCTTGGCATCCACGAGGATCTCGTGCTGGGTTTCGCATATGATACAACCGATGTGCAGTTTGTATAAGCGGCTGTGCCGTCCAATCTCTACTAGAAAATGCCCGCACTGGCAGCGAATGGTGGTTGGTTTGCTGCTATGTAGCTCGAACAGAGAGTAATCACGGAGTTCGAGCCGACCACATTGGGGACACCGCACGGCCACGACTCGTCTTGTATCAATCAACATCTAAGTCCACTCCCTTGGCGGCTCAGTTGTAAGGTTTCGCTACCTAGAAACAAACTCCTTTAGGAACCGTTAGTTTATTTTGCCAAGGGGTGGCCCTTCCCGGCGGTCATTTTTCATAAAAATCGCCTCCCCGTTCTATCCTTTCCAGTATAAACCGGGGAGGCAGACTTTATAACTGACGGACCGCCGCTTTAGCTATTGGAGATTGCGGCGGAAGTCATCGGGGGTGAGATCAGCCAAGAACCGGCGGAATTCTTCCGCCTCTTCATCATGGCTGTCTGCCGAAGTCTCCCCGCCCGCAGCCTCGCGATCGGCAATCATGGCTTGGTTAGCTACAGCTTCCGAAACAAAGATCGGACTCTGGGTGCGGAGTGCAAGGGCAATGGCATCACTTGGTCTGGCATCCACTTCAACTTTCCCCGTTACCGTCTTAAGAACAATACAACCATAGTACGTCTCATCCCTGAGGTCCGAGATCACTACTCGATCAACCTGGGCATCCAGCTTGCTCAGCAGGTCCCGCATTAGATCGTGGGTTAGTGGTCGGGGCGGCTTAATCCCTT
>LSQX01163949.1_pt1 | contig 12583 bp, 7 predicted proteins | sample 654561 | NCBI WGS metagenome assembly LSQX01 (sample SAMN04489861, study PRJNA283612) | anaerobic digester metagenome | isolation source: 4 biogas reactors fed with cattle manure at either 37C or 55C with and... | place: Denmark: Kongens Lyngby | collected 2014 | reverse complement strand
CCCCTTCTAAATGTCCGAATTCAGTTTCAAATGCTGGATAAGCTCTCTCACGGTCTCCAAGACCTCTTCTGCCATCTTGTTTTACCCGTGTTTCTTGATGTCCATTTGGTTGACTCTTACCTTTCATAGGTAAGGTTTTTACATCATAAACAGAGCTATCTTGAAAACGTCTGTAGAGAGTTCGCATCGAACACCCAAGATCTACCTCACCTCGGCCAATGATAACGTCTGGTGTCCAACCATCAGCAACCCGATCTTTAATGTACTGGGTCAGCTCTTTTGTAAAAGTTTTTTTCTTTGCACCACACTTGGATTTATTTTCTTTGTATCGATTGAAGTACTCGACAATTGTACCTCCTTCCTCAAGGAAGCTAACGACGTTATAAATAGGTTGATTAGATCGCCCCAGCTTTTTAGCAATCTTATAGGGTTTTAGCCCGATTTCATAATAAGTTTCTATCCAGCCAAGTTCATTCATGGTAAGATGTGTGTAAGCCATTTGTGGTCACTCTCCTTATTTTCGTGGTTGGAAATTTGATTTGAGTGTACCACAAATGGTGTATTTATTTTTCTAGCTTAATTTTACAATTCAGGTGATGAAAAACTCATCACTGCCAAAGTTCTGCATGATGACGTACTCGAGTAGCTCTATATCCGTCTCTTCTTTGTATTCAAGCTGATGATTGATGGCGATGCGCCGCAACCAAATATCCTCATCCGTTGCCCAGTCTTGAAGAATCCTCTTCGTACGCACATCCTTCCTTGCAATCTCGCCGACGATCCCATCGAGAACATCAATAGAATCCCACCACTGATGCTGCTTAATGAAGGGAAACAGTTTGGGGAGATGTTCATGAAGGAGTTTTTTCCTGATCGCCAGTAATGCGTCAAGAGCAAGATAGTGCATTTCGCGCTCGTGCGCTTCATAACACATCGTAAGCACATCCCAATCGATTTTCTCTCTGTTCTTGAATTCTCTAATGAATCCCTTCGAGAGGGATCGACGAAGGGGAGTAGGGATGCCAAAAAACACAAAGTGTCCTCTCATATATTTGCTCATCCCTTCAGCCTTTTGTTCATCAGCGTGGGAGGAGAAACTATGCCTTATGGTCTCAAATTGTTTCGTCATTTACATCCTTTCATTCGAATTTATTCACGAGAAGAAATCAGCTAATCAGAACATGCTCTCATTCCAAATCTGGACTGGAAAGTATTCAGCCTATGGAGAGGGAGAATAAGATCAAAAGATATGCACTCTCATCATAGCATGGTCAAGTGGATTTGTCGGATAGAACCGACCCTTCAACCTCTAAAAGAGAAAGAATTGCACACCGCTAGAAGGCATATTGAAGCCATGACTTTCTTCTTGAACTCCATTCTCGCTCGGGAAATCGTCCTTAAAATGGTCGCTATATACGTACTTATAATTCCTAGTCATACGTATTCGGTTTTTTAATGCACAACAGCTTTCATGATGTAATGTACGAAATGAGCGCCGTTTTAGAACTTTATCCTGATCGAATAACACTTGTGATGCTCATTGGTACGGAGCAATGCCGGCTTCAAAAGCCTTCTGATCACCTGTTTCCAAGCCAAATAGCGCTTCTTGCAATGCAAATGTGCTACTATAAAACCTTGCTCGGGGTAGCAAGGCTAGCATCTGGGGATAAGCTCGCACGAGATGCTGCGAGAAGTCTTCGCCATATCCCATCGGACAAATCAATGAAGCGATATCGATGGCAGGATCATCCAATGCCACCTGCCCGAAGTCGATCACACCGCTTACCTTACCCGACTTTACGTCATAGATGATGTTAGATGTCCCAAAGTCCCCGTGGGTAAGAACTGGTTTATATTGGAAATTCTCCTCGTTATCCAAAAATCTCCGAAAAGTCTCAAGAATCTGCTTCCTAAACGCTGGACGGATGTAGGGAAATATGCTCTTCTCAATTTGCGTTAGAATGCGGCTCCAATAGGCGAATCCATCCCGCGTCTCTATGCTGACACCTGCCAGACAATCCGTTGGCAGGCCATGGAGTTCGTGCAAGAAACCACCAATCTGTGTCACAAGTGCCTGCTTGTTTTTCAGCTGCCAATACAGCTCCCGCTCAAATGGCGTGCCCATGATCATCTTGTACCCGACAAATACTTGGCCGGGTTCATCACTCTCAAAAATACTGTACAGCGGCACAGGGACCTCAAGTGTCACATGGTTGCTGATGATTGGCAGAATTTCACTCTCTTTTTTTAGCTCCTCCATCACATGCCTGTATCTGGGAAACTTGAAGATCAGCTCTTCATTGACGATGGCCACTAGGCTATTCTGGCCCTGGTCAACAAAGGTGCAGTGATAGATTACCAGATCCGGAATATATTTATTGATTGCTTTGAGGCAGTTATTTTTGCTAAACATCATAGACTCCTTTGGGTAATAACTGACATTTTATGTCAAATTGGTGTGTGAATCTGTGTTCTCTTAGAAACTTTTAGGATTCTTGCAGATGATTGTCTTATCTTTCGAGATAGAATCCTCTTGGGAGTTGATGATCCTGCCAACAGGTGTCAACGAATCCGACCTCGTACGCCCCAGAGATAATGGAAACTGAACAATCACGCCGCAATGATAATAAATGCGTATATGCTTTTCTACATTTCTAAAGTCACTAGCAGCTTGCAAAACACATGCATCTTTACCTAAGGCTTTCTAACAGAATCCCTATGCAGATTCTTGCTTGGAAGTTTTCGATGGAGATCAATCAGGAATGTTGTACTTCCTCGTTTCGCGTATAGTTCTTGAGCTCTTCTGTCTTCGGCTTGTTGTCTCACATTATTTGCAATGGTTCACTTATATAATGCAATGTACCCGAAAGATAAGAGTTGTTTGCCCGCTTATAGAAAAAATAGTTTTTAAACTTTAGATTTTTCTTCGTGGAACTCAGCGTTTACGATTACCTTTCCTTCTTATCACTAGGGAGAGATATCAGTGCATCTCCTTTAGGAGTTAAGGAGTCTTTCTTGCAGCGGGAAGAGATGGACAACAATAATGGGTATATAACTAAAGTCTATATTCTTTCCCTTTTCATAGATAGGTGGTGTGAATGATTCAACGCATATCAAAGACGATCCGCACAAAATACACAGGTGTCTTTTTTATGAGCCTGTTTGCAACGATAGCTGAAACCGTCTTGCAGCTGATTATCCCTTTGCTGATGTCAAATATCATCGATCTGGGAATCGTCTCTGGAAACCGACAGATGATTTTTCAGCAGGGCGCTCTGATGATCGCGCTGGCACTGCTGTCGCTGGGCTTAGGTCTCGCTTCTGCGCGCTTTTCTGCCGTTCTTGGAAATGGTGTAGGGACCGAACTACGTGACGCTCAGTTTCGCCACATTCAGCATTTCTCTTTTGCGCAGACTGACCGCTTTAGCACGGGTTCTCTGATCACTCGGATGACCAGCGATGTCACGGCTGTTCAACAGGCCATTACTATGGGAATGAGGATGCTTGTGAGAACGCCGATAATGATAATTGTGGCGATGTTCCTAGCTTTTTCCATCAGCAGAGAACTTTCCGCTATTTTTTTCTATTCGATCCCGATTCTCTTTGCCATCATCGGAGTGCTGCTTGTGTTAGTGGCCCCTCGCTTTACGAGACTCCAGAAGCAAATTGACAAGTTGAACACGGCGATTCAGGAGAATCTCAGCGGAATTCGCGTCGTCAAGAGCTTTGTCCGGGCCGATTATGAGTCGGAAAAGTTTGACGAAAGAAATCAAAAGCTGTGGGAGGTCACAGAGAAGGCGTCGGCAATCATGGTCATCGCAATGCCGCTGGTGCAGATGGTGATCTTCGGCTCGACGATTGCTATCCTCTGGCTCGGTGGCCATGCAGTGTATAGAGGGGCTCTTCCCATTGGAAAACTGGCGACCTTCCTCTCTTATGTCAACCAGATATTGTTTTCTGTCATCATGATGTCTGTGATGCTGATCGTGGTCTCGCGCTCAGCGGCATCTGGAAAGCGCATAGCAGAAGTCCTCCGCGAGGAAGAGGAATTCGACGAGGTACAGATGCACGGCGATGAGGTGATATCTGATGGGAGTCTGAGCTTTGAAGACGTGTCGTTTCGCTATCATAAAGACAGTCACAGAAATATTCTCGAAGATATCTCGTTTCGCATTCACTCTGGCGGCACGTTGGGCATTATCGGGAGAACAGGCTCCGGAAAAAGCACACTGGTTCAACTGATCCCAAGACTATACGAGGTGGACACGGGAACGATTCGAGTAGGAGGGAAGGATATTCGCTCCGTTTCACCTGTCGCTCTTAGAGACGCTGTGAGCATGGTGTTGCAGAAAAATACGCTCTTTTCAGGAACCATACGAGAGAATCTACAATGGGGAAATGAAAAAGCAGATGATGCCACGTTGATGCGGGCAGCCGAGATGGCCGGGGCAGCAGAGTTCATTCAGCGGTTTTCCGAAGGGCTTGATACCATGCTGGAGCAAGATGGAAGAAATCTCTCCGGAGGTCAGCGTCAGCGCCTCACCATTGCCAGGGCACTGTTAACAGAGCCGAAGATTTTGATTCTTGACGACTCCACGAGCGCTGTGGACATGGCGACCGAACGAGACATCCAGGAAGCGCTTGAGAAGTCACTTCCCGGGATGACTAAGATCATTATCGCGCAGCGTATTTCCTCCGTTCAAAACGCAGACAAAATCCTTGTTATTGAGGAAGGCAAAATCGCCGGTGAGGGAACACATGAGGAATTGATCAAGACCTGCGATATTTACGAGAGCATCTATCGATCGCAAACATGGAAGGAGGGAGCCAATGTCTCGTAGACCTGCTTTTGGCCGCAGAAGGTCGATGGAAGTGCCAAAGGACCGCGGCAAAACCCTTCGACGACTGCTTACGTACCTTCGACCTTACACATGGCAGCTGATCGTGGTTTTTCTACTCATGATGGTCTCAAGCATTGCCACGGTAGCGGGTTCCTACTTTATCAAGCCGATTATCAACCAGTACATTTTGCCTGGAGATTTTTCAGGGCTTCTTCGCATGCTGATGATCCTCGGCACGATCTATATCTTTGGGGCACTCTTTAGCTACATCTACGAACGATGGATGCTCCACATCTCTCAGAAGGTGATCTACGGTATTCGAAGAGAACTCTTTGAACACATGCAAAAACTCCCGCTGAGTTACTTTGACCGCAACACGCAGGGAGATCTGATGAGTCGTTTTAGTAACGATATCGGCAATCTAAACGACGCATTATCCGGTGCTTTCTTGAACATTCTTTCCTCAGGGATCTCCTTTGCTGGAACGCTGATCGCCATGCTGATTCTCAGTCCGGTGCTCTTCCCGCTAACGCTGGTCAGCTTGATTGGGATGGCGTATGTCGGACGATTTATCGGCAACAAAAGCAAGAACGCGTATCGCAGACAACAGAAGGAACTGGGGAAACTCAATGGCTATATTGAGGAGATGATCGAAGGACAGAAGGTCATTAAAGTGTTCAATCATGAAGAGAAAACAGTTGCGGACTTCTCTGTGTTTAATGAAGAGTTGAAAAACGCCTCGGTGAGGGCAATGACCTTTGGCAGCTCGATGATGCCGGCGATGATGAACCTCTCAACGGTCTCTTTTGCTATTGTCACACTGGTGGGAGGTTTGATGACACTGGCGGGGCGCTTTGACATCGGCACACTCGTCGCCTATCTTCAGTATTCTCGTCAAGTCGGAGGACCGATCGGTCGCTCTACTCAGCAAGTCAACTCTATTTACTCAGCGCTGGCCGGAGCAGAGCGTGTCTTTGGAGTGTTAGATGAAAATCCTGAGATCGACGAAGGAACGATTCATCAGGTCAACGTGCGCGAAGAAAACGGACAGATGGTCGAGTGCGTAGAGCATTGCCAGCAGTGGGCTTGGAAGAGAAAAGAAAGCGACGGGAGCTACTCGCTGCAACCCGTTCTGGGAGACATCCGATTCCATCACGTGGATTTCTCATATGTAGAAGGGACTCCCGTTCTCAAGGACATCTCTTTGTTCGCAAAGCCCGGTGAAAAGATCGCCTTCGTCGGATCCACCGGCGCAGGGAAGACGACGCTCACCAACCTGATCACCCGCTTCTATGAAAGTGGATCGGGCACCATCACGTACGACGGCATCGATATCCGCGATATTTCAAAAGAAGATTTACGTCGTTCTTTTGGTGTGGTGCTGCAAGATGTTCGTCTCTTTTCAGGGACGATACGAGAGAATATCCGCTACGGTAGACTTGATGCAACAGATGAAGAAGTGGAAGAAGCGGCAAAGCTGGCCAATGCAGACACATTTATCAGTTATCTCCCTGATGGCTATGACACGTTTATTGAAGGGGATGGAGCATCCCTTTCTCAAGGAGAGAGACAACTCCTCTCTATTGCCAGAGCGGCCGTGCTCGATCCGCCGGTCCTCATTCTCGATGAAGCGACCAGCTCCGTTGACACGTTGACAGAGCGCCGAATTCAGGCCGGGATGGACAACCTAATGAAGGGACGCACGGTCCTAGTCATTGCCCATCGTCTTTCCACGGTGCAGGACTCCGATGCCATCCTTGTGATGGAAGATGGTGAGATCATCGAGCGAGGCATGCAGGAGGATCTCCTGGCTCTTCAGGGTCGTTACTATGAACTCTACACCGGGAAGGCAAAACTTGCGTAGCAAAAGGACAAGACGAAAACGTAGGAGGGACGGGCTGTCTGCGGATGCAACGCGGACGATCAGCCCCTTTTTCAGATGCGGCACAAGCTTGTATGCATTACATCATGTGCTAATTCTGGGAGAATCTTTGAGAGGTCTCTATCGAGTCGTTGTTTTAAGAGAGAAACCTGATAGAACAAAGGATATATCCAATTTTTTACACACTCCCAGTTTCCTTCAAGATTCATCCATCTGATATGGCAGGGGGAGGATCTTCCATGTTACAATCATTTTTAAAGGAGATGCCTATGAAACTCGCAATTGTAGGGTACGGAAAAATGAGCTCGGCTATAGCCAAAGCGGCAAAGGAGTTCTTTTCTTCGACCGATTCACAACTTTTTGTCTACACCCCTTCCTCTTCCTCAGCAGACAGAGCAAAAGAAGATCTGGCTCATGTGCAGATCTGTGAGGACATGGAGACGCTTTGTTCTCAAGCCGATATGATCCTGTTTGGTGTAAAGCCGCAGATGATGTTAGGACTCTTAGATACGCATGCGCAAAATCTGAAGAGAAAAGCGGTGATTTCTATCGCCGCCGGGCTTACAAGCAGAAGCATCCAGTCTGTGCTGGGTGAAGACGTAGAAGTGATTCGCGTGATGCCCAATCTGGGAGCGCTGGTAGGAAAGGGCATGACGCTGATCAGCGAAGAGCACACCTTAAGTGATGAGCATCTCGCGTATGTAACAGATCTCTTTGCATCGATCGGCAGAGTGAAATTTCTACCTGAGGGCTTGATGGACATCGGGTCGGTTCTCTCAGGCTCAAGCGGCGCCTTCTATACGGTGTTCGTAGAAGCGCTCGCAGAAGCGGGATTGAGAAGAGGTCTGAAATATGAAGACGCTTTGGAATTGGCTCTACAGAATCATGCAGGGACGATCATCCAGCTTCAGGAGGGGATCGATCCTTCCACTCTACGCGTGGACACAAGTTCCCCTTCGGGCACGACCATTGAGGGTTTGATAGCTCTTGAAAAGACCGGTCTTCGTAGAGCGATGCATGAAGCGGTGGAAGCAAGCTTCCGACGCTGTGTAGAGCTCAGCAAACAATAAAAACAGGGAGAAGAACATGATCCTGACGGTAGATGTAGGAAACAGCAACATTGTCGCCGTACTCTATTCAGACAAGGGAGAACGCATTTGGGATACGCGACATCAGACGATGAAGAAGCCTCAAAAAGGCGAATACTTGGAGTTTTTCACCAATCACCTCAGAAGATCCACCGCATCCATTCAGGGTGTGATGATTTCCTGCGTGGTTCCACATATTGAAGAAGAAATCAAACGAGCCGTCGAGAGCGTGTTCTTTAATAAAGTTGTCTTTTTAGATACGTTCACACTCGATGACTTTGATGTCCGCCTAGACAACCCAAGAGAGTTGGGTTCGGATCTTTTGGCGACAAGCTATGCTGCCAGAGAATTTTATCCGCAGCCAGTGATCGTTGCAGACCTCGGTAGCGCATCGAAGCTTACGGCAGTGGAAGGCAATATCTTTCACGGAGGTGTCATCATGCAGGGGGTTGGCAATATGGCCAGAACCCTTCACTTGACGATTCCTCACCTGCCGGAAATTCCGCTGATTCGACCGAAAAAAGTCATCAGCGATGACACGATCGGTTCGATTCAATCGGGGATTATCTACGGCAGTTTTGCCAGTGTGGTGGAATTGGCGCGGATGATGGAAAAACAAATAGGCAAGCCTTGCCAGAGAGTCATAACGGGCGGCTATGCAAAGTTGTTTGGAAGGGACATGCTCGAGGAAGCAGGGTTTGAGTACAACGAGTTCCTGTTGAGCGACGGGCTCTACTATGTGATGAAAACACTGAATGAAAAGGAATCCTAGATTCCTTTTTTTGGAGAAAGATATGCGATTTTTGCACACAGCAGACTGGCACTTAGGAAAAAATCTCAATGAGCGGAGTCTCTTGGAAGATCAGGAGGCTATTTTAAAGAATATGCTTCAATGGATCGAAGACAACCCCATCGATGCGCTTTTTATCTGCGGAGATATCTATGATCGAAGTCTGCCGCCGAAAGAGGCTGTCAAGCTTCTGGATATGTTCCTGCGAAGATGTGTACTTGATCTGAAAGTCCCTGTGTTCATCATTGCCGGTAATCACGACAGTCCGGAGCGAATCGCCTATGCGTCCTCACTTTTGGAGGAGTCAGGTCTGTATGTCAGAGGATTCGCGGAGCTACCGCTAGAACCTGTGATTCTTGGCAATGCGCACATATACATGTGGCCTTATACGGAACTGAATGTTCTTCGCTGGCGTCACAACATCGAAGCGGACTCGATGCAAGAAGCGCTGACAGAGATCTTTCAGGGAGTGGATGTTGACCCGAAGGCGGTAAATATCTTACTTGCTCATGAATATGTGCTGGGCGGGCTTGAGAGTGAATCGGAGCGCCCACTGATGATGGGAAAAGCGTCGGCGCTTTCAAGCGATGTATTTTCTCCCTTTGACCTGGTTCTGTTAGGTCATCTTCACCGCCCCCAAAGTGTCAAGAAGGAGGAAGTGATTTACAGCGGTTCTCTCTTGAAGTACTCCAAAAGTGAAGCGACATCGATCAAGAGTGCAAATCTGATAGAGATTGATCAAGAGCATAGAAGCATCACGCCGGTGAGCTTTGCACCGCTGCGAGACCTTCGGGTTATCAGAGGACTCTTCACGAAGCTACTTCAAGAAGCGAGTGATGACTTTGTCTATCTAGAACTCGAAGACAAGCACTTGATACCTGATGCCATGAGTCGTCTGCGGTCTTGTTTTCCAAATGCCTTAGGACTAGAGTATGTTTCCCTCGAGAGACGCCTGACGTCACCTCAAGTGGGAAGAGGGACGGGGCGAATGGATCTCGCCGCTGCATTTTCTCGTTTCTATGAATCGGTGCGAGGAGAGCCCATTCCTGAGGAGCACTTGAAAGTGACGAAATCGTTGGCGGAAGAACTGGAGAGAGCATGAAACCTTTGTATCTAGAAATTCAGGCATTCGGTCCTTTTGCCGGCAAGGAGACAATTGACTTTACTCTCTTGCATCGTGCGCCGCTGTTTCTTATCAGCGGGCCGACGGGGTCCGGTAAAACGACGATCTTTGACGCAATCACCTTTGCGCTTTTTGGTGAAGCCAGCGGGTCTTCACGCGACATACAGAGCCTGCGAAGCGACTTTGCAAAAGAGAGCGATGCATGCTACGTGGAGTTCCACTTTCTGCTCGGCGAGGAAGAGCTGAGAGTCATCAGGGCCCCCGCGCAGCGCATGCTTGGAAAAAGTGATCGCATGGTAGACAAGCCGGCCACGGCCTCTCTTGAAGTGGGTTCGGAGCTCTACAGCGGCCCCCGGGAGGTCAATGCGAAGCTTCAAGAGCTCCTCAACTTGACGGTCGATCAGTTTCGTCAGATTGTCATGCTCCCGCAAGGTGAATTCAAGGAGCTTCTGGAAGCTCCTAGCGCAACAAAAGAGCAGATCTTTCGAAAGATCTTTCGTACGCAGATTTTTGATCAGTTCAAGACACAATTAGGGGAACAGAGAAGACAAGCCGAACAAGAGTTTCGCCTCTGGTCGGATCGATTGGATCGACTTCGCGAGACGATTGAAAAAAGTGATCCGGAACTGACAGAATCGATCCCACGGGAGGATATGGTTTCACTGATCGACGCGCTTCAAAAAGATGCGAAGCAAAAAGATCAAAAACGTGCGGACATTGAAAAGAAAAGGGAAAAAGAAGAGACCGACATCCGAACACTTGAGACGTGGTCTCTGCTGCAAAAGGAAAAACAAACACAAGAAGAGGAGCTCAAGCGCCTTGAAGAGGCATCCGAAGAGATAGAATCACTCCGAAAGAGACTCCTTCTTCAAGAGGCATTGCAGCCACATCTTCTGCGACGGGACCATCGAGACCGTTCGCTGTTGGCATGTAAATCGAGTGTGTTAGAACGAGACAAACAAAAGGAAAAGGTCCACGCGCTTCAAGAGGAAAAAGAGTCGCTCGAGAAGCAAAGGCAGGAAAAACAGGCGTATTTTGCTGAGATTGACGAACTGGAACAGTCTATCGATCTACTAAAGAAGCAGAAGAATACAGCAGAGGACGTGCTACAAAAGAAACAGCAGAGACAAAAAGAGGAAGAACTCGCTACAACGCGTCAGGACCAGATGGACTCCTTTCTACAGAAAAAAGAGAAGATAGACCACGAGATACAGTCGCAGCGAAAAAGAATCGATGCGTTAGAGAAAGAAGAGGAGAAGAGCGGTCCCCTTCTCGAGGTGTCGACGCTGACGTTGCAGATGGAGGCGATTTCAAAGCAATTAGAAGAATCAAGGCTATACGATCAGCTGCTACAGGAAGATCAAGAGCTTCTTAGAGAACAACAGCGAGTGCAAAAAGAGCTAGACACCCAGCGGGAGGCACAAAAAGAAGCCAAAAGAGAACAGGCATTGCGTGTTCTACTTCCCGAGTTAGAAGAGGGAATGCCCTGTCCTCTCTGCGGAAGCAGGGAACATCCTTCTGCGCATACGGCGATCCTAACAGAGGAGGCAGACGAAGACAAGACGCTTTCGCTTGAACGCCAAGTTGCCTTACTAGCGGGCAAGAGGACAACACAACAGGCGAGAATCAAAGAAAAAGAAGTCTTTGCGCTCAGTGAAGAACGATTCCTGGAAGAGAGCGAGCGATTGCGCACGCTACAAGAAGAGTTCGAATTGAGGGAGGTACAACTCAAGGCGCACGAAGAGAGGAAGCGAGATCTTCAGCTCACTCGAGAACAGCTTGAGAAAAGCCGCGAAGAAAAGAGCCGCTTAGAACGAGAATTAGAGCGCCTGCGAGGAGAGGAATCTCGCGCTACTCAGTTGCGTCAGGAGCTGTGTGAGGCGATCGAGAAGCAGATGGAAGTCCTCCCTCATTCGGATCTGGATCAGTATGAAAAGGACATCCTCAGCAGCACAAAAGATCTGAAGAAGAGAAAAGAAGTGCAAGAGACGCTCGCCCGTGCCATCCTTTTAAACACAGCGAATCTTGCAAGTGCTCTTGAACTTATGAGCGAGCGAGAAAGAGCGGCGGAATCAGCTAGAATAGAGCATGAGAAGGCGCTGAAAGAATTCACGTCAGCGCTAGAAGAAAGCGGAAAGACGGAAGAAGATCTTCAATTTCTTTTCACGGAAGAAGAAAAAACGTCTGCAAAAGACGCCGTCAAAGCATTCGATGAACGACGAACAAAAGCCCTGAATATGCTGAGCGATCTTTTAAAGCGCCTAGAGAAATTGCAGGTGTCTTGGAGCAAAGACGAAGTAGCAGAAGTGTTGGAGAGCAAAAAACAATCTGTTCTCCTTCTCACAAAGGAGCGCGATGCGCTCGTGCAACTCGTGGCCAGAAGACGAGAACAGATGGAAGACCTTTCCGGGGTGCAAAAGGGCTTTATGGAAGCCAGTCAGTCTTTCACCGTTTTAGAAGATATGTACAGTCTTGCATCAGGTAAAAAGGAAGCAGGGTATGTGAGCTTCGAGACATTTGTCCTCATGGAGTATTATGAGGAAGTCATTGCCTACGCAAATATCAGGCTAAAAGGTATGAGCGCGGGACGCTATGCTTTTGTAAGAAGTGACGACGTAAAGGGCGGAGGAAGAAAGGGGCTTGACCTCAGCGTGTTTGACTACTTCACAGGAAAAGAAAGAAGTGTGAAGACTCTGTCCGGAGGCGAGAGCTTTAAAGCATCTCTTGCACTGGCGCTGGGTCTGTCGGATGCGATGGAGAGCCGCGACGGAGGAATTCGCCTGGACACACTGTTTATTGATGAGGGCTTTGGGTCGCTGGACGCTGATTCACTCAACGTCGCGCTTGATACGCTGCTAT
>LSQX01144402.1_pt3 | contig 12583 bp, 16 predicted proteins | sample 654561 | NCBI WGS metagenome assembly LSQX01 (sample SAMN04489861, study PRJNA283612) | anaerobic digester metagenome | isolation source: 4 biogas reactors fed with cattle manure at either 37C or 55C with and... | place: Denmark: Kongens Lyngby | collected 2014 | reverse complement strand
GATTTGGCAATAAGTCAGTACTTTTATAATGCAGATGCTTATTGGGATTTTGTCGAACGAGTACAGGCCAAGGGCGTAGATATTCCTATCATTGCAGGCATTATGCCGATTACTAACTATACTCAGCTAGCACGTTTTTCTAAAATGTGTGGCGCTGAAATTCCTCGCTGGATCGCAATGCGTCTCGAGAGCTATGGTGATGACCTTGAGTCGATCAGAGCCTTTGGCCATGAAGTAGTGACTAGGCTGTGTGATGAGTTGCGCAGTGGTGGAGCGCCAGGTATTCACTTTTATACCTTGAATCAGGCTGAGCCAGTCTTAAAAATCTGGCGTGAACTAGAGGCTAAGTAATAGTCGAAGTTGATTAGGCATGTTTCAGTAAAAATCCCTTAAGAGATGGTTGTCTTAAGGGATTTTTCATGTTCATTAATTTTAGAGTGGAGCCTTATTTAAGGCAGAAAGCTCTTCATTAATTCCGAAGATTCGGCCCCGAATATCTTTGACTCCTGCCTGTTCTAAGCGTGCTTTATGCTTTTCTAGGTATTTCTGAGCATTGTGCTTACTATCAAATAAGTAGACGCCACCGGACTGCTTGTCTTGTTGATTTTCAGTCCAGATTTTCCAGACAAAACCAGGCTCATCATTAATTGAAGCTGCTAACTCTTGCATTGCTGTAGTCATCGCAGATTCCCATGGTCCTTCAAAAGGAAAGTCGACTTGTAAAATATAGCTCATGGTTTACTCCAATCGGTAATTAAGTGGTGATTGCTTAAAAAGCCTTTTTTAGGCAATCACCTGACAATTAACAGCTATTGTAAGGCTTAAAGTACCATTGCTGCAATCCAGCCAAATATTAATAATGGAATATTGAAGTGAATAAAGGTTGGGAGCACCGAGTCATATATGTGGTTATGTTGACCATCCACATTGAGACCCATGGTTGGGCCAAGAGTGGAATCTGAGGCTGGTGAACCTGCATCACCTAGAGCGCCAGCAGCACCAATTAGGGCTACTGTAGCAGCTGGAGAGAAACCCATTGCTATGCAGATGGGAACATAGATGGAAGAAATAATTGGCAGGGTGGAAAAAGAGCTACCAATACCCATGGTGACCAATAAGCCGACTAATAACATGGCCATTGCAGCTAATCCTTTGCTGCCAGCAAAGATTTCAGCAGAAGTTTGGACTAAGGAATCTATATCACCTGTCTGCTGTATGACCTCAGCAAAACCTTGAGCAGAAATCATGATAAAACCGATCATCGCCATCATGCGTAGACCGTCGTTAAACACAGCATCAGCTTTGCGCCAATGAATTACGCCGAAGGCCATGAAGATGGTAAAACCAATCATGGCACCTAGTAATAAGGAGCCAGTACTTAGTTGAATAGCAAAAGATCCAACAACTGCAATGATGGCGATAATATTGTTGTATCGCTGACTTTTCCCATTATTGCCATTTTCTGATTCGTTTTCTGAGTTGTCTTCACTGGTAATCGCTTTGTTTTCATAGAATCTAGGCTTGCGATAGCTGATAAATAAAGCAATGATTAAGCCCGCTAGCATGCCAATACTTGGAATAGTCATTACGGTCATAATGTTTAATTCTGAAGTATCTAGGCCTGCTTTATTAATATTACCTAATAAAATTTGCTTCAAGAAAATTTCACCAAAACCGTAGGGTAGGTACATATAAGTGGTGACAAGACCAAAAGTCAGTACGCAGGCAATGGCACGGCGATCAATGTGCAAACGATTAAAAACTACAATTAATGGTGGGATAATCAGGGGGATAAAGGCAATATGGATAGGAATGACGTTTTGACTCATAATTCCCATGATAATTAATATACCAATTAATGCCCATTTGATTCGATTGGTATTGCCGTGAGCACCGTCCAGTTGTTTAATAATGCCATTAGCAATGGTACGAGGTAATCCAGAGTAGGCGATCGCCATGGCAAAAGCACCTAGCATCACGTAGGAAAGGGCGATTTGGGCGCCGTTAGCAAGACCGGTCTGGAAGGCATCTAGGGTCGCTGTAAGTCCCATACCTGCCAGTAAACCGCCAGAGAGGGCGCCAATTAAGAGGCTTAAAACCACGTGGACACGCGCCAGTGATAGTACTAGCATGATAAAAACGGCGATGACTACTGAGTTCATGTGATATTCCGCAGAGAGTTGATTCAATTAACGAAGTTTGAATCATAACTTATGCTTACAATGTGGTGCTTTAATCTGTGACTCAAATAGAAATTTTCTGTAGAAGAGGTTAGGAAGGGAGAAAATAAAAAACACGAGCTGCCTAAGATAGGGAACTCGTGTTTAAGCTTTAAAAGTTTGAATTTATTTGCGCGTAGACAAACCGATCAGACGATATAGTGGGCAGAAGTTAATCAGAGCAGTAGCTAGTGGAATGATTCCAAGCCAACCCCATGCACCAATGGTGTCTGTAAGAGCCAAGACAATCAAAACAACACCGACAATAATGCGAATCCAACGATCTGTACTACCAATATTTTTGTTCATAACATATCCTCTCCGTGGTTTAGAAACAACTTAGTAAATACTACTTTCCGTATCAGCAACTATAAAAAAGTGTGTGATGGAATAAGCGCTAGGGTCGTGCTTGCTTAAGTCCGGTTCCAAGGTGCTAACATCAGCATGCGCGCCAAACCGCAGAAACCGGTGAGGCCTGCAAGTAATAAACCGGCACCAACAAAAGCACTTAAAATGTACCAGCCGGGATTGACCCATGTTCCAAGAATAACGCCAAGAAGTATTAAAATGCCAACAGCAATTTGTACTTGTCGCTGCAACTCTAATGGCGCATTGGGAGCAACCTCAACGGCTAGCCCCTGTTTTTGCCAAGCATCAAGACCACCCTCAAGCAGATAGTATTGCTTACAGCTTTTAGCAGCTACGGCTAATTTATTAGCATTAGTGCGAGTACGCATGCCTGATTGGCAAAGAAAAATAACTACGCCATCGGCGGGCAGTGAGCCTTCGGATATTTCATTGACCTGCTTATTGACTGAGTCACTAATATGGCGGTGACTAAACTCCCCAGCTGAGCGGATATCAACTAATATAGCACCATCTTTTGCGAGTGCAGCGGCTTTGTCGGGAGTAATGAGTGGCAAGGTCATGATTTAATGTTCTCTAATAAAATTTAACTTCTAATTAAGGGCAAAATATCTCTTTTAAAATAGAAACTATTTTATAGACTCTGTCATCCGCAATGCGGTAATAAAGTGTCTGAGCTTCGCGACGATAACTAATTAGTCCCTCTTCGCGCATGATGGCAATATGTTGAGAAAGAGCTGATTGGCTTAGGCTAGAGTGCTGATGGATCTGCCCAACGTTAAGCTCTCCCTTTTCAATTAATAGGCAAAGCACTAATAATCTATGCTGATTGCCGAGGGTTTTAATAAAGTCTGCAGCCTCTTGGGCTAGTGTTTCTAATGATATTAATTGTGTATTCATAATAAATTATGCGACTCTAATTTAGCATAGACTAAACTAGAAATCAATAAAAAATTTGGTAATAGCTTCTACTTAGTGTTAAATTATACTGTCTATGCCACGATTTAAAGGTTTAATCGAGTGAACAATACGATTCAGATTGTAAAAAGTGTAAAAGCCGGTTCTTGAATTATTCTATTCAGCGCCGGTTTCTATTTTTTAAGTCTCTGATACTTAACCGTATAGACCACTCTCAATCACAAAGAGGAGATTATTACATGAATTCTTGGAATAGAAGAAAGTTTATTAAGACATCAGCTTTGACTGGTGCTGCCATCGGTTTAGCAGCAAGTCCTTTGGCTGTTTTTGCTCAAAGCAAAGAAATTAATTATGGTGGCTCAGCCTGGTTAGGTCACTATCCTGTTTATTATGCTTTAGAAAACGGTAACTTCAGCGAATCCGATCTAAAAGTAGGTTGGGAGTTCTTCGGAACTTCATCAGGCCGCATGACTGCCCTGATGAGTGGCGATATTGACGTGGCCGGTACTGGTGTTGTCTCAGCTATTGCTCTTATGGCACAAGGTGTAAATCGCTTCTATGTGATTGGCGTGCCGGATAACTTTGGCCGTGTTGAGGGCTTATTTGCAGTCGAAGGCATTGAGTCTATTACTGACTTGAAAGGCAAAACTATTGGTACCACCTTTGCATCAAGTGCTCACACGCTAGTATTGGACTTGATGGCTCAAAATGGTCTCACCGAGCGTGATATTGATGTGATAAATATCCCAGCTCCGGAGATTCCTGCTGCTATCCAAGCGGGACAAATTGATGCCTGCGCAACTTGGACTCCATACTTTAATACAGTAGCTAACCTACCTGGCGTGAAGTTAATTGCCGACGATACCGACTTTAGCCTGTTTAAGGACTACGGTGTGACTCCAGGGCCTGACGTACTGGTTGTCAGTAAGCGCTTTGCTGACCGTAACCCAGAGATTGTCAAGGACTTTGTCAAGGTCTATTTCGGTGCAACTGAGTCTTTAGGTAAGGAACCCGAAAAGGCTGTTTCTGTATTAACAGAGTTAACTCAGATGTCCGCCGAAGATCAGTTACAGACCATTAAGGATGCTGACTGGTATAGTTTAGAGCAGCAGCAAGAGATGATTGGTACAGATACCAGATTTGTTGAAGGTCTGCAAAAATTAGCCGATATGTTGGTTGAGTACGGTCAGATTGATCGATCGCCGCAAGTTAAGGATTGGATTAATAGCGATTTTATTCGTTAACCTCCAATTTAAAATAGTTTTTTGAAAAAAAGCCGAACGGCGTTCAATTTAATGATCGCTATTCGGCTCTTCTAGTTTAAAAGAGGACTTCTATGAACAATTCGCGTTCAGAAAAATATTCCTTATTTACGATCAGCTTGATCTCTATCGTGTCTTTTGTGGCGATTTGGGAGCTTGCTACTCGTTTTGGTTTGATTGATCCCATTTTCTTGCCATCCCCTAGTGCTGTATTTGAACGGGCTATGCGGACTTTGGATAATGGTACCCTGATTGCTAACGTTCTAGCTTCAACTCGCCGTGTGATGGTCGGTTTTTTGATGTCTGTTGCGGTTTCTGTACCCCTAGGCTTACTCTTAGGTACCTCGCGTCGCGCGTGTGCTGTTTTTGACCCGATTATTTCCTTACTTCGTCCATTACCGTCCATGAGCTGGATTCCTTTATCCTTGTTATGGTTTGGTATTACCGAAACTCAGAAGTACAGTATTGTGTTTATGGGTACCATTGCGCCCGCTTTGCTTTACGTTATCGATGCTACCCGTAATGTCGATAAAGTGTTGATTTTAGCGGCACGTAATATGGGCGCTTCACGTTTCCAAGTGATGTGGCATGTGATTTTACCTGCGAGTCTGTCACAAATTATTATTGGTTTTAAAATTATCTTGGGTTTAGCCTGGACTTGCGTTATTTCAGCTGAGTTAATTGCCGCTAAAGAGGGACTAGGCTTTATGATCATGAACGGTAAGGAGTTCTTCCAGACTGATACGGTGGTTCTAGGTATGGTTATGATTAGTCTGACTGTTCTGGTGTTTGATACGATTTTGCGTCGTATCGAAAAGAGAATTCTAGCTTGGAAATAATATAAGAATAAGAGGAAAGTTTTTATGATTAAAATCGATAATTTAACCAAGCAATACGGTGATTTGGTCGTACTTAAAGACCTTGATTTACATGTAGAAGAAGGTGAGTTTGTCGTCCTACTAGGAGCCTCCGGCTGTGGGAAATCTACGTTATTGAACCTTATCGCCGGTTTTGAGCAGCCCACTGATGGTACCGTGGTGGTAAATAATACCCCTGTTACTGATGTAGACCCCGGTAGCGGTATGGTGTTTCAGCAGTATGCTTTATTTCCATGGCAGACTGTGATGCAAAACGTTTCCTTTGGTCTGAAGCTAAAGGGTATCGGTAAAGCAGAGCGTACAGAACGAGCTCAGAAGTATATCGATATGGTCGGCTTGAGTGGTTTTGAAAACTCATTCCCAAAGGAGTTGTCAGGTGGTATGCGTCAGCGCGTAGCGATTGCTCGTGTGTTGGCTAACAATACCGATGTCATTTTATTGGATGAGCCATTTGCCGCTCTTGATGCAATGACCCGACAGGTCTTACAAGAGCAACTAGTTAAAATTTACGAAGCAAATCGTAAAACAATTGTATTTATTACTCACTCTATCGATGAAGCGTTATTATTATCTACAAGGATGATTGTTTTAGGCGCCAAGCCAGGACGTATCGTTAAAGACATAGTTAATGATTTACCGCATCCTCGTAATGCCAAGGTGCAGTTATCACAGCGCTATAACGATATCAAATCTGAGGTTTGGGATGTAGTGCAAGAAGAGGTCATGAAAGGCCTTGACGGTCAGAGTTAGAGTGAGTTTTAGTTCTGGTTACAACAGGAGTTGAGTAATAAATGTCATCAAAAGAGATGTTTCCTACCTACGCTACCATTTCAGGATGGAATGCAAGTTTGCCCGCGCGCAGTATTAGTTCGCCACCTTCTTCGTGGAAGAAATACGATTTTATTATTATTGGTGCGGGCTTCACAGGGCTAGCGGCAGCTCGGCAGCTAGCCTTACTAAAGCCAGAACTAGAGATTTTAGTTCTAGAGGGCTCTGTTGTAGGTGAGGGTTCATCGGGACGTAACTCCGGTTTTTTAATTAATGTACCGCACAACACTAAAATGTCCGGCCATGACGCAGATATAGATTTTGCCAAAAAGCAAATTTCTATTCTTAATGCGGGTAAGGAATGGCTCAAATCTCTGGTTGATGAGCATGAAATTGATTGTGCTTGGAGTGACATCGGTAAGTATCACGGTGCTGCTACTCTTAAAGGAGAGCGGGGTTTACGTGAGTTAGCTGATGAGCTTAAGCAATGGGGTGTGTCCTCTAAGTTATTAAGTAAAGATGAGCTAGAGTATCGTATTGGCTCACCTTATTATCGCTTGGGTTTGCACTCTGATACCAATGTATTAGTTCAGCCCGCTGCGCTTATTCGTGGTCTAGCAGATTCTCTGCCTTCTAACGTTACCCTGGCTGAGCGCTGTCCTGCCAGTAGTATTGAGTATAAGAAGGGGGAATACACGGTTCGTACCTTAACTCACAACTACAAAAGTAATGCCATTATTTTGGCTAATAATGGTTTTGCCAAGCGTTTTGGTTATCTCAAAGACCGTTTGATTACGATTTATACCTATGCCGGAATGACTGGGGAGCTTGATGACGATCATCTTAATGCATTAGGAGCGGATAAGGAGTGGGGACTGATTCCAGCAAACCGTCTTGGTACGACCTTGCGCTTGACTCAGGACCGTCGTTTTCTAGTGCGTACAGAGTATTCTTATGAACAGCCAGAAAATCTTTTTAAGGTTAAAGAAATTCTCCTCAAAAGTGTGAGACACCGTTATCCTCAATTTAGTGACTACGAGTTTGCTCATGTCTGGGGGGGAGTAACTGCATTGACTCGTAATGGAGCGGTATATTTTGGTCAGTTAGGACCTAATATCTTCGCTTCTGTCGGTTGTAATGGGGCGGGTGTTTTAAAGGGTTCTATTTATGGTAAGTTATTGGCAGAGTCTATTTTAGGTATCGACTCTGAAGAACTACGTATGGTGGTTAGTCTGGATAAACCCACTTGGTTACCACCTGAGCCATTACGTAAAGTAGTGGTTGGGGCGGCGATTAACCGCTTTAGACGATTAGCTGGGTTAGAGCGATAAGTAGCTCTTATAGCCAATTAAAAATCCTCCTGTTCTATGTTGAAGCAGGAGGATTTTTTGTATATGGATATTAGATGAATTAAATCAGCTTTTGTCTGACCTTCATCGTAACCCACTCACTTACAATCACCGTGGCAAAAATCACAATTAAAATCATGGTTACTTTAGGCCAAGCAAGGGTGTTGAGCGCTGCATTTAGCTTTAAGCCCATACCGCCGGCACCGACTAAACCAAGTACCGTCGATTCGCGAATATTAATATCCCAACGGAACACACTAATACCCGCTAAGGTAGGTGCAACCTGTGGAAATACACTCCAAGCAATGACTTGACTGCGGCTAGCGCCAGTAGCAGTGATGGCTTCTACCGGTGCAGGACTAATTTCCTCAATTGACTCATAAAGTAGCTTGCCGATAAAACCGATAGAGCGAAGAGCAATTGCGATAATACCTGCTAGTACACCAGGGCCTAAGATTGAAACTAGTAATAAGGCCCAGATTAGTGAGTTGATTGAGCGTGAAGAAACAATAATAAATAGCGCAAAGGGTCGCAAGAAGTTGGCACTTGGTGTTGTATTGCGAGCTGCCAAAAAAGCAACCGGCACAGCTAATGCAGTTCCAAGCAAGGTTCCCAACGTAGCTATGTTCAGCGTTTCCCAAAGGGGCCACCAAAGCTCGTTCATTGAGATCCAGTTCGGAGGGAACATACGGGCGCCAATATCTTGCGCTTGACGAGGCGCATCCCAGACAAAAGCCCAAATGGTGTCTTTGGTCATGACTTGAAAGCACCACACCACGAAGGCAATGGCTATCAGCCAAATCATGAATACCGTGGCGCTTTGTAGGGGAGTGCGTTTACTCCACTTGGCCGTATTTGGCGAATTTAAACTAGCAGTACTACTCATAACATTTTCCGACGAATCCAACTAGACAGATATTCAGCAATCATTACAATCCCGATAATCAAGATTAATACTGCTGCGGCTGAACTATATTCATAACGATCCATGGCTGTACTTAAGGTGCCACCAATACCACCTGCGCCAATAATACCGATCACAGCAGACTCACGGAAGTTGATGTCCAAGCGATATAGTGATAAACCCACTAAACGGGGTAGACACTGGGTCAGAACAGCAAAATCCAAGGTTTGTAGAAAGCCAGCCCCCGTTGCTTTTAAGGCTTCTAGTTGGGAGGCCTGGATTTCTTCTATATCCTCAGCGAGCAACTTTGCCAAGAAGCCAATGGTGGCGAAGGTCAGGGTTAAGAAACCTGCAAAAGCACCAAAGCCAAATAATGCCACCATAAAAATGGCAACAATGATTTCATTTAATGTTCTTGAAAGAGCAATAATGCCGCGACAAATATAGTAAATCCAATTGGGACTTAAGTTTTTTGCTGCACCGATGGCGATAGGAATAGAAATAACAATTCCGGCTGCTGTCGAGGTCAGTGCCATCGTCAAGCTTTCAATCATGCCTTGCCAAATATCAGCACCACGTGTAGTAAAGTCAGGTGTTAAAAAGCCTTTAACAAAGACCCAAGCACGTTCCCAACCTTGACTTAGGCGTAGCCAGTTAATTTCTAAGGAGCCGATACTTAAAATTAAATAAATAATGGCCCCTATGATTAATGCATAGCGGACAACGGGGTTACTAATAAATGGCGGTTTTTTCCACTGCGTCGGGTAAGCAGGCGGCATTAAGGAAGTTGAGAGGTTATTCATTACGATCAACTACCTTCTTAAGCTGCATCTACTGCATTTTTAAGGGACTGGTATGAACCAGTAGCAGTGCTTATTTCGTTAACACTTTCTAGTTCAGCATTTTGAGTAGCTAGCTTTTTGCTAATTGTAGTCCAGTCTTCATCACCGTAAATGCGGGTGAGAACTTCGGTATTAACATCTTTTGATGGGCCATCAAAAACCACTGAACCGGCACGTAGACCAACAATTCTTGGAAGGAATTCGGTTGCCAGTACGACGTCATGGATGTTTACAATGGCGGCCAGGCCATTTTCTCGACAAAGCTCAATAATTAAGCGCATAATTTGCCGTGAAGTTTTAGGGTCTAGACTAGCGGTTGGTTCATCAATTAGCATGAGTTCAGGCTTTTGAATTAAAGCGCGAGCAATACCAACGCGCTGACGCTGACCACCTGATAATTCATCGGCGCGATTATTTTCTTTGCCTTTAAGGCCAACACGGTCAAGTAGTTCGTAGGCTTGGGCAATGTCTTCTGGGTTAAAACGACGGAACCAACTATTCCAGAATCCCATATGACCTAAACGACCGGATAGAACGTTTTCCATGACGGTGAGACGTTCAACTAAGGCATATTCTTGGAAGATCATGCCGATTCGGCGACGCTCTTGTCGTAAACCACTTTTTGAGAGTTTACATAGATCGTCATCATGGAGGAGAATAGAGCCTTTTGTAGGTTCAACCAAGCGGTTTACACAGCGGATGAGGGTTGACTTACCGGCACCTGAGGGTCCAATCAGGCCAATAACCTCGCCTGATTGGATTTCCAGGTTGATCCCCTTAAGCGCAGCTTCACCGCTGTTGTATCGCTTTTCAAGGTCAACAAGTTTAAGCATTAAAAATACCTTTTTATGTAATTAATTACATTCGTAACTAACGTTCATGGCTGTATCGATATCACGTACAACTTGCCAGTGCTCTTTGAAGGTAATAGGCATGAATTTTTCTTGTGGCGGGTTAACGTGATTAAACTCTTTAGCTAAACCAGTGTTTTCCCAATTGAAGTTGAAGAAGGCTTCTTTAACTTTTTCGGCTAATTCAGGTTTCAAGTTATAAACATAACCGTAGCCTGTGGTTGGGAATGACTGAGACTTATAGATTGAAACAAGTTGCTCACTTTTAACGACATCACGCTCAAGCATACGTGAAAGTACGGAGTTGGCAATCGCAGCAGCAGGGTAGTCTTTGTTGGCAACGCCTAAAATAGAGTTATCGTGCTTACCGCTGAAAACTGGTTCAAAGTCTCTACCAGCTTCCATTTTGAATTCTTGCTTTAATAAAGCAGATGGTGCTTTATAACCAGAGTTAGAAGTTTCAGAAGTAAAAGCTAATTTTTTACCTTTGATGTCTTCAACTTTCTCAACGCCACTACCAGGATAGGTAAGAATTTCCATCTCGTAACCGTATAGGTCATCATTTGAAGCCATCATTGCAAATGGGACAAAACCGGCACAGTTTACAGCTAATGGGTTAGAGCCTGTGTTGAAACCAGCAACGTGTAAGCGACCAGCGCGCATAGCTTCTAATTGAGCTGCGTTACTTTGTACTGGGAAAAACTGAACTTTTTTACCAGTTTGTTCAGCTAAGTGATCAACGAATTCCTTCCAGACTTCAGCGTAAACGGCAGGGTCTTCGACTGGTGTGTAAGAAAAAACTAAGGTATCTGGATCAATCCAATCTTTAGGATCGGTTGGTGCGTCAGCCACTAAGTCGCCATCAGCGTCAGTGTAACGAGCATCTAAAGCATGGCTGCTAAATGGTAAAACGGCAAGCAAAGTCGCTAATGCGATATTTTTAAATTTGAACATGATGTATCCCTTTCGGAAAATAGTCAGAAAAAAAGATCTAATACCGAAATGGTAACAATCTAATATTTCATTATCATGAAATGAAAAATTGAAATTAATACTGCTTGATTAAGAGCTTTTCGGATAATCATTCAATAAAAATAGGGACAACTTGTGATCGAGAGGGGCGAATTAGCTTTCTTTAATCATCTATCTCCGAAGGGTGCTGATGATTGGATTTTTGAATTTCAGCAGGTGTGCTATGAAAATACTGTTTAAAGGCCTGAGTGAAATTGGAGACATGCTGATAGCCGCACTGATAAGAGACTTCACTGATACTTAGTCGTTGTTGTACCAGTGCTTGTAGTGCAAAAATCATCTTTTCGTGATGCATCCATTCGCGGAGCGTGTAGCCAAAGTAGCTTTGTATGCGTCGTTGTAAAGTCCTGACACTAAGATGCAGACGGTCTGCTAGCTCTTGTGTACTTAGTTGCGGCTGATAAGCATCAGAAAGTTGACGCATAAATTCAGGCAAAGGGTTATGGACAATCGTTGTGCTAGTTTGGGCGCATTCATCGGCAAAACTATGCCATAGTCTATCGAGTAGCTTGAGTGCAGAGTAATCAAGCTGAAGTGAGCTAGGTTCAGGGCTCATCATTTGCTGTAAGAAATGCTGACTCTGGTCGCGCTGCTCTAGGTCTAGATCTCGAATTCGTACTGGCTTTTGATAAAGACTTGGATGACTGCGATTGCTATCGTTGTCTAACCATCGCTCAATACCTTTGATGGCGAGCTTGACACTAGCTTCCCCACTGATCAAGAAGCGAGTAAAAAGGCTGCTATTTTCTGGCGTAATCAAAATGAGCTTGCCTCCATCACTTGCGTGGATGTCGTAGCGATGCTCATTAATGGCAAAGCGTAAATGACCTTCGAGTAGTACGATTAAGTTGACATAGCGGTTAATTAATCTCCCTGACTTGAGGCTTTTATTGGGTCGTAAGGTACCGCCGTGGATACTTAGACCGCTATTTAACTTTCTAAAAAGATACTGTCCATCAAAAAGTTCATGCGCCTTGTCGTGATTTACTAGCCAAACAAGATGCTCACTATGTAAAAAATTATTGTTCATATCCTTGCTTGTCCAAAAATCAACATGAATTGTCACTTTATAAATAAGAATAATTCTCATTCATTGTAACTAATATTTTAAAATGTTTCACAAGTTATTATGAAGGGAAACTATGCAAAAAATGAAATATTCAAGTGCGTTGATTGGGTGCCAATTGGTATTTG